>Ga0209461_10000198_pt1 | contig 27982 bp, 18 predicted proteins | sample AgamicAsMarz_FD_187162 | JGI IMG/M metagenome (GOLD analysis project Ga0209461, IMG submission 187162) | Agave microbial communities from Guanajuato, Mexico - As.Ma.rz (SPAdes) (version 2) | ecosystem: Host-associated > Plants > Phyllosphere > Phylloplane/Leaf | place: Guanajuato, Mexico... | reverse complement strand
TTTTAAGGATTCTTCAAATAGTTGAGCAAAAGATTCAGTCATATTGATAATCTTCAGGATTCTTCAATTTAACGTCCATCTGACTTCATGTCGGATGGGGTTGTTTCACATGCCCGGCACCGGATCCATGGTACAGGGTGGTAGATTCAGTTAAGCCGTAATACCCAGCTTCTCGCGGGCATATTGTAGCGCTTTTTCAATGACTTGATCGATAGACATCTCGGTAGAGTCCAGAACCAATGCATCGCCAGCGGCTACTAAAGGCGCAATTGCGCGATTACGATCGCGGTCGTCGCGTTCTTTTATCTCGGCTAAAAGGCGGTCAAAGTTAACATTAAAGCCATTATCCTGCAACTGTAGCATACGGCGCTGAGCACGCTCTTCCGGGCTGGCATCAAGGAAAATTTTCACTGGCGCATCCGGAAAAACCACGGTGCCCATATCACGGCCATCAGCAATCAGGCCCGGCATCTCGCGGAAACCGCGCTGGCGGCGCAATAATGCTTCGCGTACCCGGGGAAAAGCGGCAACACGAGAAGCGGTGTTGCTGACCTCCTGAGTACGGATTTCACCGGTGACATCTTCACCTTCAAGTATGACCTGCATTTCACCATTTTGTGACACAAAGCGCACATCCAGGTGAGCAGCAATCGGCACCAGCGCTTCTTCAGATTCAATCTCCACCTGATGATGCAATGCGGCCAACGCCAGCACGCGATAAATAGCACCGGAGTCCAGCAGATGCCACTGCAGCGATTCCGCCATCGCTTTGCACAGGGTTCCCTTTCCCGCTCCACTTGGCCCATCAATAGTTATGACCGGGGCAGTTACTGTCATTATTCCCTCCTGTTGCTGCGTGCTTCCTGACCTTTCGGTCACCATTAATGACTAGCATTATACGCTGCATAGCACGGCTTGGTTACCCTTTCGCACTGATCAGGTTCGTAATCTTAGTCAATTCAGAGGATCTCTGGCCTGTTACAGCCAGATAAAATCAGGGGAGTTCCGGTGCGAACCGCACCGGTAGGGAAGATATCAGGCGCTCTGGCTGATTTTAGCCAGTTGAACGAAATAGTCCGGGAAGGTTTTTGCAGTACAGCCAGGATCGAGAATGGTCACCGGAGTATCAGAAAGTGCAACCAGAGAGAAACACATCGCCATGCGGTGGTCATTGTAGGTGCCAATATCCGCATGAATCAGCGTCGCTGGCGGCGTAATAAGGATGTAGTCATGACCCTCTTCGACTTCTGCCCCGACTTTACGCAGCTCTGTGGCCATTGCGCTCAGTCGATCGGTCTCTTTTACCCGCCAGTTATAAATATTGCGTAACCGGGTGGTGCCCTCTGCAAATAGCGCCGTAGTCGCGATGGTCATTGCAGCATCCGGAATATGGTTCATGTCCATATCGATGGCCTGCAGTTTGCCGGCCGTACAGGCAATGTAATCATCGCCCCACTCAATCGTCGCGCCCATCTTTTCCAGCACGTCAGCAAACCGGATGTCACCCTGCACACTCTGGCGTCCAATCCCGGTGACGCGAACCGTTCCGCCTTTTATAGCGGCAGCGGCCAGGAAATAGGACGCGGAAGAGGCATCGCCTTCAACCAGGTAATCACCCGGCGACTGATACTGTTGCTGTCCCTTGATCAGGAAGCGCTGATAGTTCTGATTCTCAACCTCGACGCCAAAGCACTGCATCAGATTAAGGGTAATATCGATGTAAGGTTTCGACACCAAATCACCTTTGATGGTGATGCAGGTATCCTGCTGTGCCAGCGGCGCGGTCATCAGCAGCGCGGTCAGGAACTGGCTGGAAACGCTGCCATCCACACTGACTTCACCCCCGGTAAAACCACCGCGTAAACGCAGCGGCGGATAGTTTTCGTTTTCCAGGTACTCAATGGTTGCTCCGCCCTGACGAAGTGCGTCAACCAGATGCCCGATTGGACGCTCTTTCATGCGGGGTTCGCCGGTCAGTTCGATATCGTGCTGGCCCAGACAAAGCGCCGCGGCCAGCGGACGCATTGCGGTTCCGGCATTGCCCAGAAACAGTGACAGCGGTTGAGATGCGTGCAGTGGCCCGGCATTTCCCGTCACTTCACACAGGGTGCGATCGCTGGAAAGCGTATAGCTTACGCCAAGCGCGGTCAGCGCGTTCAGCATGTGCTTAACGTCGTCGCTGTCGAGCAGGTTGGTAAGACGGGTTGTACCTTTAGCCAGAGCAGCCAGCAGCAATGCACGATTGGAAACGCTCTTTGAGCCGGGCAGATTTACCGTGCCGTTGACGCGCGCAATCGGTTGGAGAGTCAGGGAGTCCTGCATGTGAAACGAAATCCTCAAAAAATACAGAGACCTCGCCGTGTGACGAGGTCTGGCATCAGCATCAATGCTGATATCTTAATAATCAGCCGTGACGGCGTTCAAAATCGACCATGAAATCGGTCAGGGCCTTCACACCTTCCAGCGGCATCGCATTATAAATAGAGGCGCGCATACCGCCTACTACACGATGGCCTTTAAGCGCGTGTAATCCCGCCTTAAACGACTCTTCCAGGAACAGCGCATCGAGTGAAGCATCGGCCAGCTGGAAAGGGATGTTCATGCGTGAGCGGTTTTCTGTTGCCACATCATTACGATAGAAGCCACTGTGATCGATTACGCCATAAAGCAGGTCAGATTTTGCCTGATTGATACGATCAATTTCAGCTACACCGCCCTTCTCTTTCAGCCATTTAAACACCAGCCCTGAGAGATACCACGCAAAAGTCGGCGGGGTGTTAAACATCGAATCGTTATCGGCCAGCACTTTGTAATCGAGGATTGAGGGCACAGAGGCGTGCGCCTGACCCAGCAGATCTTCGCGAACGACAACCAGCGTTAATCCGGCCGGGCCCACATTTTTCTGCGCACCCGCATAAATCACACCGTAACGACTCACATCGATAGGGCGTGACAGAATGGTGGATGAGAAATCAGCAACAACGGTTTTACTGCCAAAGTCGGGCTGTTCGTCAATCGCGATACCATCAATGGTTTCATTCGGGCAGAAATGCAGGTAAGCGGACGTCTCACTCACCTCCCATTCGCTCATCGGCAGGATGGCTCGTTTACCGTCGCGCGTTGTTTTGACATCCAGCGTGCGTGGGGAACAATACTTTTCCGCTTCTTTAATTGCGCTATGCGCCCAGTAACCGCCATCAACATAGTCGGCACTGGTCGCTTTACCCAGCAGATTTCCCGGTACGGCAGCGAACTGCGCACGCGCCCCACCATGACAGAATAAAACTTTGTAATTCGACGGTATTTTTAGCAGATCACGGAAGTCCTGCTCCGCTTCTTCAGCCACCTGAATAAACTCTTTACTGCGGTGACTGATCTCCATTACAGAGGTACCCAGACCGCGCCAGTTCGTCAGTTCCTGTTCTGCACGACGAAGCACTTCAACCGGTAGCATCGCCGGGCCAGAGCTAAAATTATAAACTTGCGTCATTTCCCCTCACCACTGTCATATCGAACGGTTATGAATAACCATCCGGTTTTATCACTGCATTCTGATAGCTGCAATCATAAATCAGGGAGCGGTCACATTTTCTGAATCCGGCTCGCCGGAGGTTATGTTACCAATGCAAATCTGCGCGGAATTTTGTGAGGCTTTATCCAGCGCCATTAATTCGCGTTTGGCCTGAGAGCAGAAGTGATGAAAACTAAGCCGGTAAAGTAAGCCGGTAAAAATGTCCCGCCCTGATAGCGGTCTGTTAGCAAAATCCGTATCATTGCGCGCTTTACGCACCCTATGACAACTGAGAGAGCGGCACTATGACGCAAACATTTATCCCGGGCAAAGATGCCGCACTGGAAGACTCCATTGCGCGTTTCCAGAACAAGCTGCAGGATCTTGGCTTTAACATTGAAGAAGCATCCTGGCTGAATCCTGTCCCCCATGTCTGGTCAGTGCATATCCGCGACCGCGATTGCCCGCTCTGTTTTACCAACGGCAAGGGCGCCAGTAAAAAAGCGGCGCTGGCCTCCGCGCTGGGCGAGTATTTCGAGCGTCTCTCAACTAACTATTTTTTTGCTGACTTCTGGCTGGGAAAAAAGATCGCTAACGGCGATTTTGTTCACTATCCCAATGAAAAATGGTTTGCGTTACCTGATGATGAGTCCTTACCTGAAGGTATTCTGGATCCGCGCCTGCGCGCATTTTACGATCCCGACAATGCCCTGACGGCTTCCGGCCTGATTGATCTGCAGTCCGGGAATACTGAACGTGGTATCTGCGCCCTGCCCTTTACCCGTCAGTCCGACCAGCAGACTGTCTATATCCCGATGAATATTATCGGCAACCTCTATGTCTCAAACGGCATGTCGGCAGGTAATACCGCGAACGAAGCGCGTGTTCAGGGGCTGTCTGAAGTGTTTGAGCGCTACATTAAAAACCGCATTATTGCTGAAGCGATCAGCCTGCCTGCGATTCCAGATGACGTGATGCAACGTTATCCTGAAGTGATCGAAGCGATTGCACGTCTTGAAGCGGAAGGCTTCCCGATTTTCACTTATGACGCCTCTCTCGGCGGTAAATATCCGGTTATCTGCGTGGTGCTGTTTAACCCAACCAACGGAACCTGTTTTGCCTCATTTGGTGCTCACCCTGATTTCGGTGTGGCGCTGGAGCGTACCGTTACCGAGTTGCTGCAGGGCAGAAGCCTCAAAGATCTGGATGTGTTTACCCCACCGACCTTTGATGACGAAGAAGTGGCTGAGCATGCCAACCTTGAAACACACTTCATCGATTCAAGCGGCCTGATCTCCTGGGATCTGTTTAAAGAAACTGCGGATTATCCTTTTGTCGACTGGTCATTCGCGGGCAGCACCGAACAGGAATTCGCCACGCTGATGGCAATCTTCGCCTCGGAAGATCAGGAAGTCTATATTGCAGACTACGAGCATCTGGGTGTCTATGCCTGCCGCATCATCGTGCCAGGCATGTCTGATATCTACCCGGCAGAAGATCTGTTCCTGGCGAACAACAGCATGGGAGCGGGCATGCGTGAAACCCTGCTGGCCCTGCCTGACAGCAACTGGAATCCGGAAGAGTATCTGGATCTGATTGGACAGCTTGATGATGAAGGCTTTGACGACTTCACCCGTGTTCGTGAGCTGCTGGGTCTGGCGACCGGTAAAGACAATGGCTGGTACACGCTGCGTGTTGGCGAATTAAAAGCGATGCTGGCGCTGGCGGGCGGCGATCTGGATCAGGCATTGATCTGGACAGAATGGACGATGGAGTTTAACAGCTCAATCTTTACGCCAGAGCGCGCTAACTACTATCGTTGCCTGCAGACCCTGCTGTTACTGGCTATGGAAGATGAGCGTGATCCGTTGCAGTATCATCACGCTTTCCTGCGGATGTATGGTGAGAGCGCAATGGAAGCAGCCTCCGCCGCGATCAGTGGTGAGAATCCGTTTAATGGCCTTCAGGCTGTTGATGATGAGCTGCAGGCCTTCCCTGCCCATCAGTCTCTGCTTGCCGCCTACGAAAAACTGCAAAACGCCAAACGTCACTACTGGAAAAACGCGTAAGCCATAACGCGTCAGACTGAAAGCAGACGGCTAACCATGGCACTGGATTTATCTGGTGCCATCATTCCCCACTTTCTCTATGAAACATTAGCTACTTTAAAATTCCTTCCCATTACATCACATCATTTTAATTAACATATAAGCCATTAATTAATAACACAGGCTGAACTAAAAAAGTGGCGCATCACTTTATATTAAAATATTTTTGTATTTTTAAAATAAATTTATTTGTCTATATTCAGCTAGTTAACTCATTATTTTCTCATTAATTTGCGACCAGTGGGTTACCACCCTGGCAAACATGATCCATATCAATTACTGACCTATACTCCTTTGTTAGTATTTTTTCAGACAACTTCAGGAGTAAGTTAGTGTGAAAACTGACAACCCTTTTAATCTTTTATTACCCGCCGCGATGGCAAAAGTGGCCGAAGACGCGGGTATCTATAAAGCAACCAAACATCCTTTTACGACCTTCTTTCTGGCAATAAACGCCGGCGTATTTATCTCAATCGCATTCGTTTTTTATATTACAGCGACCACCGGTAGCGGCGCGATGCCCTATGGCATAGCCAAACTGATTGGAGGTATCTGCTTTTCACTCGGCTTAATGCTGGTCGTGGTATGTGGTGCCGACCTTTTTACCTCTACTGTACTAATCGTTGTCGCCAAAGCCAGTGGCCGCATCAGCTGGGGACAGCTGGCCCGCAACTGGATTAACGTTTACGCCGGTAACCTTGCAGGTGCACTCTTCTTTGTCGCCCTGATGTGGTTTGCCGGACAGCACATGGTCGCGAATGGCGCCTGGGGATTGAATGTCCTGCAAACCGCCGACCACAAGATGCATCACACCTTCATAGAGGCGGTTTGTCTGGGTACATTAGCCAATCTGCTGGTCTGTCTCGCCGTCTGGATGAGTTACTCAGGCCGCACCCTGACCGATAAGCTGGTCGTGATGATTCTGCCTGTTGCGATGTTTGTCGCAAGCGGTTTCGAACACAGTATCGCCAACATGTTTCTTATACCCTATGCCATTGCTATTCGTGACTTCGCGACACCTGAATTCTGGCAGGCAGCTGGCACCACGGCGGCACAGTTTCACTCGCTGACCCTCAGTAACTTTATTATCGACAACCTGATTCCCGTGACCATCGGAAACATTATCGGCGGCGGCGTTCTGGTTGGGTTGACCTACTGGGTTATCTATCTCCGTAAAGGTGACCAGGTTCATTAAACGCATTTTTGACGGCACAGGAAGTTGGCTGTGCCCGACCGTAAAGTCTCCTCATATAAGGCAGGTATATTATGACCGAACTTAATGCAAAACTGGCTTCAGCATGGGAAGGATTTGCTGAAGGCGAATGGCAGAATAGCGTCAATGTGCGCGACTTCATTCAGAAAAACTACACCCCATATGAAGGTGACGAGTCATTCCTGGCGGGTGCCACTGAAGCGACCACCAAACTGTGGGAAAGCGTGCTGGAAGGCATCAAAATTGAGAACCGCACCCACGCGCCAGTCGACTTCGACACCGATCTCGCCTCAACCATTACCTCGCACGACGCGGGTTACATCATTAAGCCACTGGAAAAAATTGTTGGTCTGCAGACCGAAGCGCCATTAAAACGCGCCATCATTCCTTACGGCGGCATCAAAATGGTCGAAGGGTCATGCAAAGTGTATGGCCGTGAACTCGACCCTTCACTGAAAAAAATCTTCACCGAATACCGCAAAACGCACAACCAGGGCGTGTTCGATGTTTATACCCCGGACATTTTGCGCTGCCGTAAATCAGGTATCCTGACCGGCCTTCCTGATGCTTATGGCCGTGGCCGTATTATCGGTGACTATCGTCGTGTGGCGCTGTACGGCATCGATTTCCTGATGGCGGATAAATTCGCTCAGTTCGCCTCACTGCAGGAAGATTTAGAGAATGGCGTTAATCTGGAAGCGACTATTCGTCTGCGTGAAGAGATTTCTGATCAGCATCGTGCGCTGGCCCAGATTAAAGAGATGGCAGCAAAATATGGCCATGACATCTCCGGTCCGGCTACCAATGCGGTTGAAGCAGTACAGTGGACTTACTATGGCTACCTGGCTGCAGTTAAATCACAAAACGGTGCTGCCATGTCATTTGGCCGCGTCTCAACCTTCCTTGATGTTTATATCGAACGTGACCTTAAAGCCGGTAAACTGACTGAAGAGCAGGCACAGGAACTGATTGACCATCTGGTGATGAAACTGCGTATGGTTCGCTTCCTGCGTACACCTGAATATGATGAGCTGTTCTCAGGTGACCCAATCTGGGCAACAGAATCCCTGGCAGGTATGGGCGTTGATGGCCGTACCCTGGTCTCAAAAAGTACGTTCCGCTTCCTGAATACCCTCTACACCATGGGTCCTTCACCTGAGCCGAACATGACCATCCTGTGGTCAGAAAAACTGCCGATTAATTTCAAAAAATATGCCGCTAAAGTCTCTATCGATACCTCATCTTTGCAGTATGAGAACGATGACCTGATGCGTGCTGATTTCGACAATGATGACTACGCAATCGCCTGCTGCGTGAGCCCGATGATTGTCGGCAAGCAAATGCAGTTCTTTGGCGCACGTGCCAACCTGGCGAAAACGCTGCTCTACGCAATCAACGGCGGCGTGGATGAAAAGCTGAAAATGCAGGTTGGACCGAAAGGCGACAAAATCAGCGACGACGTACTGGATTTCGCCACCGTCATGGAGCGTATGGATCACTTCATGGACTGGCTGGCAAAACAGTATGTGACTTCGCTGAACATCATTCACTACATGCATGATAAATACAGCTACGAAGCGGCGCTGATGGCCTTACATGATCGGGATGTCTACCGCACCATGGCCTGTGGTATCGCGGGTCTCTCCGTCGCTGCGGATTCACTTTCTGCCATTAAATATGCCAAAGTGAAACCAATTCGTGACGAAGATGGTCTGGCCATCGACTTCGATATTGAAGGCGAATATCCGCAGTTCGGTAACAACGACTCACGGGTAGATGACCTGGCCTGCGATCTGGTTGAACGCTTCATGAAGAAAATTCAGCAGCTGAACACCTATCGTAATGCCGTGCCGACGCAGTCTGTTCTGACCATTACTTCGAACGTGGTATATGGTAAGAAAACCGGTAACACACCAGATGGACGTCGCGCTGGCGCGCCGTTTGGACCAGGTGCTAACCCGATGCATGGTCGTGACCAGAAAGGTGCAGTTGCCTCGCTGACTTCCGTCGCGAAACTGCCGTTTGCCTACGCAAAAGATGGTATCTCCTATACCTTCTCAATCGTACCAAACGCGCTGGGTAAAGATGATAACGTGCGGAAAACCAACCTTGCCGGTCTGATGGATGGTTACTTCCATCACGAAGCCAGCATCGAAGGCGGTCAGCACCTCAACGTTAACGTTATGAACCGTGAAATGCTGCTGGATGCGATGGAACATCCAGAGAAATATCCGCAACTGACCATTCGCGTTTCCGGTTACGCTGTGCGCTTTAACTCACTGACTAAAGAGCAGCAGCAGGATGTGATTACCCGAACCTTCACTAAGTCACTGTAATTACTGCTCTACCTGATAAAAAAGGCTCCTCGCGGAGCCTTTTAATTAAAAGTCTGTTCTGGTGGTCATCTCCATCAAGGTTCCCACCAGAATCGATTTCCTGCCCTGAGCGCAACAGAGATTGCGCCGTCTGTCCCGGCAGACTTACTGGAGAAAACATCGCAATGTCAGTTAACGGTCGTATCCACTCATTTGAATCCTGCGGCACCGTCGATGGTCCCGGTATCCGTTTTATCACCTTCTTCCAGGGCTGCCTGATGCGCTGCCTCTACTGTCACAACCGCGACACCTGGGATACTCACGGTGGCAAAGAGATCAGCGTCGAAGCGCTGATGGCGGATGTACTCTCCTATCGCCATTTTATGAACGCCTCTGGTGGCGGCGTCACGGCCTCAGGCGGTGAAGCCATTCTCCAGGCTGAATTTGTGCGCGACTGGTTCCGTGCCTGCAAGGCCGAAGGTATTCATACCTGTCTCGACACCAACGGCTTCGTACGCCGCTATGATCCGGTGATCGATGAACTGCTCGACGTTACCGACTTAGTGATGCTCGACCTGAAACAGATGAATGACGACGTGCATCAGATTCTGGTGGGTGTCTCCAATCACCGTACGCTGGACTTTGCCCGTTACCTGCAGAAAAAAGGCAAACGGACATGGATCCGTTTTGTCGTGGTGCCCGGCTATTCCGACGATGATGACACCGCGCATCGCTTGGGTGAATTCACGCGTGACATGGAGAACGTTGAGAAGATTGAATTGCTGCCCTATCACGAGCTGGGTAAGCATAAATGGATTGCGATGGGTGAAGAGTACAAGCTGGACGGGGTGAAGCCACCGAGCAAAGAGACAATGGATCGCGTGAAAAACATTCTCGCCAGCTATGGCCACGAAGTGATGTACTGAAGAATCTGCCACAAAAAAAGGGAACTTAACGCTCCCTTTTTGCTGTTCAGCGATCAGGCATGTGCCACTGGCGTAGCCTGATGATTCGCTTTGCGCAGCAGCATCACCAGATAAATCAGCGCCACAGCAGCGATCATCACGAACAGCAGCTGGTCAGAATAATTCTGCATCAGAACAGAGGTCATTGCCGGTCCAGCCAGACTGCCCACGGTATAACTCATCAGCAGTGCCTGATTCATCGCTACCAGTTCATGATGTGCGACCGTCTCGCAAGCCCAGGACATCGCCACCGGATAGAGTGTGAAGCCCGCCAGTCCCAGAACAAATAGCGCTGGCGCCATCGCGGCATTGGTTAACATGGCCATCGCACCCAGGATAACCACAAAGACCTGAACTCGCAGCACCAGCATGCGACCAAAACGATCGGCCAGACGGCCAATGGGCCACTGGCCCACAATGCCTGCGCTGACCAGCAACGCCATCCAGTAACCCACATTGGCATCACTCATTCCCTGATGTGACAGGTAAAGCGGCATCAGGCCATAAAGCGAGCCCAGAAGGATGCCAGAGATAATGCAGCCATTGATGCCCAGACGTGAGCTACGGCGACGCAGCATCGGCCAGATGCGGGCCGGAGCGGCTTCTGTCGCTTCACCGCTGGCGGAGACGCGAGTAAAGACCAGTGGCAGCACGGCGCAGAAGACCAGCGACGTCACCCACGGAATCACGCTGAGTAATTCCGTAGACAGTTTGCTGACCAGCAACTGGCCTGTCACGGTGCCGATGTAATAGACAACCATATAGGCCGCCAGCAGCTGTCCCCGATTACGTACCGTTCCGCTGCACAGAAGTGCGCTCTCGACCACCACCCACATCAGCGCACAGCCGACACCGGCGATGAAACGCATTGAACTCCATGCCCAGAAACCCGACATCATCGCCAGGCACAGAGTCGCGACGGCAAACATCAAGGTAGCCAGGTAGTAGCTGCGGTTGAAGCCGTAATGCCTGATTAACCAGCCAGCCAGCAGAGTCCCTGCGAGGTTACCGGTGTAATAGGAGGAGCTTACGATGCCCACCTGCCAGGTTGTCAGTAAGTCATGCGTCAGCCACAGTGGAACGAGCGTATTCAGCACGGCGATTGCGACAGTCATTAACATCAGGCCGCAAAGCAGCAATATCACGGGGCGTGACCAGGTTGACATAGGGGATAGAAACCAGAGCAAATGAAGGAAATTGCGCGCAGTTTGCCACTGGCCTTTTTAAAGTCAATGGGCGAACTTTAACGGCAGCACATTTTGCTGTGCGACAATTTAATTTACTAATCTTCAGTGGGTTACAATCGTAAGAAGCGGCAGGTCGCTAAATGCTATCTCTATGAAAAATTAGGTTTTTAGCCATTCCGGCTTGGCTGGTATCGATAACGTTTATTTGTGATTAAAATGAGGCCTGACAGAACAGTTTTTCCGGAGCAATAACATAAAAAAACCCGGCCATGGCCGGGTTCAGAGAGTTACTGTTGCTTAGCCGATAATTTCGACGCCATTCATATAGGGGCGTAAAACCTCAGGCACAGTGATGCGGCCATCTTCCTGCTGATAATTTTCCAGCACCGCCACCAGGGTACGGCCTACGGCCAGCCCTGAGCCATTCAGGGTATGAACCAGACGCGGTTTCTTATCCTGTTTGTTGCGGCAACGCGCCTGCATACGACGCGCCTGGAAATCACCCATGTTGGAACAGGATGAAATTTCACGATAGGTATTCTGCGCCGGTAGCCAGACTTCCAGATCGTAAGTTTTAGTCGATCCAAAGCCCATATCGCCGGTGCAGAGTAAAACCTTACGATATGGCAGGTTCAGCAGCTGCAGCACTTTCTCAGCGTGACCGGTCAGCTCTTCCAGGGCATCCATTGACTGCTCCGGCGTGACGATCTGCACCATTTCAACTTTGTCGAACTGGTGCATACGGATCAGGCCACGCGTGTCACGACCGTAAGAACCCGCTTCAGAACGGAAGCACGGCGTATGCGCAGTCAGTTTAACCGGCAGGCTATCCTCTTCGAGGATCTCATCACGCACCAGGTTAGTCAGCGGCACTTCCGCAGTAGGAATTAACGCATAGTTGCTGCTGTCTGACTCCTCTTCCAGCGGACGGGTGTGGAACAGGTCTTCGCCAAACTTAGGCAGCTGTCCGGTACCGTAAAGCGTTTCGTGGTTAACCAGATAAGGCACGTAGGTTTCAAGGTAGCCATGCTGCTCGGTGTGCAGGTCAATCATAAACTGACTCAGTGCACGGTGCAGGCGGGCAATCTGCCCCTGCATGACCACAAAGCGTGAACCGGTCAGTTTCACGGCAGACGCAAAATCCAGGCCTTTAGCCGCTTCACCCAGCTCAACGTGATCTTTAACCGGGAAGCTGAACTCGCGCGGGGTACCCCAGCGGCTCACTTCCTGGTTTTCGCTGTCATCTTTGCCCAGCGGCACTTCATCGGCCGGAATGTTCGGCAGTGCCAGTGAGAAGTCACGGATTTGATTCTGCAGTTCATCCAGTTCTGCTTTTGCGGCATCCAGGCGTTCGCCCAGCGCGTTCACTTCCTGACGCAGCGGCTCGATGTCTTCCCCACGTGCTTTGGCCTGACCGATGGATTTGGATCGGGAGTTACGCTCTGCCTGCAGATTTTCTGTTTCCACCTGCAGCACTTTGCGACGCTCTTCAAGCGAACGCAGCGTTTCCACATCCAGTTTGTATCCCCGGCGTGCCAGTTTTTCTGCGACTGCGTCTGGCTCGTTACGCAGCAGATTGGGATCGAGCATGCTTATCCTGTGTATAAAAAGTTGGTTGAAAGAAGGGACGCATTCCAGCGGAATGCGTTGAAAACATTGCCCACATTACCGTAACGTCTGTTTCAGCGGTAGCGTTTTGTCGGGCTATTTTGATCCTGCTCAGCCAGCCAGCTTAGCTTTTCACCAATCTTGCCTTCAAGCCCGCGCTGGGTTGGGGTGTAATAGCGCGCGCTGGCCAGTTCCTGCGGAAAATAGACTTCACCCGCAGCATAGGCGTTGGTTTCATCATGGGCATAACGGTATTCTTTACCCAGGCCCATCTCTTTCATCAGCTTAGTCGGGGCATTGCGCAGATGTTCCGGCACATCGTAATCGGGATGGTCGCGCGCATCACGCATTGCGGCTTTAAACGCGTTGTAGACCGCATTACTTTTAGGCGCGCAAGCCAGATAAACAATGGCCTGGGCAATCGCACGCTCCCCTTCTGCCGGACCGACGCGCGTAAAGCAATCCCAGGCCGCAATCGCCACCTGCATACCGCGCGGATCGGCGTTGCCGACATCTTCGGAGGCGATTGCCAGCAACCGACGAGCCACATAGAGCGGATCGCCGCCCGCAGTGATAATGCGCGCATACCAGTAGAGCGCCGCATCCGGTGCGGAGCCGCGTACCGATTTGTGCAGTGCAGAAATCAGATCGTAAAAACGATCGCCTTTATTATCAAACCGCGCGGATCGCTCACCAGAGACTTCGTTAAGCAGCTGCGGCGTCAGTTCTCGCTGACCTGATGCGGTGATTTCGGCCATATCAGCCATCATCTCCAGCGTGTTCAGCGCCCGACGTGCATCACCATTAACCAGTTCAGCGATCATCCTGCGTGTGTTGTCCGGTAGCACGATGTCACTGTCCCCATAACCTCGCGCTTTATCCTGCATCGCCTGATCCAGCACCTGCTCAATATCTTCCAGGGTTAGTGATTTCAGCAGGTAAACGCGGGCGCGTGACAACAACGCAGAGTTAAGTTCAAAAGAGGGGTTTTCGGTGGTCGCACCAATAAAGGTAATGGTGCCATCTTCGATATGGGGCAGAAAGGCATCCTGCTGGCTCTTGTTGAACCGATGGACCTCGTCCACAAACAGGATCGTGCGCCGCCCGGCATGTTTATTCTGACGGGCCCGCTCAATCGCCTCACGGATCTCTTTTACGCCGGAGGTGACGGCTGAAATACGTTCCACATCGGCGTTACCGTAATGGGCAATGATCTCAGCCAGCGTGGTCTTGCCGGTCCCGGGAGGTCCCCACAGGATCATTGAATGCAGGTGCCCTGCTTCAATCGCGCGCGGCAGAGGTTTGCCTGCGCCCAGCAGATGTTGCTGACCAATGTACTGTTTCAATGTTTCTGGCCGCATACGCGCGGCCAGAGGTTTGAAATTTTCGGTGGAAAAATCCAGGGACAGGTTACTCACCGTGACCTCACTGACGTTGGTCGTCCACCGTCACGCCTTTTGGCGGTGTGAACGTGAATTTATCCGGGCTGATAGCGCCATTCTGCTGGCTTTTCAGCTGGTAATCGCTGCGCTGGCCATCCTGCTCGATAGCACTGAAGCGGTTGATGGTCCCGCTGGACGTCACCTGGATGGTGAACTGTTTCAGGTTGCCGTCGCTGTTCTTAGGTGTCAGTTCAAAATTGTCACCCTGCTGTTTGATATTGTACTGCTTCCAGTCATTTGACTGGTTGCGGGCAATCAGCATAAAGGGCGTGTTGCTGGTCGCATTCTGCAACAGGCTGACTGTCGCCTGCTCAACAAACGGGTTGTAGAACCACAGCGATTTACCGTCGGAGATGATGATGCTTTCGTCCGGCGCGGTCATGTGCCAGTTAAACAGGCTGGGACGTTTTACCCACAATTCGCCTTCGCCGTCCTGCACATTCGCGCCGCTGCTGTCGGTCACTTTTTGGGTGAAGCTGGCGTGGAAGCTGCTGACCTTGTTCAGGCGCTGTTGCAGATCACTGGAAGCATCAGCCAGAACGCTGGCTGAAGAAAAGGTGGCCAACAGGCCCAGAGCGATTACGCGTAATTTCATCTGCTTCAATTCCTTATTTAAACGTTCCCATCGATAACTGCATTAAGCCTGGCCGCCGTTCCGCCATCAGAACAGAGGAAAAAACCGAAAGCTGATTCAGATATGGGGTTTAACCGCATAAAAACAATGAGCCAGTCGGAACTGGCTCATTGCGTTGTGTTTCAAAACATTTAGCCACTACATATCGTGTGGCGGTGGCGACAGCACTTCACGGTTACCATTGTGTCCTGGTGCAGAAACGATGCCCTGCGCTTCCATCTGTTCAATGATACGTGCCGCGCGGTTATAGCCGATGCGGAACTGACGCTGAACGCCTGAAATCGACGCACGGCGCTTATCGACCACAAAACCGACCGCCTGATCGAACAGCGGATCGAGCTCTTCATCACTGTCGATGCCACCGGCATTTTCGCTCTCTTCGCCCGCCGTAATGCTGTCGATATATTGCGGACGACCACGCGCTTTCCAGTCCTGAACCACTGCATGCACTTCCTGGTCACGAACAAACGCACCGTGAACACGAATCGGCAGCGAGGAGTTCGGCGGCATGTAGAGCATGTCACCCATACCCAGCAATGACTCCGCGCCGCCCTGATCGAGAATGGTACGTGAATCAATTTTGCTGGAAACGGTAAAGGCGATACGCGTCGGAATGTTCGCTTTGATCAGACCGGTAATGACATCCACGGATGGACGCTGTGTCGCCAGTACCAGATGGATGCCGGCAGCACGGGCTTTCTGTGCCAGGCGGGCAATCAGCTCTTCCACCTTTTTACCGACTGCCATGATCAGGTCAGCAAACTCATCGACCATCACAACAATATAAGGCAGCTTCTCCAGAACCGGCGGCGTCATATCCATGCTGTCGCCCGGCTTCCAGAACGGATCGGGAATCGGACGACCCATCGCTTCGGCCTGTTCCACTTTTTCGTTGTAGCCCGCCAGATTACGCACGCCCAGCGCCGACATCAGCTTGTAGCGACGCTCCATTTCACCGACGCTCCAGCGCAGCGCATTGGCAGCATCCTTCATGTCTGTGACCACTTCGGTCAGCAGATGTGGAATACCTTCATAGACCGACAGCTCAAGCATTTTCGGGTCGATCATGATGAAGCGAACTTCTTCCGGCGTCGCCTTATACAGCATGCTGATAATCATGGCGTTCACGCCCACAGACTTACCGGAACCGGTGGTACCGGCGACCAGTAAGTGTGGCATTTTCGCCAGATCGGCCACCACCGGCTGACCGGCAATGTCTTTGCCCAGCACGACGGCCAGCGGTGAAGGGTTGTCGCGGAATTTAGGGCAATCCAGCACTTCACGCAGATAGACGGTCTGACGATGCTTGTTTGGCAGTTCCAGACCTACGTAAGGTTTGCCTGGGATCACTTCCACCACACGAACCGCTACCGTCGACAGCGAACGCGCCAGATCGCGGGACAGATTGGAGATACGCGCCGCTTTCACGCCCGGTGCCAGGTCAAGTTCGAAACGGGTAATAACCGGGCCAGGCGAGATACCGACCACCTCCGCTTTGACGCGATAATCGCCTAAGCGCGACTCCACCAGACGGGCAGTCTGCTCCAGCGAGAACATATCAACCGGCTCTTCCTCTTCAGGCGGTGCGGTCAGCAGATCCAGCGAAGGCAGTGGCGTGGAAGGTTTCTCCAGCGGCTGCTCATGGCGCATCAGGAACGGATGAATCAGGCTGTCATGCAGTGAAGGTTTCGCCTCTTCCACCGGCTGAACCGGCGCTGCCGTGCCATAGGCAGGCGCAGCGTAAGCCGGAGCCTGAGAAGCCGCAGGGGCACCATAAGCGGGCGCAGAGGTTGCCGCAGGCGCAGCATAGTCAGGTTCAGACGGTGATGTCGGGGCGCTATAGGCAGGCTCTGCCGGGGCAAAGCTGGCTGGTGCAGGAACATGAGCCGGAGCCTGAGGTCTTGAAACCTCACTCACCTGCTGCCAGGGTTCGTGTGAAACCGCTGGAGCTTCAGGTTCTGGCGTCGCCGCAATGGTAAACAGCGGTTCAGAAGGACCGTCATCCACCAGATCTTTCATCGGTGAAAAATCAAACGCTGAGGCGGTATCAATATTGAATACCGGCTCTTTTTTCACTTCTGGCTCATAGCGCTGCTGTTGCTGCTCGGCGAACTGACGGGCCAGTGCATCCTGCTGCTGTGCATCCTGTTCATCTTCCTCGTCCTGCTGCCAGCTGGTGCCGTAACGCTGCTGCTGTTCAGACTGGAAAGCCTGTCGCAGTTCAGCCTGCTGCAGCGCCTCTTCAGCATCCGGAGCAGAGGAAACGGAGCCAGCACTAACCGGTTCGGTCTCTTCCGTTTTCGCTTTCTCTTCTGCCATGCGCTGAGAAGGCAGCTTAATGCCATAAGAGGCCAGCTCACGACGGGTTGGCAGTTTTACCGGGTTAGGACGCGGCAGTGCCGGGCCGATACCTTGTTTAACCTGCGGATTGAGATTGGTTTCAGGGGCTAAATCAAAAACAGGCGCAGTACGCGTTGTTGCCTGGGCTGCCGTTGCCTGGGCTGCCGCTGCCGCCGCAGGGATGGCTGACGTATCCCGCCAGTTACCCATTTTAGGTTCATCATCGTCGTAAGCACTGAACGACGGCGTAGCCGGAGCGTCGTCTGGCATTTCAAAATGATAAAGCGGTGGTGAGTCTGCGGGTGCAGAAGCACTCTGCGCCGGGGAATTCGCCACACTCTGCGGAGCTGGCGCGCTCTGTGCGTACGCAGGCGCAGGTTGTGCAGACGGTGATGCAGGGATGGATGTCGCTGACGCGGCAGGCGCCGAAGCGGTAACCGCAGCAGCAGGTGCAGCGACAGATGCTGGCGTCACCGTGGCTGCAGGGGCGAGGGTCACCTCGGCGGCTTCAGCGGTGGTCGCGACTGCCGCACTGGTGGCTGCTGCAGCTTTAGCCAGCAGCGGATCCTGTTGTGACGCCGCAGGCTCAGCAGCTGCACGTGGGGCAGAAAGCAGCACATCATCATCCTGATCGGCGGCATGAAGCTCAGGCACATCCGCGTATTCAAGCGCGTCCCGCTCGTCATCCTCTTCCTGCCAGGGTTCATCGTGACGAGAGCGGTTGCTGGCAAACGTCAGTACGCCCATGACTACGCCACCAATTCTTTCTGCAATGGTGAGCCATGACCAGCCGGTGTAAAGGGTAATGCCCGCCGCCCAGACGCAGAGCAGCATCAGCGTGCCGCCAGCCGGACTGAACCAGGGTGCAATAGCATTACTGACCAGGCTGCCGATCACGCCGCCCGAGGCAAAGTACCAGATATCATCGGCATTCAGCGCCGCCATACCACAGGTCGTCACCACCAGCGCGAGGACGCCAATTAAGCGCAGCCCGACGGCAAAGTAGTCAAAGTAGTCCTGGCTGTCGCGCTGACGGAAAGCAATCCAGCACAGTCCCAGGATGACGGGCGGAATGGCATACGCCATCACACCAAAGATGAAGAGTAAGGTGTCAGCCAGCCAGGCACCGACGCTGCCGCCGATATTATGGATAGGTTCATGCCAGGCCGTTTGCGACCAGCTCGGGTCGGAAGGGTTAAAACTGACCAGAGAAACCATCAGGTAGATGGCAAACAGCGCCACCAGAATGAGCATTGCTTCCAGCAGACGACGTCCACTGCTCATCGATTGTAACGAAACGTCTTTATCTTCTGTATATTCCTGGCTCAAGAGGACTCTCCAGGTGCCTGTAAAGTAAGAAGCAACAGCGCCGGGCGAGCCCGACGCTGATCCTGTATGAATGCACAGGAGTGTACCGAAATCTCACAGGTTTTGCACCTGCCCCGCATCAGCGAGTTTTGATCACCAGTCGATTGCTCTGTTTAACCTCTTCCATCACCACATACGTACGCGTGTCGTTTACGCCCGGCAGGCGCAACAGGGTTTCACCCAGCAGCTTACGGTAGGCTGACATATCAGGTACGCGCGTTTTCAGCAGGTAGTCGAAATCGCCGGAAACGAGGTGACACTCTTGAGTTTCCTCAAGTTTTTGCACAGCGGCGTTAAATTGCTCAAACACATCCGGTGCACCACGATTCAGAGTAATCTCAACGAACACCAGCAGCGACGCATCCAGATAGTGCGGGTTCAACTGCGCGGTGTAGCCAAGAATAAATCCCTGACGTTCGAGACGACGCACGCGTTCAAGACATGGCGTAGGCGATAAGCCTACGCGTTTGGAAAGCTCTACGTTTGAAATGCGACCATCTTTCTGAAGTTCATTCAGAATGTTCCTGTCTATTCTGTCGAGGTCTTTCCCGGGGCGTTTCTTATTGTCTACCATTATTATTGTCTCTCTTAATTCCTTCCCTTTACCTGCCACGCCCTGAAAACGCTCATTGTTCGGGGCATTTCTGAAGTGAGCTAACAGAGCCTGTGTTCTGACACCTATCGATATGACGCATGTTGTCTGTCCACATCATGCGTCATTATCCATATCAGGCTGCTTTTATTCGGCGTCACGTGCAAAACGGGCGATGAAAACCTGTTTTGTTCCGATAAATGTTATTCGCTTCTGATAATGTTTTCGCAAAAGCGCAGGCGATTGTCAAAGTAAAATCACCAAATTCAGGACAAGATGCCAGACAGTTCGCTGGGTATCTGTTTTTAAATGACTATTTTTCCACTATTGCACCCCTCTGACCCGAGTTTTGCCCCCTTTTGGCGCATTGGCCAGGCAAAACCGTCGCTCATCGTCTACGCCGTTTGCAGCTATCGTTAACAAAATTGCCGAAGCCTTGTCATTGTCGCCGGATATTCCCTACAATCGCAGGCTATGTCAGCCGAATGAAACTGAGGAACGCATGAGTACGGCCAAACACAGTAAGTTACTCATTCTGGGCTCCGGCCCAGCGGGTTATACCGCAGCCGTTTATGCTGCACGCGCCAATCTGAACCCAGTACTGATCACGGGTCTGGAAAAAGGCGGACAGCTGACCACTACCACCGAGGTGGAGAACTGGCCGGGCGACCCGCACGATCTGACAGGTCCATCGCTGATGGAGCGGATGCATGAGCATGCCGAAAAATTTAATACTGAGATCATTTTCGATCACATTCACACCGTCGATTTGCAGAACCGTCCGTTCCGCCTTACGGGTGACAGCGGCGAATACACGGCAGATGCCCTGATCATCGCCACCGGTGCGTCAGCGCGCTACCTCGGTCTGCCTTCCGAAGAGGCCTTCAAAGGCAAGGGCGTCTCCGCCTGTGCAACCTGTGACGGCTTCTTCTATCGCAACCAGAAAGTCGCGGTGATTGGCGGTGGCAACACGGCTGTGGAAGAGGCGCTCTACCTGGCGAATATTGCGGCTGAAGTGCACCTTATTCACCGTCGTGACAGCTTCCGCGCAGAGAAGATCCTGATCGACCGCCTGATGGAAAAAGTGCGCAATGGCAATATCGTTCTGCACACCCATCGCACGCTGGAAGAAGTGGTGGGCGATCAGATGGGTGTCACCGGTCTGACGCTGCGTTCTACCCAGAACAGTGATGAGACAGAAGCGCTGGAGGTGGCGGGTCTCTTTGTTGCTATCGGGCACAGCCCGAATACGGCCATTTTTGAGGGTCAGCTGGCGCTGGAGAACGGTTACATCAAAGTTCAGTCAGGTCTGCACGGCAACGCCACTCAGACCAGCATCCCTGGCGTCTTTGCGGCAGGCGATGTGATGGACCATATCTATCGTCAGGCGATCACCTCTGCGGGCACCGGCTGTATGGCCGCGTTAGACGCTGAGCGCTTTCTTGACGGACTGGTTAAAAACGATCAGTAAGTTGTTAACCCTCTGATCTCAAATGTTCCAGGCGACGGTTTTTCCGTCGCCTTTTTTATTGCTCTCATGCTAGATTCTTGCGCCTGAAGAGATGGAAATGTCTTTCCATTTTCACCCGTCATCGACATTCATCATGGTCTCGCATGGACAAATCGCGGCAGCAGCATCTTACCCGCTGGCTTCGTCAGCAACGTCATTTCGCCGGTCGCTGGTTGCGACTCAACACCCTGCTGGGCATGGCAAGTGCACTTCTGATCATTGTTCAGGCGGGTTTACTGGCCTCGCTGCTGCAGGCTCTGATTGTTGACCAGCAGCCGCGTGAATCCCTGACTGTCAGCATCCTGCTGTTACTGCTCTGCTTTGTGCTCCGCGCCCTGATTAACTATGCCCGTGAACTGACCGGTTATCGTGCCGGACAGGCTATCCGTCAGGCTTTACGTCAGCAGGTATTAGACCGATTGTCTGATCTGGGGCCGGCGTGGATTCAGGGAAAGCCAGCCGGCAGTTGGGCGACGCTGCTGCTGGAGCAGATCGAAGAGATGCAGGAGTATTACGCGCGCTATCTGCCGCAGATGACCCTGGCGGTGCTGATCCCCTGCTGCATTCTGCTGACTATTTTTCCGCTCAACTGGACGGCGGGTCTGATCCTGTTTGCCACCGCGCCACTGATTCCGCTGTTTATGGCGCTGGTCGGGATGGGTGCGGCCGAGGCCAACCGCCGGAACTTCCTGGTGCTGGCCCGCCTGAGCGGTAACTTTCTCGACCGCCTGCGCGGCAGAGAGACGCTGCGGCTGTTTCATCGTGGCGCAGCGGAGCAGCAGGCGGTTGCCGCCGCCACCACCGATTTTCGCCAGCGCACCATGGAAGTGCTGCGCTTAGCCTTTCTCTCCTCTGCCGTGCTGGAGTTTTTTGCCTCGCTGGCGATTGCCGTGGTGGCCGTCTACTTTGGCTTCTCCTATCTGGGCGAATTGCATTTTGGTGATTACGGCCAGGGCGTGACGCTGTTTGCCGGCTTTCTGGTGCTGATCCTCGCCCCGGAGTTTTTCCAGCCGCTGCGCGATCTCGGCGCTTTCTATCACGCCAAAGCCCAGGCTGTAGGCGGTGCCGATGCCCTTGAAGCCTTTATGCAGGCGACGCCTGCCACCGCGCCGCAGGAAGGCCAGTTGCCCTTCACTGCCGATCGCTCAATCGCACTTACCGCCGAAGATCTGCGTGTCTGTGCGCCTGATGGTCAGGTGTTGTGCGGCCCGCTCTCTTTTACTGTCGTCCCTGGCGAACAGATTGCGCTGGTCGGTCAAAGCGGGGCCGGTAAAACGGCTCTGATGAACGCCCTGCTCGGTTTTCTGCCTTATCAGGGTTCGCTGAAAGCGAATGGCGTTGAACTTCGCGATATACGACGGAGTGACTGGCATCAGCAGCTCAGTTGGGTAGGACAGAATCCTCAGTTACCGGCCGCCACCTTGCGCGACAATATCGTGATGAATGCGGCCTGGGATGACGAGCGTTTTGCGGCGCTGCTGGAGTCGTGCGGCATTAATGAGTTCCTGCCTCGGCTGCCCCAGGGCATTGACACCCAGCCCGGCGATGGCGGTAATCAGCTGTCGGTGGGTCAGGCGCAGCGGGTCGCGGTCGCACGCGCACTCTATAAATCCTCGCATTTTTTGCTGCTCGATGAACCCGCAGCCAGCCTGGATGCGCTCAGTGAACGTCATGTGATGCTGGCGCTGAACCAGGCGGCAGCCCGCCAGACCACGCTGATGATAACCCATCAGATTGATACGCTAAGTCACTGGCAGACCCTCTGGGTAATGGAAGCCGGTAAGCTGGTGCAACAGGGTAACTGGCAGCATCTGTCGCAACAGCCGGGTGCGTTCAGTGAGATGCTGAAGCATCGTCAACAGGAGATTCGCTGATGTCCGCCTTGCGTCCTTTTCTTCGTCTCTGGCTGCGCCACCCTTATCGCCTGGCGCTGGGCATCGTGCTGGCGATTGTTACCCTGCTAGCCAGCATCGGCCTGCTGACGCTTTCAGGCTGGTTTCTGGCCGCCTCGTCAGTGGCAGGCGTAGCCGGTCTCTATACCTTCAACTATATGCTGCCTGCGGCAGGCGTGCGTGGCGCCGCCATCATTCGCACTGCCGCACGCTATGCTGAACGGCTGGTCAGCCACGATGCAACATTCAGGGTTCTTCAGCATCTGCGTGTCCACACCTTCAGCCGCCTGATGGCCCTTTCGCCAGGCCAGCTTTCGCGGTTCCGGCAGGCGGACCTGCTCAACCGCTTCGTGGCCGATGTCGATACGCTGGATCATCTCTATCTGCGCGTCATCTCGCCGCTGATCGGCGCACTGGTGGTGATTGTCGTGGTTACCCTCGGAATGAGCTTCATCGATGTTCAGCTGGCACTGACGCTGGGCGGCATCATGCTGAGTACGCTGGTGGTGATGCCAGCGCTGTTTTACCGTCTGGGATCGCCCGCAGGCGGCGCGATTGCCCGTGGACGCGCCCGCTGGCGCTTACAGCTGATGCAGTGGCTGGCGGCTCAGGCTGAACTCACCCTGTACGGTGCCTCGCAGGGCTGGCGTCAGCAACTTGATGAAGATGAACAGCGCTGGCAGCAGGCTCAGAGCCAGCAACAGCGCTTGCAGGCTGCGGCACAGAGCCTGCTGCTGCTGATCAGCGGCGTAACCGTCACACTGTTGCTCTGGCTCAGTGCGGCGACAATCAGCCAGCAGCAGTTGCCCGGCTCGCTGATTGCCCTGGTGGTGTTTTGCGCGCTGGCTGCTTTCGAGGCGCTGGCACCAGTTGCGGGGGCCTTTCTGCCCATGTCACAGGTGATAAATGCCGCTCAGCGGGTCAATGACATTATCGATCAGTCACCCGCTATCACCTTTCCGGCAGATTCAGATGCCCGGCCAGGACGTCTCGCAGTCGATATCGATCAGCTCGACTTCAGCTATCCCGACCGCCCGGATAAGGTGCTGAACCGCTTTACCCTTAAGGTGGCAGCCGGTGAACACATTGCACTGCTGGGGCCGACCGGCTGCGGCAAATCGACTCTGCTGGCGCTGTTAACCCGTGGCTGGGATAGCCAGCACGGTGTCATCAGCCTGAATGACCTGCCGATCACCGCATGGTCAGAGCCAGCGCTGCGTCAGCGCATCAGCGTGGTGACTCAGCGGGTTCATCTCTTCAGTCAGAGCCTGCGTGATAACCTACTGCTGGCCTGTCCCGATGCTACTGATGAGCAGTTACGCCGCGTGCTGAATGACGTCGGCCTGCAGCGCCTGCTTGAGAGCCCGGAAGGATTAAACGCCTGGATGGGAGAAGGCGGTCGCCCGCTGTCAGGCGGCGAACTGCGTCGGCTGGCGCTGGCGCGTGCGTTACTGCATAACGGCGATCTCTGGCTGCTGGATGAACCCACCGAAGGACTGGATGCCACAACCGAGCAGCATATCCTCACCCTGCTGCAGCGGCTGACCGCTGGCAAGACCGTGATAATGGTCACCCACCGGCTCAGCGGCCTGGAGCAGATGGATCGCATCTGCGTGATGGATAATGGCGTGATTGTGGAACAGGGAAGTCATGCCGAATTAATCTCAAAAGCGGGTCGGTACTGGCGTTTCCGGCAGCGGATTGCGCTATAGTCTTAGCGAAATGCTGATAGGTAACATAACGCGATGAGACTGGTACAACTGTCACGGGAATCTTTGCAATTTCCCCCACCGGAGATGGCGCTGCGTGAGCCAAACGGCCTGCTGGCCATGGGGGGTGATCTCTCCCCTGCCCGGTTACTTAACGCTTATCAGCGCGGCATCTTTCCGTGGTTTTCTTCTGGCGACCCGATTCTCTGGTGGTCGCCCGATCCCCGTGCAGTGCTGTTGCCTGAGCAGTTTCATCTCAGCCGGAGCATGAAGCGTTTCCACAGCCGTTCGCCCTATCGGGTGACGATGAATGAGTCATTTGCCGAGGTGATCGAGGGCTGTGCCACCGGTCGTGAGGAAGGCACCTGGATCACCTTTGAAATGAAGCGCGCCTGGTTGCGATTGTATGAACTGGGCCACGCCCACTCTATTGAAGTATGGGACGAACATCAGCTGGCAGGTGGCATGTATGGGCTGGCGATGGGGCAAATCTTCTGCGGCGAATCAATGTTCAGCCGTCAGCAGAATGCGTCAAAAACCGCACTTTGGGTATTTTGTCAGCATTTCCTCAGACATCAGGGCCGTCTGGTGGATTGTCAGGTACTTAACCCTCATACGGCCTCTTTGGGGGCGCAGGAGATCCCGCGCGCTGACTATCTGCAATATGTACAAAGCCTTGCGTGCCAGCCTGTCAGCGATGGCTGCTGGCAGACACAAACCCTTTTTTAGTCGCACAGAGATGTTTTGCACACATAAAGGCGTATTAAGTGGTATAATGGTCGAGTTTGGTATGTCGTCCGCGCTTCGCAATAACGAGCCGGAATTGCCAGGCTGGGAATCTCAACGCACTCTCGGAACTGTTTTCAATCGTGCGCGTGTAACCGGTTGATACAGATTCTTAGCCCGCTAATCCCCCGCAGACGTCACATAAACACCCTAATTTTACCGGATGCGCGCGACTGACGTGCACCCCGGCAAAGCGTTGGCAAAATCGCCGACGGTTCTTTACATAAATCGTTGAATTGGGCATTATCTTGCCGGTTCAACTGAAAGGTAGTACACCCAGAGGATTCGATGGCCAAAGAAGACAATATTGAAATGCAAGGTACCGTACTGGATACGTTACCTAACACCATGTTCCGCGTAGAACTTGAGAACGGACACGTGGTTACTGCTCATATCTCCGGTAAAATGCGCAAAAACTACATCCGCATCCTGACGGGTGACAAAGTGACCGTTGAGCTGACCCCGTACGACCTGAGCAAAGGCCGCATTGTCTTCCGTAGTCGCTAATTTGCAGTAATCTCATCGCTCTGCAATTTGCAGCGAAAAAAAGGCCGGATTTTAATCCGGCCTTTTTCATATCTGCAGCAGGTGATTAATGAACAGTGCCTTCGGTTTTGCGTTTTTCAGCACTCAGGAAGTGATAGGTCAGTTCACCTTTCTCACGATCCAGCGCCACTGACACCGAGCCGCCATCCACCAGCGAACCAAACAGCAGTTCATTGGCTAACGGTTTCTTCAGGCTGTCCTGCACGGTGCGCGCCATCGGACGAGCGCCCATCGCTTTGTCGTAGCCTTTCTCAGCAAGCCAGTCGCGTGCTTCATCGCTGACTTCCAGCGACACGCCTTTGGCATCCAGCTGCGCCTGCAACTCGACAATGAACTTGTCGACCACCTGATGGATCACCTCTGGTGACAGGTGACTGAACCAGATAATGTTGTCGAGACGGTTACGAAACTCTGGAGAAAACATCTTTTTGATCTCTTCCATGGCATCGGTGCTGTTGTCCTGATGAATCAGGCCAATCGACTTACGTTCAGTCTCGCGGACACCGGCGTTAGTGGTCATGACCAGCACCACGTTGCGGAAGTCCGCTTTGCGACCGTTGTTGTCGGTCAGCATACCGTTATCCATCACCTGCAGCAGCAGGTTGAAGACATCCGGGTGTGCTTTCTCTATCTCATCCAGCAACACCACCGCATGAGGATGCTTAATCACTGCATCCGTCAGCAGGCCGCCCTGATCAAAGCCGACGTAACCCGGAGGCGCACCAATCAAACGGCTGACGGTGTGACGCTCCATATACTCGGACATATCAAAGCGCAGCAACTCAATGCCCAGCGCTTTCGCCAGCTGCACGGTGACTTCCGTTTTACCGACACCGGTAGGCCCGGCAAACAGGAAGGAACCGACGGGCTTACGATCCTGACCCAGACCTGCACGGCTCATTTTGATCGCTTCCGTCAGCGCCTCAATGGCGTTGTCCTGACCAAACACCAGCATCTTCAGACGATCGCCCAGATTTTTCAGCGTATCGCGGTCGCTTGCTGACACGCTTTGCTCAGGAATACGGGCAATACGGGCCACCACCGTTTCAATGTCAGAGACGTTGATGGTTTTCTTGCGCTTACTGGCTGGCATCAGGCGCGCTCGCGCACCCGCTTCATCAATCACATCAATCGCCTTGTCAGGCAGATGACGGTCGTTGATATATTTCACCGCCAGTTCCACGGCTGCGCGCACCGCTTTCGCGGTATAGCGCACATCGTGATGCGCTTCGTACTTGGTCTTCAGGCCATTCAGGATCTGCACGGTCTCTTCTGGTGAAGGCTCCGTGATATCGATCTTCTGGAAGCGACGCGCCAGGGCACGATCTTTTTCAAAGATGTTGCTGAATTCCTGATAGGTGGTGGAACCCATCACCCGAATCTTGCCAGAGGAAAGAAGAGGTTTGATCAGGTTCGCAGCATCGACCTGCCCGCCGGATGCAGCACCCGCACCGATGATGGTATGGATCTCATCGATAAACAGAATGCTGTGTTCGTCCTGCTCCAGCTGTTTCAGCAGCGCTTTGAAACGTTTTTCAAAGTCACCACGGTACTTGGTGCCGGCTAATAACGAACCGATATCCAGCGAGTAGATCGTGCAGTCTTTCATCACTTCCGGTACATCGCCCTGCTCTATGCGCCAGGCGAGACCTTCAGCAATGGCGGTTTTACCCACACCCGACTCACCCACCAGCAGCGGGTTATTTTTACGGCGACGACATAGCACCTGAACGGTACGTTCCAGCTCTTTATCGCGACCAATCAGTGGATCAATACCACCGACGCGAGCAAGCTGATTAAGATTGGTGGTGAAGTTTTCCATACGCTCCTCCCCGCCTGCTTGCTCTTCGTTAACCGGATTTTCTGCGCCTGGCGCCTGGCCAGACTCATCTTTACGCGTACCGTGAGAGATGAAGTTCACCACATCAAGGCGGCTCACTTCATGTTTGCGTAGCAGATAAGCCGCTTGCGACTCCTGCTCGCTGAAAATGGCGACCAGCACATTCGCACCGGAGACTTCGCTGCGACCGGATGACTGGACATGGAAAACCGCACGCTGCAGGACGCGCTGGAAGCTGAGCGTGGGTTGTGTATCACGCTCCTCTTCGCTGGCAGGCAGCACGGGCGTAGTTTGTTCGATGAAGGCTTCGAGTTCCTGCCGCAGAGCCACAATGTCCACCGTACAGGCTTCCAGTGCCTCTCTGGCCGACGGGTTACTGAGCAACGCCAGTAACAGATGCTCGACGGTCATAAACT
>Ga0209461_10000197_pt1 | contig 28257 bp, 30 predicted proteins | sample AgamicAsMarz_FD_187162 | JGI IMG/M metagenome (GOLD analysis project Ga0209461, IMG submission 187162) | Agave microbial communities from Guanajuato, Mexico - As.Ma.rz (SPAdes) (version 2) | ecosystem: Host-associated > Plants > Phyllosphere > Phylloplane/Leaf | place: Guanajuato, Mexico... | reverse complement strand
CATTAGTCCTTTTTTATTTTGAACACGATAATACATACAAGCTAAACTTCTGAAGTTTTATAAAAACAAAAATTTAACAAAACGAAGAATAAACTAAGATCAATCAATCCATCTTAATAATATGGGAATATTCGCATTTGAATTCTAAGCAGGAGTGAAAAATGATGATAAAAATATACGATGAAAACTTCATTCCAACAAAAGATGACTTTCATGTTAGTGAAGTTGATGAACGTGTTGTAATAAGAAAACTAAATCAGGTTGATCCTGATCTTTAATAGAAGAGAGGCTAAGTTGAAATCTAAATTTTCAGCAGCCTCTTTTTTGTTGCTAAACCGAATGCATTTGAAGTACTTAACTTTAAACCTATACAAGAACAAGTATCGGGCGGTGTTTTGAAATCATATTTTGATTTTAGTAGAACTGAATCGCCATACATAGCTCCAGTTTGTCTTTTCGACGCATATAGGAGAGAAACAGAAGACGGAATAAATATCGTCATGCCTATAATTGAATCAAATAAAAAAGATTTATTAGTGGATCGAATAGCATTATTTGATAAGAGTAAAATGATTATGGAGCTCAGTCCAAGTGAAAAACCAAGAAGTAGTTTTAGCAGGTGTCGATCAAGTTTAATTGATTTTGCAATATTTGCTCTAGAAACAGATATTTCGGATATTTATCATTTATTTAAATTTGTTGTCATCATATTGGTTGGCTTAACAATCGTATTTTCTGGAGTTGCACTATATATCAGTTTTTTTATGTCAAAAAAAGCGATGATCCCTATCTTTAAATCATTTAACCGACAGCGCGAATTTGTTGCAGATGCTTCTCATGAATTAAGAACACCATTAAGCGTTTTATTATCGTCGATTGATGCAATGGAAATGACGATCGATACAGAGAAAGATGATTTTTCTCGAAAGCTTTTATTTAATATGAAAGACGAAGTAAAAAGGATGACAAACTTAGTCAGCGGGTTATTAACTTTAGCTCGTTCAGACTCGGATCAAGTTGAAATTAAATTAGAGAAGTTTGAGTTTCGTTCTATTGCAGAAAAGGCGATAGTATCTCTGCAACCGTTAGCTGTGTCTAAACAAATCAATTTAAACTTAACTGCTCCAGAGTATGTAGTCGCAAAAGGAGACTCTGAAAAGTTATCACAGCTCTTATATATATTAATAGAAAATGGGATTAAGTATACACCTATTGGAGGAGCGGTCCAGCTAGTTCTTTCGAATAAAGAAAATGAACTATGTATCCAAGTAACAGATACAGGTATTGGGATTAAACCGGAAGACCATGCCCGAATATTTGACCGTTTTTATCGATCCGATAAATCAAGATCTAGACAAATTGGTAGCCATGGTTTAGGCTTGGCGATTGCAAAATGGATCGTGGAAATTCATAATGGAACTATTCAAGTAAATAGTGAAGTTGGAAAAGGAAGTACGTTTACTATTCAAATCCCAACTTCTAATAATAGTAAAAAGGCATAAGCAAGAGTAGAATAACCATTACAAAGAAGTAAAAAATATAAAAGGTTAAATTTGAATGGAGTCGTTTCCAATTGTTATTTACGAACAATTGCTGGAATTGAAAATCCATTTTTCCTAAAAGAGAGGAATGTTGACGTTGAAAATTGCTTTCATTGCACACGATCAAAAGAAAAAAGAATTAGTAAATTTTGCGATGGCATATGAATCTATTTTATCTAAACATGAATTATATTCAACAGGAACAACGGGAACAAAAATAATGGAAAATACAAATTTAAAAATACACCGATTTAATTCTGGACCGCTTGGGGGAGATCAGGAAATCGGTGCCTTAATAGCTAAGAATTTGATGGATATTGTTATCTTCTTTCGCGATCCACTTACAGCGCAACCGCATGAACCAGATATTTTGGCTTTAATTCGTTTATGTGATGTTTACTCAATCCCTTTAGCAACAAACATGGGTACAGCAGAAATTTTAATTCATGGTCTAGAGCGAGGGGACTTAAAGTGGAGAAACATCGTACATGATAAACAAATTCGAGAAAGATAAGCAAAAAATCCTAAAAAAGATGTAGTAATCGAATAATTACCTTTGATGAAGGAAAAAGTAATTCTAGTTCAGTTGAAAAGGAGGTTTATGATGGATAATCAAGAATTTGGACATACACATGATACAGGTGAAACAGTAAAGATTACGGGCTACTATACTGATAAAGACGGGGAGCATATCGAATTACAAGCGGGACAAAAATTCCCTAATTGCCCTTCATCAGGAAAGCCAACTAAATGGAGACATGGACGTTAAAACTAGATACTAAAGTAAAAAAGATTGTACTTAAATACATAGTACAATCTTTTTTTTATTGTACTGATACGCTATACATTAGTCCAAGATACATTGTAAACAAAAAGCAAAGACTAAATGCAATTGGTAGCATGATTTTTGTCTTTTTCATAAAGCTGATGACTAATAACACTAGGAAGATGATCGACATACTTATTAACATCATTCCTTCTATCGTAAAAGTAAAAGCTATTCTAATAGGTAAAGTAATATCAATCCCCATAATCCATTCAATCCATTTAGATGGACCCTCATTTTGTAAAGTTAGACTTATATTATGCGGTGGAGATTTAGTACCCATAATAGCTGTAAAAAAGAACACAATTATGATGGTAAAATACTCTGCTTTTAACCAACTACGAATATTACTCGTAGGGACTTCAGCGGACTTCCTCATTAGTACACCATTGAAAAAAGCAAAAAACAATACTGGAATGATGCTGATGTGCTTCAAGACTAACATCTGTCCATAAGGAAGTAACCAAGCATTCGTATAGTCTTTCAATTTAACGACTTCTAGCATTAAGACTACACCACTAATAAAAATAATAACAACACACATGATGGCTAAAGGTGTAAACCATTTCAAGAATCTACCATAGTTATTAATGTCCTTAGCTAGCCAAGTGACATTAAATAGAATTCCACTCCAAATAGAAACCATTAGAAAATGACTACTTTGAAAGATAAAACCCGTCCAAAAGTTCATAGAGGTTATATGCCCTGCAAAACCGATACTTAAAATCATCATGAATAACCAAAAGAAATTAAAAAACTTTTTGCCATCGCTATAAATATTAATGACAAGCATAATGGCAAACATACTCGAGTAAATCCATGCATTACCTACAGCTGTTTTTATGAAAACAGAATAAATGGCTGTTTTAAGATGAACATCATCTAGGAAAAAAGTAATAACTCGAATAGCAGGAAATAGTGAAAAGAATAATATGCCGATAATAACCAAATAAACAGTACCTTTCGAAATGCTGATTGTTGGTTTTTTATCTGACGGTACAAAATCTAATAAAAACTTTCCTGCTAATATCGAATAAAGGATATATGTTATGAACTCCGTGATTGGAACGATATAACTCATTTTCTATTCCAAAGAACAACTCCACCAACCATTAACGCGATTCCAAATAGCCCGATTGCAATTAATGGAATAAGATATTTAGATTTTTCTTTTTTAGGAGTAGCTTCTTTTTGTTTTTCTTTAGTTGGTGTTTGATCCTTAACTGCTTTGTCAGTCGTTTTAGTTTCAGCTTGCTTTAATTGTACTTTAAAAGGAATTTGACCTGTTACTGGATGACCATCTTCACTTACTACTTTCCACTCAATCTTATAATCACCATTTTCTATACCATTTGGTAGATCAGCGATTAATTTATTACCTTTAATAGAAACATTTGTAACAGCAGTAGCAGTTCCAGCTTTATATAATTTGATAGTACCTAATTGCTCAAGAGCCTCTTCAAATTCAAGCGTAATTTGTTTCATTGGTTCAGTGATGACTTGCCCATTTGATGGATTAGAAGAAACAAGCTTAGTATGCGCACTCGCCATAGTTGGGAATAAAAATAGCAGTAAAATAATGATTGATAAACCTTTTTTCATATAAATCTCCTTCTTATGTAAAAATTTATGCTTAATTTAATATAAGGTAAAAACTTGTATTTATGAAATATTTTTTTAGTTAAATTAACCACTCTATTCAATTAGACATTTTAGTTCAAAAATGTGATGTATTTGTGAAGTAGACGCAACAAGACAGTTTATATTTGTATTCCTTTCAGAAAAGTATTGGTTCAATTAAGAAAATTAATTTAATAAAAATAATTCTTTATACTCTATTTACAGAACCTCCAAAGTAAATTAATAAAATTTCATTAAAATTAAGAGGTTAAATCTAATGAAACTTTAATTTTCGGGAGGTCTTTTTATGTTTACAAACAAACTTAAGAAAAAGTTAATTCCAGTTGCAGTGCTTTCAACGATGGCATTTGGTTCGTTTATTGGTTCATTTGCAAATCATAAAGTACAAGCTAAGGAAACAAACAAGAATGAAATTAGAAATGTAATCTTTTTAATTGGTGATGGAATGGGTGTATCATACACAACTGCTTATCGTTATTTAAAAGATAATCCAAAAACAAAAGTAGTAGAACAAACAGAATTCGATCATTACTTAGTAGGGCAACAAATGACATATCCTGAGGATCCAATGCAAAACATTACTGATTCTGCGGCAGCGGCAACCGCAATGTCAGCGGGAGTTAAAACATATAATGCGGCAATTGGCGTAGATAACGATGGCTCTAGAGTAAAAACAGTGCTTGAGGCTGCAAAGGAAAAAGGAAAAGCAACAGGACTTGTAGCTACTTCAGAAGTTACACATGCTACACCAGCGTCTTATGGAGCTCATGATGTAAGTCGAAAAAATATGAATGCAATTGCGGATGATTATTATGATGAACTAATTAAAGGTGGACATAAAATAGATGTCATGCTTGGTGGCGGATTAAGTAACTTTGTACGAGAAGATCGTGATTTAACAAAGCTATTTAAAAAAGATGGCTACTCTTATGTAACGAATAAAAATCAAATGTTAAAGGATAAAAACAATAAAATATTAGGTTTATTTGCTCCTGGTGGAATGCCGAAGATGATCGACCGTGAAGCATCTATCCCCTCATTAAGTGATATGACAAATTCAGCTATTAATAAATTAAGTAGAGATAAAGATGGTTTTTTCTTAATGGTAGAGGGTAGTCAAATTGATTGGGCTGGACATGATAACGATATCGTTGCGGCAATGAGTGAAATGGAAGACTTTGAAAAAGCATTTAAAGCTGCAATTGCATTTGCTAAAAAGGACAAGCATACATTAGTCGTTGCAACGGCAGACCACTCAACAGGTGGATATTCTATTGGGGCAAAAGGTGATTACAATTGGTACGGCGCACCGATTGCTGCAGCTAAACGTACTCCTGATTTCATGGCTGAACAAATTAGTAAAGGCGCAGATGTAGAAAAAACATTAAAATCGAATATTAACTTAGATTTGAAACCAGAAGAAATTCAAGCTGTTAAAAAAGCAGCAGAGTCAAAAAATATGGTAGAGATTGATAATGCAATCGAAGCAATTTTTGATAACCGTTCAGTAACTGGTTGGACTACTGGTGGTCCACAGGTGAAGACGTAAATGTTTATGCTTATGGCCCTGGCAGCCAATTATTTGCAGGGAAAATTGATAATACTGACCAAGCAAAAAACATCTTTAAAATTTTAAAGAATGGTAAATAAGAAAAAAAACAGATCCCGTTAAATGACCTTATTTAACGGGATTTAAGGATGAAAGGGGATTTTTATGAAAAAATTGATTCCATTTATTTTACTTTCTTTAATGCTTTCGGGATGTAGCTTAGTTCAGAAGGAGAAAACAACTGCTTCAGCAGAGAATATAAAAAAAGTCTCTACAATCTCCAAAAGCCGAGCAAAGTCTTTAGGCGATATATATGTGCCAAATCCACAGGTTTCAGATGATACGAGTTTACTTCTTAAAGGTCAAACACTTAAAGATGATAAAGGAGAAGTTACTTTAGAGGGCATTGCTTCATTAAACAAGTCCTATTCAATTGGACCGATTGAAATGAAAATTAAACAGATTAAGCTGATTAAAAACTTACCGACCTATTCTTTAATGGATTATTTTCATTACTATACAGAAAGCTATGAAAGTTTTCGATTCATTAAGGTTGAGGTAGAAATCATTAATCACTCGAATAAACAATTACACTTTGGTCCAGTTGCCCATTTGATGACAAGTAATAATGAAGTAAAGGAATTTAAAGATGACTTTTATATTGAATATTTAGGTGGGGAAATGAATCCTAATAGTTCAAAGCAAGGTGCCATGGGATTTATAGTCGATCATACTGATCCTAGCTTGAAATGGATTGAGTTAACAACTAGTGATGTATTGGATGATCAACATAAAGTAATAGTGAAAGCACAAAGGATAAAAGTGGATTTAAAATAGGTTGCAGAAAAAAACTCCTTTCATAATGAAAAAGGAGTTTTTTATTTATAGAGTTACTTCATCCTCAACTGGTGGAAGAAGTACGTCATTTTTGTCAGGATACATTGTTTCAATATGATTTTCTCCCCAAGTACACAGTAGATCTAATACTTCTTTCAAAGACCATCCGTAATCCGTTAAGGAATATTCCACTTTTGGCGGAACCTGATTAAATACTTTTCGGTGAACGATATTGTCTTCCTGTAATTCTTTCAGTTGCTGAGTTAGCATTTTTTGAGTAATGTTCGGCATTAATTTTTTTAATTGAGAAGTTCTTTTTGTGCCTTTTGTCAAATGACAAAGAATCACAACCTTCCATTTACCACCGATTACATCTAATGAAGCTTCAACTGGAATATTGTATTTTTTCATTTTCTCCTCTCCTTCATTCATTTTTATCAAATCCTACGAAACATATTTTTAATGATTCAAATATCATAACATTCTCTTCGCAAACTGTGTAGTTTCAAGTCTGGTAAAAAGTTTTTGTAATTTTTTCTCTGTTTTAAGCCTTTATTCGCTTAAATGTTACTAAAAAGTAACTATATCACTTCAAAGTACATACTTCTCTAACTTATTCCTATCGCTCATAATGACAAATAGTTAATTGATTAACAAACATTTACTAAAAAGTATTTTTAAATCTATAAAGGAAGACGTTAATCTATTTACTATTTCATTTCATTTATGTTTTGAATGACCGTGAGACTTTATTCAGGCGCTATGTCTCTTTGTATTCAAACTAATCATAAAAAATAACAATAACAAGGAGGATTTTTTTATGAACTCGACTGCTGCTTCGATTAAAATGCAAGAGAAAAAAAGTGGCACTCCTGCGTTAATGGCTCTTGCTATTAGTGCATTTGGGATTGGAACAACCGAATTTGTTCCCGTTGGTTTATTATCAACTCTAGCTGGTGATTTGAAAATTTCAATTACATTAGCGGGATTATTAATTTCTGGATATGCGATGGGTGTTGCATTTGGAGCACCAATTTTAACTGCATTATCAAACAAAATTGGTCGAAAATCGTTACTAGTGCTATTAATGATTATTTTTATCATTGGAAATAGTGTTGCTGCCTTTTCAACTAGTTTTGGTTTATTGTTAGTTGCTCGAATCATTACTTCATTTTCACATGGAGTATTCTTTTCAATCGGTTCAACAATTGCGGCCGATGTAGTACCTGAAAACAAACGTGCAAGTGCGATTGCATTTATGTTCACAGGCTTGACTGTTGCGACCGTAACAGGTGTTCCATTAGGCACATTTATTGGTCAGCATTTTGGATGGAGATCAACTTTTGGAGCTGTAGCATTATTAGGTGTGATTGCAATTATTGCAATTGCAATACTAGTTCCAAAAACAATTAAACAGCCACCGGCATCAAAATTTAGTGATAACCTGAAAGTTTTAAAAAATGGACCATTACTTTTAGCCTTTGCTATTACAGCATTAGGATATGGAGGTACTTTTGTAGCATTCACATACTTGTCACCAATCCTTGAAAAAATTACCGGCTTTGCTCCAAACTCTGTAAGTATTATCTTACTTGTTTATGGAATTGCAGTAGCACTTGGTAATACGATTGGTGGAAAAGCGGCAAATAAAAATCCTTTAAAAGCACTAACATGGATGTTTGCTGTTCAAGCAATTGTTCTTATCATTCTATCGTTTACGGCACCATTTAAAGTAGTAGGAATTGTGACGATTTTCTTCTTAGGCTTGCTTGCTTTTATGAATGTACCTGGCCTACAAATTTATGTTGTGAAATTAGCTGAGAAGTATGTTCCTTCTGCTGTAAATATTGCATCAGCGCTAAATATAGCAGCATTCAACGTAGGTATTGCAATTGGAGCATTTATTGGCGGTTTAGTCGTAGATACAATCGGCTTGATTCATACACCGTGGATTGGTGGAATTATGGTTTTAGGAGCAGTTCTGTTAAGCATCTGGAGTGCTTCTTTAGAAAAGAAAAAGTAAATTTTTAAAAAAATATTATTTAAAAAAAGGAGAAATAACAATGAATAATTTAGTTAAATTAAATAATGGTTTAGAAATGCCAGTAATTGGGTTAGGAGTTTTCCAAGTAGAAGATGGACAAGTCGTAATTGATTCTGTAAAAGCTGCAATACGAAATGGGTACCGTAGTATCGATACTGCAGCGATTTATCAAAACGAAGAAGGTGTAGGGCAAGGAATTAGAGAAGCTCTTGAAGAAAATGGTCTTAAACGTGAAGACTTATTTATTACATCAAAGGTATGGAATGCTGATCTAGGCTACAAATCAACTATCGATGCTTTCGAATTAAGCTTGAAAAAACTAGGTCTTGATTATTTAGATCTATATTTAATCCACTGGCCAGTAGAAGGTAAATATGTTGAATCATGGAAAGCACTTGAAACACTATACAAAAATGGAAAAGTAAAAGCAATTGGAATGAGTAACTTCCAAATTCATCACTTGAAAGAAGTAATGGAGAATGCTGAAATAATGCCTATGATCAATCAAGTTGAGTTACATCCTATGTTAAGTCAAGTTGAACTAAGAGAATTTTTAAAAGCAAACTCAATTCAAGTAGAAGCATGGGCTCCATTAATGCAAGGACAATTATTTGAAAATGAAACATTACTACAAATAGCAAACAAACATAATAAATCAATTGCTCAAGTTGTATTACGTTGGCATTTACAAAACGGTGTAGTGATTATACCAAAATCAATCAAAGAACATCGCATTCAAGAAAACGCAAATATTTTCGATTTTGAACTAACAGAAGAAGATATGAACCAAATCAACTCTCTGAACCAAAACCACCGTGTAGGTCCAGACCCAGACAATTTTGATTTTTAATTAAAAAATAAAAGTAAACGACTGTCTAATCTTTGACAGTCGTTTTTATTTCGAAACGAATGTGGAGCGTATGCACATCAAATCTTTTAAAAAAATTAATAAACTCGATCTAAATCATAGAGGCATTTTGCATTAAGAGTCGAATATTCGAATATAACAATTTCATTTACAAAAACTTCCTCACCGTAAGACTTAAGACTTAGTAAGTTTAATACTTAAGTTCGTTTCAAATTATATACGGTTTCGTTACGATAAACATAGTAGCGAAAAATATTGGAGAACGGTCAAGCTGTAGTAGAGGAGTTGATTACTTTGAAGAAAGAGAATAAACAGTTTAATACGATGAAAGAACTTACGTTGCACATAGTATTAGCTACAATATCGATTTTAATATTAGTCTCTAGTTTACCTACTGTCGTAACGATCTATAAAATATCACTTATTTTTGCAATCATGGGAATTTTGCTACTAGATTTCTATCTAGTTGTATCGAATCATAAAAAGTTTTTAAAGGTTACAAAAATAGCACTAATTAGTTTATTACTTTGTATATCAGTAGTTGGAATTCTATTTTATGCTAGTCAATTTCTCGTATTCGTAGATATGTACGGAGTTGAGCGAATATTAACCAATCATATTACAACTGCAAAGTTATTATTTTTCTTAATCTGTTTATTTCAACCGATTTTTTTACCTTTACCAGAAGCACTTACTATTCCTGCGGGTAGTGCTGTTATCGGATCGTTTTCAGGAGCGGTAATAGGATTTTTAGGTTCAACTTTAGGTATTGTGATTATGTATTTCTTAGCAAGAATAGGTGGGCTTAAATTAGTTTCAAAGTTTGTTAAAGAAAGACAGTTAAAAAAATATCAGGAATATGTCAAAAAAAATGAAACAATTATTTTAACTTTAATGTTTATCATTCCGATTTTACCAGATGAAATTATTTGTGTCGGGGCAGGAATTAGTAAAGTTTCTTTCAAAAAGTTTCTATTAATTGCTTCGATTTCAAAATTAATTACATCATCTCTACTATCATACTCCGTTTATTTGGCTAAATTTTTCTCTTTAACAACATCGCAAATAGCTTTAACTAGCTCCATTTTAATTGCCTGCATCTTATCTTTATCATTAATGATTAAGAAATTAATTAAACGAACTAATTCAAAAGAAGCTTATGTAACACAAAGTGAATAAAAAAAAGGCAATGTAATGGTTTAACAGTACATTGCCTTTTTACTTATTAAGAAAGTTTAAAATTGCGTTTGTCGAAATTGAAAATTTCCTGAGAAATAATGTAGAAAACATGACGAATTTACATCAATACTTTAATACCTTGAACAATATTCCATATAAAGACAATTAAATTAACAATGAATGCTAATATAAATCCACCGATAAGAGCAAAACCTGCACCGTCACCAAAAGTATTAAAAGTGAAAAGGGAGATAATTGCTAAAATAATAATTGTTAGAAAGGGGAGTATATGTGAAAAAAATGCTCGTTTAGAATGCGATTTTAGTTGTTGATCCTTTGCGACGAAATAAACAATTATTGGGAATAAGAAAGGTGCGAAGAATACGCTAAAATAACATAATGAGGACAAAATCCTATTTGTTTCCATCTTTTTACCTCGGTTTCTTAAAAAGTTTTAATTAATCTTAGTATAGTTTAATTTATATATAAAAATCGATTTATTTATTAACAATTTTTTTAATTACATAATTTGAAAAAATTTAGGCTGAGAAATGTGTATCCTTTTTTTGTCTCTTTTTTAAAGAAATGTAAATGAAAAATCCAGCTAAGATTGTAGCAGTAATACAGATTGTAATCCATGGTGAGCCAAGCAAGAAATTTCCGTATAACGTATAAAGAACTGCAATTGGAATATTACCAGCAAGCACAATTGCAATATAGGACAAGTATTTCATATTAGTGGAGGCTGCGATAAAGCATGCACCATCTGTTGGAGCTAGTGGAGTTGCAACTGTTAAGAATAAGTATCTCTTTCGATTCGAAATAATTTCTTCAAATAGAGAGGGATATTTATTTTCCATAAATTGCTGGATCGAATCACTTAAAATACTTCTACTTAATAAATAAATAATTGTTTCTGTGATGGCCATTCCGATTAATGATAAGAGAATGGTTTCAAACGGGTGAAAAAACAAGCTACCTACTACAATTAATACAGAGCTAGGAATGAATAGAAAGATTCTTGCACAGAAAATAGCGACAAATAATGGCATCGGGTTGATGGAGGAATTAGCAATAAAATGTTTTATATCTTGCAATGATAAATGAAATAAATGATATCGAATGGCGAGTAGTAGCATTAAAATCCAAAAGCCGATTACAGTTAGTGGAACGACTTTTTTCATGATGTATGCTCTCCTTTTAAGTTAGAAAATCTTCTGTTATAGTATTCTATTCCTCAAATACAAGAAAACTGATTCATTTTTTAAAAATTAATAATAAAGGTCATAAACATGTCAAAAAATGAATAAAAATAATTATGCACTAAATATCTCAAATTAAAGAGAATTGAGGTGGAGATATGCTTGATGAAGGCCTATTAGTTATTCGACTTGTTTTAGGTATTATTTTATTAGGTCACGGGGTGCAGAAAGTATTTGGTTGGTTTGGTGGTTACGGTATTAAAGGTACTGGAAAATGGTTAGAGTCGATTGGAATCAAACCTGGTGCATTTTTTGCTTTTATAACAGGAGCGGCAGAAATCGTAGGTGGATTCTTTGTAGCGGCTGGTGTATATACAGAAATTGGCGCATGGTTGATAATAGTAGTGATGGCAGTAGCAGTATTAAAGGTTCATATAAAGAACGGATTCTGGAATACTTCGAACGGATTTGAGTTTAATCTATTAATTATTGCAGCTGCAATAGGGTTATTGCTCACTGGTCCAGGATCTATGGTTTTATTTTAAGAAATTGATAGTTAATAAGACTGGAGGGAGTCTCACTATTGAGGCTCTTTTTTTGTTTCTTAATTATCGTTAAAAACAATCATCTGTTTCTATCGAGATAACATCTTTTATGAAAAATATCCCTCATTCGTGATACGATAATATCAGTAATGATATTATATGGAGGGATCAAGATGGCAGATGCTATTTTTGAAAAACTTAGGTTTACAAGGGTTTATACATTGAAAGTTCTTGGTTCTGTTTCAAAAGAAGCTGTAGATGTAATACCAGCAGGATTCAATAATAATATTCTTTGGAATGCAGGTCATGTGCTAGGGGCATATGAGCAATTACTTTATGCTAACACTGGTGATGCTGGGAAACTTCCAAAGGAATTCGTTGATTTTTTCAAGGGTGGGACTAAACCAGGTGACTGGCAAGCCGAGCCACCATCATATGAGGAAATTGTTACGTTATTAGAACAGCAAGTTGAACAAGTAATTTCTACATATGAAGGGCGTTTAGATGAAATCATTTCAAAAGAGATGAAACTAGGTAGTTTTGAAATAAAGACAGTTCGAGACATGATTAGCTTTAACATTTTCCATGAAGGGCTACATGCCGGATTAATAAACGGTTTAAAAAGATCACTTGGCCAGTAGAGTTATTTTTTGACTTTTGTCCACACATTAAATCTAGGAGTTTATGCTCTTAGATTTTTTTGTTATAATCATGTTTAACAATTTGTCATTTTGATAGTTTGAAAATTGTGGTAATTCAAAATAAAATATGGCTCTATCTAATTGATCTTTGTTTTTTAGTAACATTAATAATAATATTAAATAGCAATGATTATGACGAATAAGGCCAAAAAAAACGAGGTTATATAAATGAAGAAAGAAAGTAATTTAATTATTTACGATCTAATTTTGTATTTAGTATTTCCGCTTGTTTTATATAAAGTTTTACAACACTATTTTAGTGACTATTGGGCGATGCTCTTACCGACAGTTCCAGGGATCTTATATACTTTATTTCGCTTTTGGTATACTAAACAGTTTAATGTTACTGGTATTTTTATTATCTCAACATTAACTGTTAGTACTGCCGTTGATTTAATGGCATTAGGTTCTGCGAAAAACTTAATTTTGTACAATGTTTATTATCACTTTGGGGTTGTAGTCATATTTTTAATTTTATTGGCTTTGAAAAAACCGTTACCATATTATTTTATGATTGATATTGCTGCAATACAGGGGCAAGATCGTGAAGAAAGTAAAAAATTATATAAACATCCTTCACTATTTAAAGTATTTCAGTACTTGTTTGTCGCATGGATTATTAAAGATATCGTATTTGCTGTTGCACAATGGTGGATGGTTGATACGTATGGATTAAAAGCATATTACTCACGTACAATTATCTTTACAGTTGGTGGATATGTTTTTGGCATAATTATGGCGATCGGCTATGCAATGGTTACGATGAGAGCTCAAAAATTAAAAGGTGACGATTCAGAGCAACCTTCCGATGAATTTATTATTTAGTAAAAGTCCTTTAAATAGAATGAACCCCACAAGTTATAAAATCCTTGTGGGTTTTTCTAATGTCCATTATCCCTTTAATGAATTTCCTACTCCTTGCAATTCCTGCTCTTCTCTTGATGCTGTATTTATGAAATTAAGTTTTTGTATTCTTTCATTTTCTGGTTCGACATGAATTAATATTTTAGGATCAACTAAAACTTTTTTTATTTCTTCTTCTATTTTGTCGCATAGTAAATGGGCTTCTTCAATGCTCATGTGTGATGGTAATACTAAATGGAAATCTATATGCTCCTCAGCACCCGAACGTCTCGTGCGTAAGTCATGGTATTCGATAAATTGGGATTTAAAAGAATATAATACATTTTCGATTTGTTTTAATTCATCTGTAGAAAGCCCAGTATCAAGTAGGGGGGTAAACGACTTGCGTCCAAGTTCAATTGATTCCTTCATTATATAAATTGCGATTCCAATTCCGATCAATGCATCGAGAAATTCCCAACCAGTAAGACTTACTAAAATTAAACTTACTGCAACGCCGAGTGATGAATAAACGTCTGTTAATAAATGCAAAGCGTTTGATTGCATTGCAACAGAATGAGTATCATTTCCTACTTTTTGAACGATTTTTCCTACTCTCCAATTGATTAACGCTCCAATTAACATGACGACTACACCTATAATTGGCATTTTAATTGGGGTAGGATGAAGTAGCTTTTCAACAGACTCAATAATAATCCAAATACCAGCTACAAATATTAAGATTGTTTCGACTGTACCTGAAATATTTTCAAACTTACCATGACCATAAGGATGTTCCTTATCGGGCGGTCTGTTTGAAATCCTTACAGAGAAAAATGCAATGACTGAAGCAACTAAATCCAATAAAGAATGAATAGCTTCAGAGATAATTGCTACGGAACCAGTAAATATCCCGACAATTAATTTTAATAAAACGATGAATGTGTTACTACATATAGAAAGTACTGCTATTTTGCTTGAACGCAATCTATTCACCCCAGTCCAATTTTTTCTACTTAAGTTAAGAGTTTTGTAATAAGGCAACAAAAAAGAAAAACCACTAACAGTTTGTTAGTGGTTTGTTTTTTTTAGATTTAATTTATAATTATTGAAATGATTTTTCATTTTTGAATCACCTTTTCTCTCGCATAAAACATATTCTATATTATAAATACTATTTTTGGAAAGCAAAAGCTGTGTGTGCGAGTGAATATAAATCGACAAATAATTTATAAATGGTTTGACATCTATTTTTAGACTGTGTTATACATAGACTAATATAAAAAATAACAGTCTATTCGTAGAGGTTGCATTGTATATGAGTATCATTTCAGAGAACTGTGGGTTTTATGACGAAATGAGAAAGGATCCTATGCCGAAGAAATAAATTGCCACACATTTTATTTCTGGGACTACATTTAATAAATGTAGTACTGTCACATGTGTTTGTGAAGAGCTATTGAAGAGATGTGATTGGCTAAGTCCTTTTTTAAAAAGCGATAGGCACATGAACATATCCTTCATGTGTCTTTTTTAATACACTAATACATTGAAGGAAGCTTCTTAGAGTGATCTTACATTTGATTTGAAGGGAGAATACGAATGTATTTACATGGTAATAGCCGAATTAATAATGAAGGACATTTAGAAATCGGAGGTTGTGATACTGTAGATTTAGTAAAAAATTACGGTACCCCTCTATACATTTATGACGAAGCATTAATTGAATCAAAATGTAGGGAATTCCATGAAGCTTTAAGAGAAACGGGAATGAAATATCAGGTTGCTTACGCGAGTAAAGCATTTCTATGTGTTGAACAAGCCCGCTTAATAGAAAGAGAAGGTCTATGTCTAGATGTTGTTTCTGGTGGAGAGTTATATACAGCATTGCAAGCAGGTTATCCAGCTGAGAAAATTCACTTTCACGGAAACAACAAAACAATTGAAGAAATTGAAGAAGCTTTAAATGCAAAAATCGGTTGTTTTGTAGTCGATAATTTCTTTGAGCTAGAAGTATTACAGGCCTTAGCTGAACAACGTAATGATGAAGTATCAATCTTATTACGTGTTACGCCAGGTGTTGAAGCACATACACATGAATATGTAATGACGGGTCAAGAAGACTCTAAATTTGGATTCGATATTATGTCTGGTCAAGCTAATGAAGCAGTGGAAGTTTCTTTAAATTCAACTAACCTAAAATTATTAGGAGTACATTCACATATAGGATCTCAAATTTTCGAACCAGATGGATTTGTTCATGCAATCAATGTATTAATGAGCTTTTTAAATGGACTTAAAAACGATTTAGGTTTTACAGCTGAAATATTAAATGTAGGTGGAGGCTTTGGTATTCGCTATACTTCAGAAGATGAGCCTTTAGCTGTCGCTAAACATATAGAAAAAATTACTACTATTATTAAACAACAATGTGAAGAGCTAGACTACAAACTACCAGAATTATGGTTAGAGCCTGGACGCAGTATTGTTGGTGAAGCTGGAACAACACTTTATACGATTGGTTCAACAAAAACTCTTCCTTCAATTCGTAAATATGTATCTGTTGACGGGGGAATGACTGATAATATTCGTCCTGCACTATACGGATCAAAATATGAGGCGATGCTTGCAAATCGAGCAAATGATGAGAATAAAGAAGTTGTATCGATTGCTGGTAAATGCTGTGAAAGTGGCGATATGCTAATTTGGGATTGTAACTTACCTGTTGCACAAAACAATGATGTATTAGCTGTATCTTGCACTGGTGCATATGGCTATTCAATGGCTAATAATTATAACCGTATCCGTCGTCCAGCAGTAGTATTTGTTAAAGATGGTGTTTCAAGAGAAGTAGTTCGTCGAGAAACATATGAAGACTTAGTTCGAAATGACAGAATTTACATCGAAAACTCTAGTAGATAAATAACGTTTTTGTGTTATTTGTCTCAGTTACTGACACTTCTATATAATATAGAAGTGTTTTATTTCGTTTTCTTTAATAAAAGATGATAATTTATCGACATATAAAGACATATTTATCATTTATATTACAATATTGTAACAATTGCGACTCTCTTCGGGAATCTATGGTATAAATATTTACGTAGATTAGCGAGAGGAGAAACGCTGAAATGTTAAGAAAAAAACTAGCAGTGCTGGCGATGGCAAGTACAATAGTATTATCATTAGCGCCAAATGCTTCAGTATTAGCTGATAGCAAAGTTGAAAAAAAGCAAGCTGAAGTAGATAAGTTCCAATCACAATTTAAAGAATTAAGCAACGAGATAGAGAAAATAGATCAACAAATTAAAACAACTAGGCAAAACATAGAAGCAAAAAAAGCAGAAATTTCTGAAACAGAAGAAATTATTAAAGATAAAAAAGCAAGAATTACATACTTAGAAGATAGAATTCAAAAACGCAACGATTTATTAGAGGATCGTTTAGTTGCAATGCAAAAGCAACCAAAAGTTAATCTAGTAACAGACGTTTTATTTAATTCAGACTCAATCGTAGATTTCTTTAATCGTGTAAACTCAATTTCAACACTTTTTGATGCTGATGAAAATATCATTAAAGAACAAAAGTCTGAACAAGCAGAAGTATTAAAAGAAAAACAACTTGTTGATGAGAAGAAAGAATCTTTAGTAAAAGCAAAAGAAGATTTAGTTGCTCAACAAAGTGATCTTTCAAAATCACAAGCTGAAAAACAAAAATCATTAAATACAGCTGAAGCTAACTTAAAGTTAGCAGTTAAAGAACTAGAAAATGCAAAAGAAGATGAGAGAGTTCAACGTCTTGAGCAACAATCTCTTGAACTAGCTGCATTATCTAGCGATGCTGATGAAGATGATAGCGTTAGCACTCCAGCTACAAAATCTAGTTCAAATTCTGATTCGAAATCTAGTTCAAATTCTAGTTCTAGTTCAAATTCTAATCCTAAATCAGATTCAAATAATGATGGTCCAGCAGCAACTGGAAACTCACTTGTAGATTATGCTTTACAATTCCAAGGTGTACCTTATGTATTTGGTGGAACGTCTCCAAGCGGTTTTGATTGCAGTGGTTTCATCTGGTATGTATACTCACATAATGGATATGGCATCTCTCGTGGAAATGTAAAAACATATTGGAGCAATGCGACAAAAATTAGCTCTCCACAACCTGGTGACCTAGTATTCTTACAAAATACTTATATTAATGGTCCTTCACATATGGGTATTTACATTGGTGGAAATAAAATGGTTCATGCTGGAAGTAAAGGGATCAGCGTAATCAGCTTAAGTAATAGCTGGGTTCGTTCTCACTTCTTAGGCTATGGAAAATTCTAATAGTTTATTAACCTCGTATTATAATTAGTATAGTACGAGGTTTTTTTATATTGTCTTAAGGGGACAAAAAGGTATAAGCTTTTAGCTTATACCTTTTTGATTTGAAACCTGTTCTTTTAGTAAATCACGTATTTCAATCAGTAGAGCTTCTTCTTTAGTAGGAACAACAGGTTTTGCTTCTTCTACTTCTTTCTTTCTAAATGAAAGTCTATTAATTAATCGAACAAAGAAAAATACTGAAATTGAGATGATAAGGAAGTCGACTACTGTTTGGATGAATGAGCCATATTTAATCTCATGATAATGCCAAGCAGTTAATTTTTGTTTTCCTATGATAAGTGCAAAAATAGGCATCATAATATCAGCAACTAAAGAAGATACGATCTTACCAAAAGCACCCCCAATAATTACCCCGACTGCTAAATCAAGTACATTTCCTTTTAAAGCAAACTTCTTAAATTCTTCTAACATCTTATATCCTCCTGTGTAATTATCGTATAAGTTTACATACAAATCTTAATTCTTTCAAGTCAGCAATTGGTCTTTTTTAAGCAAAAATATTTATATCACCTTCTAGATATGGTAAATATAATTAATGACAATTTTTAGGAGGAGTAAAGGTATGGGCACAGAATTAGCTACATTTGCTGGTGGATGTTTTTGGTGTATGGTAAAACCGTTTGATCAACAGGACGGAATTATAAAAGTTGTTTCAGGTTATACAGGTGGGGAAAAAGAAAACCCAACATATGAAGAAGTATGCACTCATTTAACAGGTCATTATGAAGCTGTTCAAATTACATTTGATCCAGAAGTCTATCCGTATGAAAAATTATTGGACTTATTTTGGCAACAAATTGACCCAACAGATGTAGGTGGACAATTTAATGATCGAGGTAGTTCATACAAAACTGCAATTTTTTATCACAATGAACTTCAAAAAGAGCAAGCTCTAGCTTCGAAAGATAAACTAGAGAAAAGTGGCGTTTTCAAGAAACCAATTGTGACTGAAATTTTATCTGCAAAACCATTTTATGAAGCAGAAGAATATCATCAGCATTATTATAAAAAGCACCCGGTTCGTTACCAACTTTACTTTAAAGGATCTGGTCGTCAAAAATTTTTAAAGGAACACTGGAAAACGGGCCAAGAGGAGCTTAAGCAAAGACTAACACCAATTCAGTATGCTGTTACTCAGGAGGATGCAACTGAACCACCATTTAGAAATGAGTTTTGGAATCATAAAGAAAAAGGAATTTATGTTGATATCGTATCAGGATTTCCTTTGTTTAGTTCATTAGACAAATTTGATTCAGGCTGTGGATGGCCAAGTTTTACAAAGCCGATTCTAAAAGGTGAAATTGAAGAGAAGAAGGACTATAGCCATGGAATGTTACGTATTGAAGTCAGAAGTTCTGAAGCTGACTCACATCTAGGGCATGTATTTGATGATGGACCTGGACCTGAGGGACTTCGCTACTGCATAAACTCTGCGGCATTAAGATTTGTACCATATGAAAAAATGGATGAAGAGGGCTATGGTAATTATAAGAGTATCTTTCTTAAATAGTCTCTAAGGATATTTAACTAAATACGGACTAATTGAAATAATTTTAATTTGAACCGAGACAATCGTCTCGGTTTTTTTTGTTTGTTTATATAGAAGGGGGATGTTATTTGTCTAATCTTATTATTAGTTTCTTAATATTGTCCAAATATTTTCTAAAAAGTTTTCTGAAAATATTTACAATTGCGAAATAAGTATGTTAATATAAAAGTGTCACAAAGTTGTCACAAATTAGGTATTGCAATTCACAAAAAAGACGAAAAACAGGAGGTTAATCATTATGAAGCGAACTGATTATGAAATCGTTGAAACATATACTCAATATTCTGGTATTGCCTTTTTTATTGGTCTAATTCTTTTTTTACTATATTTCACTGGAAGCGGTTTCTTACATACGGGCGTAAGCTTAACGGTGAGCATAGTATTGATGGGCTCTTGTTCAACCTTATTTCTATTAGGTACTTTTTTGGGATTGATGTTCTCAATTTCTTCAAAAGAACAAGCTTAAAAGTTAAAAAAAGAGTGGGTGTTCAAATGGCGATAAGTCAATTGAACGCCCTTTTGTTTTGTCTAACATATTTTATCGGATACGTGTATAAAGTAATTTGAAACTTAAAATTCTTCCGATACGATATAAAATATGGAAGTTATGATGCACTAGGAGGTGCTGCTTAAGGATGAATTTTTTTAAAAAGTTAAAAGGTATGGATCGTAATGTGTGGATTCGAGTGATTGGAGAAACGATTACGAGTAGTGCAATGATGATGCTTATGCCATTTTTTGCACTATACCTAGAAGGAAAAGTTGATTCAATGCTAAAGGTAGGATTTATTATGTCAATTTCACCTATAGCATCACTATTTGGTTCGATGGCTGGTGGTAGACTGGCAGATTTATATGGTCGAAAACGTATGATGGTTTTTTCGACGCTTGGAACATCTCTTATTTTAGTATCTTTTGCTTTAGCAGAAGGCTATACAGCATTTTTAATTTTATCAATTTTACTAGGTATTAGTAACTCGTTCTTTAGTCCAGCAGCTTCTGCTATGGTAGCTGATGTTACTGAACCAGAGAAAAGAACTGAAGCATATGGATTATTAAGGGTTGGAAGTAATATAGGTACTGTGATCGGTCCGTTATTAGGAAGTTCAGTTGTTTACTTTTCGAAAGATAGTTTATTTTATATTGCAGCAATCACTTTAGGACTTTATAGTATTGCACAATTAATTCTATTAAAAGAAACACTTCCTGCAGAAAAGAATGTGAAAGAAAAGAATGAAGTAACGAAAATACCTTTTAAAAAGGTTATGAAAATCATTAGATCTGATAAATTATTAATTTTTTATGTAGCTACAGGTGTGATTATTTCAATGGGTTTCTCACAAATTGAGGGAATGCTACCACTTTATATTAAACAAACCTTTCAATCTCATTTTGGTATGTGGAATCCTTACCCGTTTTTAATGTCGCTTAATGGATTGTTAGTTGTTCTTTTGCAATTTCCGATTTCAAGTTATTTATCGAATCGTTCAATTGGAAAAACGATGTTTTATGGAACCATCTTATTTGGCTTAGGTATTTTATCAATCGGCCTTGCACCTCCATTATTACTTACAGTTGGATTAGGTAAGTGGATGATTCTATTTTTCTTGGCAATAATCTTCATATACTACACCTTTGGAGAAATGGTCATGTCACCAGTTCAAATGACATTTGTGGCGAATATTGCACCTGAAGATTTAAGAGCGACCTATATGGCGGTTGGTAGTATGAAATGGACGATTGGTGGATTTCTTGGACCTTTATTAGGTGGATTTTTATTTGATTTAAAACTTGGAATATGGCTTTTTATAATTCTTGGAACAGGAGTTGTACTTTCAGGAATAATGTATCGCTCACTTGATGAAAAAGTAGCGATTAGAGATAATCAACAGGGTATAGCGCAATAGTTCTCAGGACGCATGTTTCTTTGTTGATTCGTGAATTGAGTAGTGCTTATTGCTCTTTTCAGACTGCCCGAAAACGCTTGCCATCAGTCTCTGAATTCAAGTTTTTTTATTCTTGTCTAAAAACTAAGTATAGCTTAAGTAGAGCTATGCTTTTTTTAGTTGTAAAGAAATCACAAAACAGATATCATTGCATATGTTGTAAAGAAAAATAGGTTTCTACCCATAAAAGCTTATACACATTTGTATAAAGTGGTACAATAGGGAGAGCAAAAAATAGTAGGGGGAACATCATGAAGATTAAGTTAGGATTATTATATGGCGGTAAATCTGCTGAACACAAAGTATCATTACAAACAGCTTTTGCCGTTATTTCTGCTTTAGATCACACAAAATTTGATGTGTATCCAATTTATATAACAGAACAAGGCGAATGGTTACAAGGGAAACAAATTGAGGGGAAAGTAGAAAGTGTTTCAGCTTTAAAATTCTCAAATGAAGATCAACATGTAAATGAAATCGCTCCTGTCGCGTTAACTTCATCAATTATTCCTGCAGCTTCAAATCAAGATTCAACTGGCCCAGTTGACGTTATTTTCCCATTATTACATGGACCAAATGGTGAAGATGGAACAGTTCAAGGTTTACTTGAGCTATTAAATATTCCTTATGTAGGAAATGGTGTATTAGCTTCAGCGGCTGGTATGGATAAAGTGATTATGAAAAACTTATTTGCTCAAGCTGGAATTCCTCAAGCTAAATATGTACATTTCTTAAAAACAGAGTGGAAATCAAATGCAGAGTCTTGCTATGAAGTAGTCGAGAAAGAATTAGGCTATCCTGTATTTGTTAAACCTGCAAACTTAGGTTCAAGTGTTGGTATTACGAAAGCTAAGAATCGTGAAGCATTAATGGCTTCATTTGAAGAAGCATTCCAATTTGACCGTAAAATAATTATTGAAGAAAATATTGTTGGACGTGAAATTGAAATTGCTGTATTAGGTAACGATCAAGTTGAATGTTCTGTTGTTGGCGAAATCAAACCATCAGTAGAATTTTATGATTATACTGCAAAATATGAGAGTGGCGATACTGGTTTAATTATCCCAGCTCCAGTAGAAACTGAAACATATGAAAAAATTAAGCATTATGCAGAAGTTGCGTTCAAAGCAATCGATGGATCAGGCTTAACTCGTGCCGATTTCTTTGTAACAGAAGATGGTGGCGTATTAATGAATGAAGTTAATACAATGCCTGGATTTACTCCGTTCAGTATGTATCCTCAATTATGGCAGGCTACTGGATTAACATATCCAAAATTAATTGAAAAATTAATAGACCTTGCAATTGAACGTTACGAACAAAAACAACAAATTAAATATAATATTTAACAATTGAAAACACTATTCATGGTTGAATAGTGTTTTCATGTGAATAGAAGAAAAATGCTATAGAAGAGGAGTCGGTGACAATGTCAATCGTACGTACTTTATCTCAAATCGTAAACATGATCCCTGGTAGCGAATTAAAGGGTGAAGATTTAACAATCAACGGAGTTTCAACAGACTCTCGTATAGATTTAAATGGAAAATTATTCATACCCCTAATCGGTGAAAAATTCGATGCACATCAATTTTTACCTCAAGCAATTGAAAATGGTGCTAGTGCAGTGCTTTGTTCTAGAAAGTTTTCAAATGTACCAACTAACGCATCTGTCATCTTAGTGGATGATACTCTAGAAGCATTACAAAAACTGTCTAAATCATATTTAAGTGAGTGGAATGGTAAAATAGTTGGTATTACAGGAAGTAATGGGAAAACATCGACAAAAGATATTTTAACAAGCATTCTTTCAGCAAAATATAAAGTACATAAAACACAAGGGAACTTTAATAATCATATCGGACTTCCGTTAACAGTATTAGCGATGTCAGAAGATACAGAGGTTGCTGTCTTAGAAATGGGTATGAGCAATTTTGGAGAAATTGAATTTTTATCTAATTTAGCTGAACCTGACGCGGCAATAATTACAAACATCGGTGAGTCACATATGCAGGAACTAGGCTCAAGAGCCGGGATCGCAAAGGCGAAGCTTGAGATTGCTAGCGGACTATCAAAGAATGGATTACTTGTCATTAATGGTGATGAACCATTATTAATCGAAGGTACAAAAGACAAAAACTTAATCTATGCAATCGAAACTTTTGGTTTAAGCGAAAGCAATGATGTATATCCAACATTTATTGAAATGAATGAATCTGGTAGTGAATTTGAAATAAATAAAGCTAAGGATGTCCGTTTCAAATTGGGCGTACTAGGCAAACATAATATTAGTAATACAATGGCAGCTATTGCAGTTGCGAGAAAGTTTTCATTAACATGGGATGAAATTAGTTCTGGTATGCAGAATTTAGAAATGACAAAAATGCGTATGGAACTATTAAAGAATGAAAAGGGAATAATAATTATTAACGATGCCTATAATGCAAGTGTTACATCTATGAAAGCGGCTCTTTTATTTGCTTCAGAACTAAAAGGTTATAATCGAAAATTTGTAGTGTTTGGCGACATGTTAGAATTAGGTGATCAAGAAATTGCTTTTCATGAAGAAATTGGAGAAGAAGTTGTAAATCTTCATTTCGATTTTCTTTATACTTTTGGACCGTTAAGTAAATTTGCAGCAACATCAGCCTTTGAACAAATGGACTCTTCAAGAGTAAAAAGCTTCGAAGATAAAAATAAGTTAATTGAAGATTTATTACTACAAGTCCGACCAAATGACCTAGTATTAGTTAAAGCTTCTAGGGGGATGAAATTAGAAGAAGTTGTAAATGCGTTACTAAATCAGGGGTAGGCATATAATCAGGAAGGGAAGGCAGGATAAGAAGGGATAAAAAGTTTTCCTTAATTCCATTCGTTCTGCCCTTCGCTTCTGGTATGTAAAAATATACGAAGTGAAAACTTTATACGCGTAATTTAATAAATGAAAACTGTTCGTAATATAAGGGATGAAGAAGGCTAAAAACATGATTTTATGGCGAATTTAAAGATAATTTAAGGGTAGAATATAGTTTGGAAACCAAATTGTTAGAAAATAACTTCATTTGCTTTTTAGAAAGAATGTCCGTATAATGGGTAGATATTGTTTCCTTTTCATGATACTTCGGACTATTGTTTTCCACTAAAAACGAACCTTCCATATGAAACAGTCACGAAACATATAATTTTTTAAATTTTTATAGATCAATTGAGATACAAAGGAGATTAACCAAATTGACAACATTTCAAGAATTAGGATTAAGTAGTAAGATCCTGTTTGCGATTGAAAAATTAGGCTTCGAGGAAGCTACTCCAATTCAAGCGCAGACTATTCCATTAGCAAAACAAGGCCATGATGTAATTGGTCAAGCGCAAACTGGTACTGGTAAAACTGCCGCTTTTGGTATTCCATTACTAGAAAAAATTGATGTAGATAGTAACAATGTCCAAGGACTTGTTATCGCTCCTACACGTGAGTTAGCTATTCAAGTTGGTGAAGAGTTACACAAAATTGGTATGAATAAAGGTGTAAAAATCCTTCCAATATACGGCGGACAAGATATTAATCGTCAAATGCGTTCATTAAAAAAATTCCCACATATTATTGTTGGAACTCCTGGTCGTATTCAAGACCATATTAACCGTCGTACAATTCGCCTAAACAATGTAAATACAGTTGTTTTAGATGAAGCGGATGAAATGTTAAACATGGGATTCATTGAAGATATTGAGGCGATCTTAAAAGAAGTTCCAGAAAACAAACAAACACTTCTTTTCTCTGCTACAATGCCTGATCCAATTCGTCGCATAGCAGAAACTTTCATGACAAATCCACAAATCGTAAAAGTACAGGCAAAAGAAGTTACCATGCCTAACATTGAACAACATTTTATTGAAGTTCAAGAAAAGAAAAAGTTTGACGTTCTTACACGTTTATTAGATATTCAAACACCAGAATTAGCAATTATTTTCGGGCGTACAAAACGTCGTGTTGATGAATTATCAGAAGCATTAAACTTACGTGGTTATGCTGCAGAAGGTATTCATGGTGATTTATCACAAGCGAAACGTGAGCAAGTACTTCGTAAATTTAAAGCTGGTTCAATTGATGTTTTAGTTGCAACTGATGTAGCAGCTCGTGGATTAGATATTTCTGGAGTTACACATGTATACAACTTTGATATTCCACAAGATCCTGAAAGCTATGTTCATCGTATTGGACGTACAGGACGTGCTGGGAAATCAGGTATAGCGATGTTATTTATTACTCCTCGTGAGTTTAATCAATTAAAAAATATCGAACGTACAACTAAACGTCGTATGGAACGTATGACTCCACCTACATTAGACGAAGCAATTGAAAGTCAACAACGTATCATTGCTGAAAAATTAACTTCGACTATGGAAAGTGATAATTTAGCATTCTACAAACGTATTGCAGAAGAATTACTTGAAGAGCATGATTCTGTAAGTGTTGTAGCTGCAGCTTTAAAAATGTTAACAAAAGAGCCAAATGAAACACCAATTCGTTTAACTGATGAGCCACCAATGGTCAAACGTGACCGTGGCGGACGCGGAGGAAACGGTGGTGGCGGCGGTGGATACCGTCGTGGTGAAAATAGACGTAGCGGTGGCGGTGGAGATGGACGTCGTAGCGATAATCGTCGTGGAGATGGACGTCGTGGAGACCGTGACAACCGTGGTGGTGGAAACTTCCGTGGCAAACGTAGCGAAGGATCTCGTGATAACAACCGTGGTGGACAACGTAAACCACAAGACAGCAGTAAATAAGTAACTAGTTAAGGTATATGGTGAAATCCATGTACCTTTTTTGTTTATAATTTTAATTCTCGTAATGTGTGAATTTTGGTAGATTTCATACACTAACTAAAAACGTATGAGAGTTGGAATAAAAATGTTAGTAAGACTTGGATATGTCGCAATGAGTATGAATTTACAAAACGCCTCACCATCAAAAACAATGACGGTTACACAGTTTTTAAAACAAAAGGATAAAGATGCGGCGATTCGTAAGCTAGAACAAATTGCTAAAACTAATATTAATAACTGTCTAAGACTACTAAAGCACAACAAAGCACATGATATATCTTTTTTTCGCCTGAGCAGTAAATTAATCCCTTTAGCAAACCATGAAGAAGTAGCAGACTGGAATTACATAAAGCCATTAAAAGAAAGTTTACTTGAGTTAGGTAAATTTGCAATTACGAATGAAATGAGGATTGATTTTCATCCGGATCATTTCGTAATCTTAAATTCAACTGATGAAGAGCTATTAAAAACATCGGTGAAAACCTTGAAAATGCATTATCAGCTTTTAAAAGCGATGAAGATTAATACAGAACAACGATGTGTACTCCATATTGGCGGAGGGTATGATGATAAGGAAAAATCCCTGGAACAATTAATAGAGAATTTTAGCATTGTTCCTGCGCAAATTCAAAAAATGCTAATGTTTGAAAATGATGATACTACCTTTACGTTTGATGAAACCTTATTTGCCTGTGAAAAATTAGGAGTTCCACTTGTATTTGACTATCATCATCATCTAGTTAATCATACAAATGAAGATTGGATACAAAATTGGGGTTATGCAGTCGATACATGGAAAGCTTCAAACTTGCCTATGAAAATGCATATATCAAGTCCTAGAGATGAGAAAGACATACGTGCTCATGCTGATTTTGTGGACCCTAACATGTTTATTACATTTTTAAATGAAATTTATGGCTCGGTTAGGCAAATTGATTGTATGATTGAAGCAAAACAAAAAGATAATGCACTATTTCAATTAATGGATGATATGAAAGCACATCCGTCTATTGAAAAAATTAATGATTCAAGCTTTTATTTTAAACCGTAGTACTTGAAAGTTAGGGTGTGGAAATATGATCGTAGGTATTGGATTAGATCTAGTAGAAATTGAACGAATGAAAGAAATTATTAGCTCGCAGCCACGGTTTGCGAAAAGGATTTTAACTGAATCAGAATATGAAATATACGAAAATTTATCAGAACGAAGAAAACTTGAATTTTTATCAGGAAGATTCGCCGCAAAAGAAGCTTGTTCAAAAGCTTTTGGAACAGGAATTGGGAAGGAATTAGGATTTCATGATATTGAAATCTTAAATGACGAAAAAGGTAAGCCTGTTTTATCCGTTGATTTGCCGTTTATACCGTTTTTATCAATTACGCATACTGAACATTATGCTGCTGCTCAAGTGGTCTTACAGCAAATATAATACCTTTTTAAACAGTCACTCCTTTGAGTGGCTTCAGACTGCCCGAAAACGCTCGCTTTCTTCGTTGCTTCGCCTGTCTGCGGTGCTCATTACCGTCTAAGGTAACTCCGCTCCTCACCAGGCTTCGCGTCTTGAAAGACAAGCGCTTGCAATCAGTTTGAAACTCAAGTTACTTGTACTTTGTCTACACACTGCAGTCACTCCTTTGAGTGGCTCTTCTTTTTTTTGTACTCGATGTAGTTGCTAAATTTTAAGGATTAATTAATATGTGTAACTACACCATTGCCTTCACTTACAGCCCTCGGTGATCAGCGTGTTTTTTTTAAATTTTTTAAATT
>Ga0209461_10000196_pt1 | contig 28308 bp, 27 predicted proteins | sample AgamicAsMarz_FD_187162 | JGI IMG/M metagenome (GOLD analysis project Ga0209461, IMG submission 187162) | Agave microbial communities from Guanajuato, Mexico - As.Ma.rz (SPAdes) (version 2) | ecosystem: Host-associated > Plants > Phyllosphere > Phylloplane/Leaf | place: Guanajuato, Mexico... | reverse complement strand
CGCCGATCACGGTGACGATCTCCGCCCCCGCGGCCAGCTGTTCCACGGTTGCCGCCAGGGTCGACCCGGCGCCCCCCCAGGCGACGATCTCGCCGCCGACGAAGCCGACCGCGTCGCCCTTGCGGAAGCGCCCCTGGGCGTCGTCGCGGGCGGCGGGCGCGACGCCGCCGCTGGCGATTTCCTCCAGCGCCGCGCCAAGCCGCTCGCCGTTCTCCTCAAGGGTGGCTGCCCGGTCGAGCTCGACCAGGGCCAGCAGGCTCCCCTGCTGGGAGATCGACGGCACCACCCGCGCCGGCTTCTCGGAGAGCTCGCAGGCGCGCTCGGCGGCCATGATCACATTGGAGGAGCTGGGCAGGACCAGGACTTCCTCGGCCGGCACCGCGTGGATGCCGGCGAGCAGCTCGTAGGTCGAGGGGTTGAGCGTCTCGCCGCCGTCGACCACGTCGGCGCCGAGCTCGGCGAAGAGCCGCGCCAGCCCCTCGCCGGCGGCGACCGCGAGGGCGCCCGTCCTGCCCGCCTCGAGCCGCGCCCGCCGTTCCGCCACCTGCTCGCGCATGTCGCCGACGTCGAGGTTGGTCACCTCGCCGGCTCCCTCGAAGACGGCGACGGCCGCTTCGGGGTCATCGGTGTGGACGTGGACCTTCAGCGTCGCCTCGTCGCCGACGACGAGGACCGAGTCGCCGAGGCCCTCCAGCCGGGGCAGGAAGTCCCGCGAGGAGAGGCCCGTGCCGGAGACGATGAAGTTGGTGCAGTAGCGGTAGCGGCTGTCCTCGTGACGAGGGCGGCTGACCGGCGGCGGCTCGTGGTGGGCGACCTCCGGCATGGCTGCCCCGTCGCCGCGCAGGCCGGCGACGACGCCGGCGAGGATCAGCACCAGGCCGTAGCCGCCGGCGTCGACGACGCCCGACTCGCGCAGGACGTCGAGCTGCTCGGGCGTGCGCTCCACGGCGCGCTGGCCGTCGTCGATCGCCCGCTCGAGGATCTCGGCGAGGACGGCGTCCTGTTCCTCGTCGCTGACGCCGCGGTCGAGGCGCTGCCGCTCGGTCTCGAGGCGGGAGAGCTGGCGGGCGATCGAGTGCGCCATCTCGCGGAAGACCGTCAGCATCGTGCCCTCGGCCGGCTCGCGCACCGAGGCGTAGGCGGCGTCGGCGGCGCTGGCGAAGGCCGAGGCGATCAGGACCGGGTCGACCAGCTCGCCAGGGCGGCTGGCCAGCTCCTCGGCGGCGCCGCGGACGATCTGGCTGAGGATCACGCCGGAGTTCCCCCGCGCCCCCATCAGCGCCGCCCGCGCCAGCGCCTGGACCAGCTGGGTGCGGCCGACCTCGTCGACCTCGAGCCCGTCGAGCCGGTCGAGCTCCTCCATCACCGCCCGCATCGTCATCGCCATGTTGTCGCCGGTGTCGCCGTCGGCGACCGGAAAGACGTTGAGGTCGTTGACCTCCTGGCGGCGTTCCTCGAGATGCGCGTAGGCGGCGGTGATCACACGCCGGAAGCGCACGATGCTGGGATCGGGCATGGCCCCGAAATCTAGCTCCGGAAGCGGAGGTTCAGGAACCGCTCAGGCTGCCTTGACTACCTTGTTGGCCTTGAGGCAGCGAGTGCAGACGTAGGTGCGCAGCTTGCGGCCATTCTCCTGGATCCGCACCTTCTGCAGGTTCGGATCGAAGCGCCGCTTGGTCGCGACCATCGAGTGGCTGCGGGACTGGCCGAACGCCGGTCCCTTGCCGCAGCTGTGGCATACCTTGGCCATCGGGTCGTGCATGGTAGCTTGAACCTGAGTTAGCTAAGTGAACTAATGCTGCAGATCTCTGCACCGGGCGTCTGAAGGGGGAGAGAAATGAGCGCCGACGACTTGAGCCAGGTGAACATGCACGAGGCGAAGACCCATCTCTCGAAGCTGGTCGAGCGGGTCGAAGGAGGCGAGGAGATCGTGATCAGTCGCGCCGGTACGCCGGCGGCGAAGTTGGTGCCGGTGCCGAAGACGAAGATGGGTAAGCGCAAGCTCGGCGCCTGGGAAGGGAAGGGATTCCAGATGCCATCAGACGAGGAGTGGGCGGAGATGAAGCGCGAAACCGCGCGTGAATTCGAAGGCAAGATCTTCCCGGACGAAGATGACCTGGAGGGCGATTGAAGCTGCTGCTCGATACCCACGTGTTGCTGTGGACCCTCCTAGATCAGCGACGACTCTCATCGGAGACCCGTACTGCGATTCAATCGGAGGAGAGCGAGATCTTCGTCAGCGTCGTCAGTCCTTGGGAGTTCGCGATCAAGCGATCTCTGGGCAAGCTCGAGACCCCCGTTGACCTCGAACCGGCATTGGAGGACCAGGGCTTCAAGCTCTTGCCCGTGCAGTTGCGTCACATCCAGGGCATCCGATCGATGCCACGCCACCACGGCGACCCCTTCGACCGCATGCTTGTCGCCCAAGCCATCGCCGACGGGCTGACACTGGTTACCTCCGACCGAACCCTGCGTCGCTATCCGGTGGCGACGCTGCCAGCCAGCTAGGCGTCAGCCCACCGACTCCAGCTGCCGCTTGAGCAGCGCCATGCGGGCGATGGTGAGGGCGGCGTTGCGGCCCTGGTCGCGCTTGCCGCCGCCGGCGCGGGCGAGCGCCTGCTCCATCGTGTCGCAGGTGATCACGCCGAAGGCGCAGGGCACCCCCGTCTCCAGCTGCACGTCCTGGATCCCGCGCGCCGCCTCGGCGCAGACGAAGTCGTAGTGGTCGGTCTCGCCGCGGATCACGACGCCGAGGCAGGCGACGCCGGCGTAGCGCCCGGTGCCCGCCAGCTGCCTGGCGGCGAAGGGGAGCTCGTAGGCGCCAGGCACCGAGAGCTCCTTAACACCGGTCCCGTCGACACCGGCTATCTTGAAACCCTCTCTGGCGCCGCCAAGCAGCCGCTCTGCGAGTACCTCGTAGAAGCGACCGACGCAGACCGCGAAGTGCAGCGGCGCCAGAGCCTCGCGCTCCTCCTCGCTGAACGTCTCGAGGAACTCCCCCGCCTCAGCCACTCCCGGCCTCCGCGTCCCGTTCCTCCTCCTCGTGGATCATCTCCTCGTCGAGGGCGAGGCCCTGGTGATGCAGGGAGTGGCCCATCTTGTCGCGCTTGGCGCGCAGGTAGGCCTCGTTGTGGGAGTTGGGGACGGCTTCGATCGGCACCTGCTCGGCGACCGAGAGCCCGTACCCCTCGAGGCCGTGGATCTTCTTCGGGTTGTTGGTGAGGATGCGGATGCTGGTCAGGCCCAGGTCGACCAGGATCTGGGCGCCGATGCCGTAGTCGCGCAGATCGGCGGGCAGGCCCAGCTTGAGGTTGGCTTCGACCGTGTCGGCTCCCTCCTCCTGCAGCTTGTAGGCCTTGAGCTTGTTGAGCAGGCCGATCCCGCGCCCCTCCTGGGAGAGGTAGAGCAGCACGCCGCGGCCCTCCTGCTCGATCATCGAGAGCGCCGCTTCCAGCTGTTCGCCGCAGTCGCAGCGCATGCTGTGGAAGACGTCGCCGGTCAGGCACTCGCTGTGGACGCGGACGAGGACGTCCGCGACGCCGTCGACCTCGCCCTTGACCATCGCCACGTGGTGCTTGTCGTCGACCAGGGAGCGGTAGCCGACCGCGGTGAAGTCGCCGAACTCGGTCGGCAGCGCCGTGTCGACGACCCGTTCGACCAGCTTCTCGGTGCGGCGCCGGTAGGCGATCAGGTCGGCGACGGTGATCATCTTCAGCCCGTGCCGCTCGCAGTAGGGAACCAGGTCGGGGACGCGGGCCATCGTCCCGTCCTCGTTCATGATCTCGCAGATCACCCCGGCCGGATTGAGGCCCGCCAGGTGCGCCAGATCGACGGCCGCCTCGGTCTGTCCCGTGCGCTCGAGCACCCCGCCGGCCTTTGCCTTGAGGGGGAAGACGTGCCCGGGCTGGACCAGGTCGCGGGGGCTGGCGCCCGGGTCGACGGCGACCTGGATCGTCCGCGCCCGGTCGGCGGCGGAGATGCCGGTGGTGACGCCCTCGCGGGCCTCGATCGCGACCGTGAAGGCTGTCTGCAGCGGCGTCTCGTTCTTGGCCGCCATCAGGTCGAGGCCGAGCTCGTCGCAGCGCTCGGGGGTCAGCGCCAGGCAGATCAGGCCGCGCCCCTCCTTGGCCATGAAGTTGACCGCCTCCGGGGTCGCGAACTGAGCGGCCATCGTCAGGTCGCCCTCGTTCTCGCGGTCCTCGTCGTCGCAGACGACGACCATCCGCCCCTGGCGGATCTCCTCGATCGCCTCCTCGACCGTCGCGAAGTGGCTCTCGCCCTCCTTGGCTCCCGCCTCGTCTGTCCTCTGCGTCTCCGCCATCTGACTCATGCCCCGTCCTTTCCGGCGAATGGTTGCACCAACCGCTCCACGTACTTTGCGATGACGTCGCACTCGACGTTGATCTTGCGCCCCGGCTCGGTTCCTCCCAGGTTGGTCCGCTCCAGCGTCTCGGGGATCAGCGAGACCTCGGCCCAGCCGTCTCCCAGCGCCGCCACGGTGAGGCTCACCCCGGCGAGGCAAATCGACCCTCTCTCGACCACGTAGCGCAGCAGCTCGGGCGGCAGCGCGACGCGCAGGCGACGGGCGAAGCCGTCCTCGGCGACGGAGACGACCTCGCCGACGCCGTCGGCGTGGCCCTGGACGATGTGGCCGCCGAGCCGGTCCGAGGCCTTCATCGCAAGCTCCAGGTTCACCAGCCCTCCTGCTTCCAGCCCGTCCAGCGCCGTCACCGCCAGCGTCTGGTTCATCGCCTCGGTCTCGAACCCACCGCCGTCGACGCCGGTCGCCGTCAGGCAGACACCGTCGACGGCAACCGAGTCCCCGGCCTCGATCTCGGCGGCCAGTCGGGTCGCGATGCGGATCCGCGCGCCGTCGGGCCCGGCCTCGACCGACTCGATTCGCCCGGTGTCTTCGATCAGCCCCGTGAACATCACCACTCCTTGAACCGGGTCTCTATCAGCGTGTCTCCGGCACCGGGATCCAGAGAGTCGATCCGGCTCGAGCCACCGAGCAGGACGGGGGCGACGAACACCCGTGCCTCGTCGATCTCGCCGGCGGCGGCGAATGCGGCGGCCAGGGTCGGCCCGCCCTCGAGGAAGAGGCTGGTGAGGCCGCGGCGGCCGAGGTCGGAGAGGGCGGCCGCGATGCCATCGGCGGCCACGACCTCGACCCCGGCTTCGCGCAGCGCGATCTGGTGCGAGGGGTCGGCGTCGGGTGAAGCGACAACGATCACGCGGGACTCGTCGAGTGTGCGGACGAGCTGCGAGCCGAGCGGCAGGCGAGCTCGGTGATCGAAGATGACGCGGACCGGCTGGCGCCCTGACCCTCCGGTGTTCCTTTTCCCTGCTATATCGGGCAAAGGAACAGCGGAAGCAGGGGTGACGCGGGCGGTGAGCAGCGGGTCGTCGGCGAGGACGGTGCCGATGCCGACGGCGACCGCGTCGGATTCGGCCCGCCAGCAGTGGACCAGCTCCCTGCTCCGCTCGCCGGAGATCCACGGGGAATCGCCGGGAGCCGTGGCCGTGTGGCCGTCGAGCGACATCGCCAGCTTCAGCGTGACCAGCGGCAGCCCGGTACGGGCGTGCTTGCGGAAGGGCTGGTTGAGCAGCCGCGCCGCGGTCGCCTCCTCGCCGGCGGCGAGCTCGACCTCGACCCCGCCGTCGCGCAGGATGCCGGGACCGCGCCCGGAGGCCTTCTCGGTCGGGTCCTCGGAGGCGATGACGACGCGGGAGATCCCCGCCTCCAGGACGGCGTCGGTGCAGGGCGGCTGCCGGCCCTGGTGGGCGCAGGGCTCGAGCGTCACGTACATCGTCGCCCCAGCCGGGCCCTCGCCCCGCCGCCGGCAGTCCTCGAGCGCCGCCCGCTCGGCATGCAGCCCGCCCAGCTCGGCATGGAAGCCCTCGCCGACGACCTGCTCGTCGCGCGCGATCACGGCCCCCACCAGCGGATTCGGGCTTACCCTGCCCCGCCCGCCTTCAGCAAGCTCCAGGGCCCGCTGAAGATGCGCCCGATCCGTGGCTGTGAGCTGGGCATTCATCAAATTGATTGACGAGTCAGTCAATGGTACCTCCCCGGGTGCGATCGGCCCCCGCGGATACCCTGACCCCCCGCCATGAAGCTGATCGTCCAGATCCCCTGCCTGAACGAGGCCGAGACGCTGCCGGCGACGCTGGCCGACATCCCGCGCCAGATCGAGGGCGTCGACGAGGTCGAGCTCCTCGTCGTCGACGACGGCTCGACCGACGACACCGCCGGGGTCGCGCGCGAGCACGGCGTCGAGCACATCGTCCGGCTCACCAACAACAAGGGGCTCGCCGCCGGCTTCCAGGCCGGCCTCGACGCCTGCCTGAAGCTGGGCGCCGACGTCATCGTCAACACCGACGCCGACAACCAGTACCACGGCGCCGACATCCCCAAGCTGCTCGGCCCGATCCTCGCCGGCCGCGCCGACATGGTCGTCGGCGACCGCCAGGTGGCGCGGATCGAGCACTTCTCCGGCCCGAAGAAGGCGCTGCAGCGCCTCGGCAGCTGGGTCGTGCGCAGGCTCTCGGGGACGGCGATCGCCGACACCACCTCGGGCTTCCGCGCCTACAACCGCGAGGCGGCCCTGGGCCTGCTGGTCGTCGACAACTTCACCTACACGCTGGAGAGCCTGATCCAGGCGGGCAAGATGCTGGTCGCGGTCGACCAGGTCGAGATCGGGGTCAACCCGCAGACGCGCGAGTCCCGCCTCTTCGACTCGACCGGCGCCTACGTGCGCCGCAACGCGCTCTCGATCCTGCGCATCTACGCCCGCTACGAGCCGCTGCGCGTGTTCGCCACGGCCGGGCTGGCGGTCGGGCTCCTCGCCCTGGCCGCCTGGATGCCCTTCCTGCTCGACTGGATCCTCAACGGCGACAGCAGCGGCCACATCCAGTCGCTGATCCTCGGCGCGGTGCTTTTCATCGCCGCCGTGCAGCTGCTGGCGCTGGGCGTGATCGGCGACCTGCTCGCCGGCCAGCGGGTGATGGCCCAGCGCGTCTTCGAGCGCGTGCGGCGGGTCGAGCTGGCGCTCGACGTCGAGCCCTCGCACTACGAGCGCGGCGCCTCCGCGCGCTGATGCGCTCCCTCCGCAAAGCGCCGGGCGGCGGCTCGGCGACCGCCGACTACGGCAAGACCGCGAGCTTCCTCGCGATCGGGGTCGGGCTCACCGGCGCGATCACCTACGTCTACTTCTTCATCGCCTCCCACGTCCTCTCCAAGCCCGACTACGGCGAGATCACCGTCGTCTGGTCGGCCGTCTTCATCACCGTCTCCACCCTCTACAGGCCGGTCGACCAGCTGCTATCGCGCCACATCTCCGAACGGCTGGCGAAAGGCGAACCGGTCGGCGAGCCGACCCTGGTCGCGACCAAGATCCAGCTTGGGCTCGCCGCGGCCTTCGCCGTCGTCACCCTGATCCTGCGCGGGCCGATCCAGGACGACCTGCTCAGCGGCAACGAAACGCTCTACTGGGTCTTCTTCTTCGCCGTCCTCTTCTACGCCGCCAGCTACTTCGCCCGCGGCTACCTCGCCGGCCACCGCCGCTTCGGCCTCTTCACCGCGATGATCCTCTCCGAGTCCGTCTTCCGCACCCTGTTCGCGGTCCTCGTCGCGGTCGGCCTGCTCAGCGGCCAGTCGGCGGTCGCGATCGGGATCGTCGCCGCGCCGGCGCTCTCCCTGTTGGTGGTGCCGGCCGTGTTCGCACGCCGGGCTCGGCGCGCGCCTCCAGCGCCCGCTGCCGACGCGGATGCGGACGCCGCCGAGTTCTCGATGGCCCACGGCGCCGGCTTCGCCGCCGCGGTGCTGCTGATCATGTTCAGCGAGCAGGTCTTCCTCAACGCCGGGCCGCTGATCGTGCGCAGCCTGGAGGGAGCGGCCGCGGCCGGCTTCATCTTCAACGTGCTGATGATCGCGCGGGCGCCGCTGCAGCTCTTCCAGGCGGTCTCGACCAGCATCCTCCCCCACCTGACCAGCCTCCACACCAGCGAGGAGCCCGGCAGCGAGGAGGAGTTCCACCGCTCGGTGCGGATGGTGTTGGCGGCGATCGCCGCCTTCACCGCCGTCGTCGCCGTCTGCGTCCTGGTCGCCGGGCCGGAGCTGATGCAGCTCGCCTTCAGCGACAAGTTCACCTATGACCGCGGGGGTCTGCTCCTCGTCACCGCCGGCATGGGCCTCTACCTGTCCTCGGTCACGGTCAACCAGGCCTGCCTCGCACAGGGCCAGGTGCGGCGCGTCTCCGCGCGCTGGATCGCCTGCGCCGCCCTCTTCGTCGCCTGGTGCTTCCTGGCGCCGATCGGCGACGAGTTCCGCCGGGTCGAGATCGGCTTCGCCCTGGCGGCGGCGATGCTGCTGAGCCTGCTCTTCCTGAGCTATCGCCGCCCGCACGAACGAGCCGAGGACGTGCCGGCCGCCGGCTCCAGCGAGGAGCTCGAGGCGCGCCTGGCGGCCGCCGACGAGGGGGCCTGACGGCATGGAGGGACACGACGCCGAGCTGATCCTCGCCGCCGGCGCCCTGCTCGCCGCCGGGATCGCGGCGGCGCTGGTCGCCGACCGGGTCCGCGTCCCCGGCCTGCTGCTCTTCCTCGGGCTGGGGATGCTCGCCGGCTCGGAGGGGGTGGGCGGGATCGAGTTCAACGATCCCGAGCTGGCCCGCACGCTGGGCACGATCGCGCTGATCCTGATCCTCTTCGAGGGCGGCCTGACCGCCGGCTGGTCGGAGATCCGGCCGGTGCTCGGCACCGCCGCCTCGCTGGCCACCGTCGGCACCGTCGTCACGGCGGTGATCGCCGGCCTCGCCGCGCAGTGGATCTTCGACCTCACCACCCTGGAGGGGATGCTGGTCGGAGCCGCGATCGCCGCCACCGACTCGGCCGCGATCTTCGCCGTCCTGCGCCGCTCGACCCTGGAGAAGCGCCTGGCGCGCTCGCTCGAGGGGGAGTCCGGGATGAACGACCCGGTCGCGCTGCTGCTCGTGCTCGGTTTCATCGACTGGATCCAGGACCCCGGCTATGGGATCGCCGACATGGCGGTCACGCTGGTGCTGAAACTGGCGATCGCCGTCGCGATCGGCCTCGCCCTCGGGCGGCTCGCGGTCGCCGCCCTCAGCGCCGTGCGGCTGCCGACCGACGGGATCTATCCGGTGGCGACGATCGCGATCGCCGGCCTCTCCTTCGGCCTCGCCGAGGTCGCCCACGGCTCCGGCCTGCTCGCCACCTACCTGACCGCGCTGGCGCTCGGCTCGAGCGGCATCCCCGCCCGGCGCACGATCGTCGCCTTCCACGAGGGGGTCGGCTGGGTCGCCCAGATCGGCCTCTTCGTCCTGCTCGGCCTGCTCGTCTTCCCCAGCACCCTCGGCGAGGTCGCGGTGGAGGGGCTGGCCCTCTCGGCGGCGCTGATCCTCGTCGCCCGCCCGGTGGCGGCGATCGCCGCCACCCTCTTCTCGCCCTTCGACATGCGCGAGCGGGCGATGCTCGGCTGGGCCGGCCTGCGCGGCGCGGCGCCGATCTGGCTCGCCACCTTCCCCGTCGTCGCCGGCGTCGCCGGCGGCGAGGAGCTCTTCTCGATCGTCTTCTTCGTCGTCGTCACCTCGACCCTGATCCAGGGGGCGAGCTTCGAGCCGTTGGCCACCCGGCTCGGCCTGACGACCGACGAACCCTCCCTGCCGCGGCGCCTGCTCGAGTCGGGCCGGATCCGCCGCATGGGCGGCGACGTGATCGCCTACCGCCTGCGCCCGGGCGCCGCCGCCGCCGGCCACCTGGTGCGCGAACTTGGGCTGCCGCGCGAGGCCCTGGTCAACGTGATCGTGCGCGACGGGCGCGCGATCCCACCGCGCGGCTCGACCGAGCTGCAGGAGGGCGACGAGCTGCACGTGCTGGTCCGCGGCGAGCTGCGCGAGGAGGTCGAGCAGCTGACGCGGCGCTGGCACGACGGCCCGGTCGGCACGCCGCCGGTGCCGAAGCTGCCCCGCCGCGGCGCCACCCAGGTCTTCACCGTCCGCCCCGGCGGCGACATCGCCGACCCCTCGGGGCCGGACGAGGTCGACGGCGTCGACGTGATCGCGATCCTGCGCAGCCGCCGCGACCGCGCCAGCGCCCTCGTCGTGCTGGCCGACGGCCGTTACTCGGTGACGACCGAAGGCGTCGTCGCGATCGGTGGCCGCCACGCCCTGGTCCGCTGGTGCGAACGCCGCGCCGAACGCGTCGGCGACGACCCGCCGGAGCGCGCCTGGTGGCAGGAGGTCATCGGCGCCCTGATCGCGAGGGGCTAAGCGGTGCTTGCTTCGACGATTTGGGAGTAGGCGGCGGCAGGATCGTCCGAGCCGAAGACCGCCGAGCCGGCGACGAACAGCGAAGCGCCAGCCCGGGCAGCCGAAGCGACCGTCTCGGCGTGGATGCCGCCGTCGACCTCGACCTTGGCGCCGCCCTCGAGCTGCGCGGTCCGGGTCACCTTGTCGAGGGTGCTTTCGATCAGCTTCTGGCCGCCCCAACCGGGGTTGATCGTCATGCAGAGCATGATGTCGGCGAAGCCGCGCAGCTCGGCGATCGCCTCGACCGGCGTCGCCGGGTTGAAGGCGATGCCGGCGAGGCAGCCGAGCTCGCGGATCGCGGTCAGGGTGCGGTTGGCGTGTGCGCTGGCCTCGATGTGGAAGGTGATCGAGTCTGCTCCCGCCTCGGCGAATTCCTCGATCTGCTGCTCCGGCCGCTCGATCATCAGGTGGACGTCGAGGACGCCGCCGGCATCGTGCACCTGGTCGGCGATCGAGGAGGCGATCAGCGGCCCGATCGTGATCGGCGGGACGAAGTGACCGTCCATGACGTCGAAGTGGATCACCCGCGCGCCGGCGTCCATCACCTCGCCGAGCTGCGCCCCCAGGCGCGAGAAGTCGGCGGAGAGGATCGACGGCGCGACCCGCGGCTCGGCGATCAGCTCCTTCATCCGTGCGCTCATACCGGCCTCAGCATCGAGTCTCCGCACATTTGGCAGGTCATGTCCTCGGTCGTGCTCATCCGCGCGATCGTCTGGTGTTCGCCGCAGTTCGGACACTGCGAGACCAGCTCGAAGCGGCGCAGACAGTACACGCAGCGGAAGCGCCCGGGGAGCTGCGTCGGGCGCAGCCAGGGCTCGCCGCACCCGGGGCAGGCGGGCCGTCGCAGCACGCTCTCCGCGTCGCTACCGGAGCTCATCACAAGAGTTCCCGCTTCGCTCCCTCACGAAGAATCAGATATGCACGTTCGGTCGCTACCGCGCTCACAGATCACCCATCCTTCCCGATCCGGCAGATGTAGAACCCCGTGGTGCCGTTGCGATCGGGCCGCAGCTGCCAGCTTTCGCCATCGCCGGCGCGCTCCTCGTTCTCCCGGCGGCTGATCGTGCAGGTCGAGTAGACGAGGGTGCCACCCGGGCGCAGAGCCTCGAGCGCGGCGCTCAAGAGCTGCGCCTGGACCTCGGCCAGGCGCTCGATCGCCGCCGGAGACTTGCGCCAGCGCGCGTCGGGCCGGGAGGCGAGGGCGCCGAGGTCGGAGCAGGGCGCGTCGAGCAGGACCCGGTCGAACCCCGGCCCGAGGACGGGCTGGGTGGCGTCCGCCTCGATCACGGTGACGCTGCGCAGGCCGAGGCGCGTGGCCTGCGCCGCCACTTCGGCGGCGCGCTCGGGATCCTGCTCGACCGAGATCACCTCGCCCCGGTCGCCCATTCGGGCGGCGATCTGGCCGGTCTTGATCCCCGGCCCGGCGCAGAGGTCGAGGACGTGCTCCCCCGGCTGCGGATCGAGAACCTCGACCACGGCGGCCGAACCGCGGCTCTGCGGCGTCAGCTCGCCGGCAGCGACCAGTGCGGGGACGGTCTCCCCCGTGCGCCCCGCGACGACGATCATCTCCGGCGCCGCCAGCGGCCACTCGGCAGCGGCGGGCGCCGCCTCCACCTTCGCCTCGCTCAGTTTCGCCAGCACAGCCTCGCGATCGGTGGCCAGGGTGTTGACGCGGAAGGCCGACTCGGCCGGCTCGTTGCAGGCGGCGAGCAGCGAGCGAGCCTCCTCCGGCCCGAGCTCCTCCCACCACATCTGAGCCAGCCAGAGCGGCGCCGAGTGGGCGACGGCGGCGAGCTCCGGGGTCGAGTCGTCGCCGAGCAGAGCGGCGGTGAGCTCGTCGCGCTCGCGGACCGCCCGGCGCAGGACCGCGTTGACGAGGCCGGCGGCGTGGGCGGCGCCGGCGCTCTTGACCAGCTCGACTGCCTGGTCGACCGCGGCGTGGTCCGGCGTCGCGTCGGCGAAGAGCAGCTCGAAGAGGCCAAGTCGCAGGCCGGCCAGCAGCGGCGGATCGAGCCGGCGCAGGGGGCGGTCGCAGAGGCGGGATATCGCGGCGTCGGACGTGCCGCGCCGCTGCACGGCGCCGTAGGCAAGGCGCTGGGCCTGGGCCCGGTCGCGCCCGGCGAGGCCGCGCTCCTCTGCGGCCGCGGCGAAGGCGCGCTCGGTGTGGGCGTCCTGCTCGAAGGTGGCGCAGATGACGTCGAAGGCCAGCGCCCGGGCCGCTGCGACCTCGCTCACAGCTTTGGCACCGAGTGGCCGCGTAGGAAGGCGTCGACCGCCATCGGCTTGCCCCCGGCGGGCTGGACCACGTCGAGGCGCAGCGTCCCCCGTTTGCAGCCGAGCAGCAGCGCCCCCCACTCCGCCTTCAGCTCCCCGACCCTGACGCCTACGTCGACGGCGCGGGCGCGGCGCACGCCGAGCCTGCCGCCGTCCGCGGTCTCGAGGAAGGCGCCGATGTGCGGGGTGAGGGCGCGAACCGTGCGGGCCAGCTCGGCGGCAGGGCGGGTGGGGTCGAGGCGGCGCTCGGCGGGGTCGATCTTCTCCGCGTAGGTCGCCGCCTCGTCGTCCTGCTCCTCGAGCTCGAGCCCACCCGCCACCCGGCGGTCGAGGGCCGCGACCAGGAGCTCGCCGCCGCGCGCGGCAAGCCGCTCGGAGAGCGTGGCGAAGTCGTCCTCGGGCTCGATCGCGACCTCCTCGCAGGCGGCGACCGGCCCCGAGTCGAGTCCTGCGGTCAGCTGCATCACGCAGACGCCGGTGCGCTCGTCGCCGGCCATGATCGCCCGCTCGATCGGCGCGGCCCCGCGCCAGCGCGGCAACAGCGAGGGGTGGATATTGAGCATCGGCAGCTCGTCGAGCAGGGGCTCGCGAATCAGCTGGCCGAAGGCGCAGACCACGGCCAGCTCGGGCTCGGCGGCGCGGATCCGCTCCAGCGCCGGCCCGTCGTTGACGCTCTCCGCCTGCAGCAGCTCGACCCCCAGCTCGGCCGCCGCCTCCGCGGCCGGCGGGGGCGAGGTCCTGCGGCCGCGGCCCTTGCGCCGGTCGGGCGGGGTGACTACGAGCGACGGCTTGTGAGGCGAGGCTGCGAGGCTGCGCAGGACCGCGACAGCGAACTCAGAGGTGCCGAGGTAGACGGTGCGCACTCAGGCTTCGGTCCGCGGCTCGACGTGGTGCTCGCCGTCGGACTCAGGGCCCTCGCCCTCGGCGTAAGGGCTGTAGGTGCCGCCTTCGCGCAGCGCCCGCAGAGCGGCCTTGCGCTGATCGCGCGGGGCGCGGTCGAGGATCAGCATCCCATCCAGATGGTCGATCTCGTGCTGGAGCACGCGCGCCTCGAGGCCCGACGCCTCGACCCGGATCGGCTCGCCGTCGAGGTCGAGCCCGGCGACCCGCGCGTGCAGCGCCCGCTCGACGTCGAGCGAGACCCCGGGCAGGCTGAGGCAGCCCTCCTCGGCGACGACGAGCTCGCCGGATGTCCACTCGATCTCGGGGTTGAGCAACGCGGTCGGCTCGCTGTCGGGGCCGACCTGGAAGACGAGCAGGCGACGCAGCACGCCGAGCTGGGTGGCGGCGAGGCCGACGCCCATGCCGTCGCGCATGATCGCGATCATCCGCTCGACCTCGGCGCGCAGCCCGGGACCGATCTCGGCGACCGGCGAGGCCTTGCTCTTCAGCACCGGATCGCCGAACTTGACCACCTGGGCGAGCGCTGCTTCGCGCCGCGCCAGCAGCTCGGCTTCGAGCTCGCCGCGCTCGGCGTCGCTGGTTTCTGTCTCGGCCCTATCGCCCACGGATCAATTCTATGGACCGCCAAGGCTGGCTGAGTTCGTCTTTTTCCGGGCTATTGGACTGGAAAAGGCGAACTCACCGGAGAAGAACCGCTACTGGGGGTCGACGTCGACCGAGATCGCGACGTCGCGCAGCGTGCGCTCGGCGGCGAGACGCTCGACCGCCTCGCGCACCGCAGCGAGGGCGGCCTCGCGGTCGTCCGCCTTGGTCAGTAGCCGGCGCCGGTGCCGGTTGCGGACCCGGAACATCGGCGCCGGGCCGAGCAGGTCGGCGTCCTGCGGCAACGCCGGGCGCAGCGCCTCGGCGAGCGCGGTGGCGGCGCTCTCCAGCCGCGGCTCCGACTCGGACTTGAGCACGACCCGGATCAGGTGCGAGAAGGGCGGGTAGCGCAGGAACCGCCGGCGCTCGACCTCCTCGGCGAGGAAGGACTCGGAGTCGTGGCGCGCCGCGCAGGCGATGCTCGCCGCGCCGGGCGCCAGCGTCTGCACGATCACCTCTCCTCCGGCCTCGCCGCGGCCGCTGCGGCCGGCGAGCTGGGCGACCATCGCGAAGGTCCGCTCGGCGGCGCGGAAGTCGGGGAAGCGCAGGGTCGCGTCGGCGTCGAGGATCGCGCTCAGGGTCACCTCGGGGAAGTCGTGGCCCTTGGCGACCATCTGCGTGCCGACCAGGACGCCGCTCTCGGCCTCGCCGAAGCCGGCGAGGATGCGGGCGTGCGCCCCCTTGCCGCTGGCCGTGTCCGAGTCGAGCCGGAATATCGGCATCGGCGCCAGGCGCTCGGCCAGCAGCGCCTCGATCTGTTCGGTGCCGGCCCCCGCCTGCGAGAGCGTGGTCGAGTCGCAGTCCGGGCATGAGCGCGGCGCTGCCTCGGCGTGGGCGCAGTGGTGGCAGACGAGGCGCCCCGCGTGGCGGTGGACGATCAGCGAGACGTCGCAGTTGGGGCAGCCCCAGTGATGCCCGCAGGAGCGGCAGATGAGCCAGGGGGCGAAGCCGCGGCGATTGACCATCACGATCGCCTTGGCGCCCTCGCGCCGCACCCGCTGGAGGGCCTCCCAGTTGGCGCGGTGCAGGGGTCCGGAGCGAGGGTCGGCCTCGCGCATGTCGAGCACCTCGACCGGCGGCATCGGCCGGCCGTCGACCCGGCGCGGCAGCTCCAGCCGCGGCAGCGCCAACCAGGACTCGGGCCGCGGCGTCGCCGTGCCGGCGACGAGTACCGCCCCCGCCTCGGCGGCGCGACGGCGGGCGACGGCACGGGCGTCGTAGCAGGGGTCGCCCTCCTGCTTGTAGGCGGGGTCGTGCTCCTCGTCGATCACGACCAGCCCGAGGTCGCGGACGGGGGCGAAGACGGCCGAGCGGGGCCCGACGCAGACGCTCGCCTCGCCGCTGCGCAGCCGCCGCCACTCGTCGAGCCGCTCGCCGGCGGAGAGGGCCGAGTGCAGGACGGCGAAGCGGTCGCCGAGGCGGGCGCGGAAGCGGGCCACCGCCTGCGGCGCCAGCCCGATCTCGGGGACGAGCACGATCGCGCCCTTCCCCCGTGCCAGGGCGGCCTCGACCGCGGCGAGGTAGACCTCGGTCTTGCCGGAGCCGGTGACGCCGTGCAAGAGCTGCTCGCGCGGCGCCTCCGCCTCGCCGTCGAGCGCGGCGACGATCTCCGCGACCGCCCGCTCCTGCTCCGGCAGCAGCGACGGCCGCTCCGCCGCGGCGGCCAGCGACGAGTCGCCCGGCCGGCGCCGCACGGTGGAGCTGCGGGTGGAGATCAGCCCCCGCCCCTCCAGCCGCCGCAGGACCTGGCGGTCGGCGCCGACGGCGGCGGTCAGCTCCGGCGCCGACATCTCACCCGCCGAGAGCGCCTCCAGAACGGCCCGCTGCTTCACCCCGAGCCGCTCGCCGCCGGAAAGAGCAGCCTCCCCCGCGGGCAGGATCTCTGCCCGCAGCTCGCGGCGCACCCGGACCCGCTCCCCCGCCGCCCCCACCCCCGGTGGCAGGACCAGCTCGAGCCCGCGCGAGGGCGTCGAGCAGTACTCGCGCGCGACCCAGAGGCCGAGCCGAACGAGCTCGGCGGGCACGCCCGCCTCCAGCGCCTCGAGCGGCTCCGCCAGCCGCTCCGGCGGCAGCTCCGAGGCCTCCGCCAGCTCGACGACGACGCCCAGCACCCGCTGCCGGCCGAAGGGCACGCGGACGACGCTGCCCACCTCGAGATCGGCCATCTCAGCAGGCAGGCGGTAGTCGAACGGACCGCGCAGCGCACGGGCCCGGGTCAGCGGCTCAACCTTTGCGATCGACACCGACTCACGGTATGGGCGATGGCGGACACCGCGGGTATGCTGCGCCAGATGGCGCTGAACCTCAGTCCGGGAGAGCGGGTGATCTTCCAGGGCCACCCCTCGTGGCGGGCGATCATCGGCTTCTACCTGAAGGGGATCCTGATCGCCATCATCGTCAGTGCCGCCGTCAGGCTCTTCGACGTTAGCGGCGGAACCGTCTTCCTGCTCGTCCTCGCGATCATCGGCCTGACAGTCCTGATCGGCTTCGTCAAGCGCGTCGCAACCGTCTACACGATCACCGACCGCCGCCTCAACATCAAGCGCGGCATCGTCTCGCGCGAGGTTCAGGAGACCCGTCTGGAGCGGGTCCAGAACGTCAACTTCAACCAGTCCGTCTACCAGCGCATCGTCCAGATCGGCGACGTCGACTTCGACACCGCAGCCGGCGACGACTACAACTTCGTCTTCGCCGGGGTCGCCAACCCAGAGCAGGTCGTCGAAAGCGTCGACCAGGCCACCGGCACCCACACCGCCGGAACCCACGGCCTCGGCGAGCCCCAGCCCCCTCGCTAGAGGGAATCGCACATCCCCTTGATCAGAGGACCCCTCACCGCTGCGCTGCTGAGCGCCCTGTGCCTAGCCCTCGCTTCATGCGGAGACTCCACAGCCTCTTCCTCCTCGGAAGAAGCCATCGGAGGAGGCCGCATCACCAGCGGCTACCCGATGGCCGTAGCCAACCGCTTCGTCGAGTCCTGCGCACTGAACGCCAAGCTCTCCAGCTCCGGCAATCTGACCTCCGAAGAGGCACGAGACCTCTGCATCGACGCGCTGAACTGCGTCGAAAAGGGCCTCACGATCTCGGAGTTGAGAGAGACCGAACGCAAGCTCCTGTCAGGCGACCCAAACCCCGGCGCCCGAGTCCTCCGCGGCTGCACCAAAGAGGCGATCGAGCAGCACTCCGTCAGGTAGGGACGCCGGTGCCCCTCCCCGGGAACTAGCGTCGCCCGCGCCTCCGGCGCTTAGCGACCAACCAAGAGCGCGGCTCCGCCGCGCAGAACCAGATTGCATATCGCCGCCTGTTCGGCGACGTTCCCGGAGAGGGGCACCGGCTTCCTTTCCCGCTACGGGTAAATCTGCTCAGGTGGGTCCCAGCCGACGTCTTCCGCCGCGCCGATCAGAGCTTCGAAGGCAGACTTGCGGTCGGGTCCGTCTGCTCTCGCATCTCCATGATCATCCGTCTCAATTGAGACGTGACACTCGCCGGTCTCAGGGTTCTCATAGAGATCAACCCGACCGTTTACGACTTGGGCGATTTCGTCGACAACAATCTCGGGATCTTTGGCCATGGCTTTAGGGTAGCTGAGGTGAGATGCCCCCCAACCGAACTTAAGCAAGTTGATGATTGACATTGCCGAGGTTGCACAAGCCTGGGTGTTGGCTTGTGAAGATGCCAAGTACGAGCCTGACGCCCAAGCGGTTCTTTATGTCGTGCCTGGCAACCCTAGAAACGGCTCGGCCGCCCTGCACGTCGAACCAGGCTCCGAGGTCTGCGCGAACACCAATTGGCCCCTAGATAGAGCACAGATTCGCGATGCCAACAGCGAGGCCCGGCGAAATATCCACAGAATCGCCGTACGGGACTTCGCTTCTCCGCGGATCGCCCTAGGACGACTCCGTCACGAGCTAGAGCATGCGCGCCAATACGATCGATGCTTAGCTGTGTATGTCGCCATGAGCAGCGTTGAATCAGCTGTTGCTAGGGCCTTTGGACAACTCGAACTTCCCTGTCTCGATGGAAGCGGTGCGATCTACAACGTGCTTCCCCATGAGGAAGATGCCAACCGAGCTGCGGCCCTGATCACCGAAGCGCACTTCGGGGCTCCCACACGCCGGGAGCTCGCCGGTACTGACGCCCCTCTCTTTCGGGACACCAGCCCCATTGAAGAAACAACGCTCTCCTACCGCCTGTTGACGACTGCGGCGCTCTTTCCCGCCGCTCTTGAGTGGGTCGCCCATGAGAAGGAGGAGACCATCGGTCAGCTATTGGCACGCTTTGGCCCTGATGCCGACACAGCCTGGCAGATAATGGTTCAGCTGCCGGAAATCAAAGACTCTGGACAACGAGCCTTGGAAAGCTGTCCCACCGAAGGTGAAATCAAAAGCGCAAGTGCGCCAGCAAACGCATGGGCGCCGGTTAAGGAAGAGATTGAAGCTGGTCGTGAAGATGCTGAAAGCGCTCTTGGTGAAGCCCTCCCAAACATACGGCTCCATTGAGATTTGAGCGCCTAACCCAGGGGGGTCGGACTAACACCGCATTGACGGGTCCTCCGCCCACTGCTCTGAGGAGGAACCACATAGAAAAGTTCGAACGATGTTCGCGTATCTACAAAGATTGGACTTAACCGATGGCTGATCGAAGCGCAATCGAGTGGACTGAGGCGACGTGGAATCCGGTCACTGGCTGCGACAAGGTCTCGCCTGGGTGCGCTCACTGCTATGCCGAGACTTTCGCCGAGCGGTGGCGCGGAGTGCCCGACCATCCCTACGAGCAAGGCTTTGATCTTCGCATCTGGCCACAAAGACTGAAGCAGCCATTGAGATGGAAGCGACCCCGGATGATCTTCGTCAACTCGATGAGTGACCTCTTCCATGACCGCATTCCTGATGCGTTCATCTGCGAAGTCTTTTCTTCAATGCAAGAGGCGAACTGGCATACCTTCCAGATCCTTACCAAGCGGCCCGATCGTTTGGTTGAACTTGCTAAAGCCTTGCCCTGGCCATCAAATATTTGGATGGGGGTGAGCATCGAGAACCGACGTTTCGTTGATCGAGCCGATCTGCTGCGTGAAGTTCCCGCAGCAATTCGTTTTATATCGGCCGAGCCGCTCCTGGGACCACTGGAGGGCCTCGATCTAACTGGCATCCATTGGCTGATTGCCGGCGGGGAGTCCGGACCGCGAGCCCGAGTCGCAAAGCCGGAATGGATACGCGAGCTTCGCGATCGATGCAAAGACGAGGAGGTTGCTTTCTTCTTCAAGCAGTGGGGGGGCAGAACGCCTAAGGCCGGTGGGCGCCTGCTAGACGGCATTCAGTACGACGAAATGCCCTCTGAGCCGGTGTTCGCGCTGGCCTAGCTAGGCGAGAAAGCGAATTCGCACCCCAGCGGCAAATTGTTTCTGGCCCCCACTCCGATCGACCTCGATCACTTTTTCCTTCTCGGCTGGCTTCAGAGTCTTGCCCTTCAGATGGCTAGACACTCGGAATGGCGACTCAAGGAGAGTGGCATGCTGGGCTTCCTCGATCGTGAACCACTCCGTTCCAAACTTCTCTCGCAGATGGACCAAGAGCGGGCCAGTATTGACCGCATCAGCATCAGGAGTGAAAAGGACCTCTTGACCCTCGTCGGTCCTCGTGGCGATGTAGCGGGTGCCCTCGATCGGATCGACTGACCACATGGCATCCTTGATGAGTTCTAGCCCCTTGTCGTGAGGAGAGGCAAAGACAAGCCGATAGTCGTTGCCGTCAGCAGTGCGAAGCTCAAACGAGCGGACGTGTTTGACCATTCCCTGCCCTCCAAGCTGCTCCTCGAAGAGTCCTAGCAGGAATGGACCCCGGTCCGACCCCTTCATGTTGACTGCCTCCCGCCACCGTTCGCTGCCGAAAAGCGAGTTCATCGCGTTCTCCTGGCCGTCCCGGCCAACAAAGCGAACGAGATAGTTAAGTGGCAGGAAAATCAGCGTCTCGCAGCGTTCAAAGGCTAGAAAACGGCCGGCGAGAGACATCGGAGCCGCCGAATAGCCAAACGGATCGATGAAAGCGAAGGTTGGCACAAGCGTCATGCCATCCTTGCCCGCAACATCGTCGACAATCTCGCCGAAGGTCTCCTCGAACTCCCCGTGCTCAATCACCACCTTCACATTGGGGTGGTCGTCCAAGTCTTTCAACTCCTGTTCCAAGCGTTCTACGCGACGCTTGTCGTGCTCGATGAAGAGAAATAGAAACTCGACATCTCCCATGCGCTTGAACGCATCGTGCTCCAGCAGCGTCTTCAGCATGATCAGCGGCGATCCATCCTCGCCAGTCTCGTAGCGGCCCGGGCCTGCGAAGCCATCGACGAGAAGTAGCCGCGGTGGATCTTTTTGGCTCTTGAACTTCTTGGCTTGCTGGCCCATTACAGGGAGCCAGGCGGCCAAATAGGCTGCCAAAACCCGGTGCTTCGCTTGGGTGTGATCATCAAGTGGCCATAGGACGGGCTCGCTCATGACGATGGAGCCTAAATGTCTTAATGATCGAGATATGGCTCATTGCTGTTTGTGCAATTGAATAGCCAGGGATTCCAAGTCACAAGAAAAACCGTCTAAGTAATTGGTGACTCGCGTGCTAGGGCCGGGCGGGGTCTGGGCGAATGTCGCCGTTAGGCGGCGATATGCAATCTGGGGATTGCGCGGCGGTAGCCGCGCTCATGCTCGGTCGCTAAGCGCCGCAGGCGCGTGCGACGCTAATTCGCCCAGAGGCCGACCGGACCCTCTCCCCCGCTCGCGCTGGTCAAGCAGGCGCCGCCGCTGAGCCCGCGGCGCTCTTCAGGGAATCGGCACGGTCTGTGCGCTCCCAGGTGAAGGTGTCGCCCTCGCGGCCGAAGTGGCCGTAGGCGGCGGTCTTGCGGTAGATCGGGCGGTGCAGGTCCAGGTACTGGCGGAAGGCGCCGGGGCGGAGGTCGAACTCGGCTTCGACCAGGCGGGAGATCTCGGCGTCGGGCAGCTCGCCGGTGCCGAAGGTCTCGACCATGAGGGAGATCGGGCGGGCGACGCCGATCGCGTAGGCGACCTGGACCTCGCAGCGCTGGGCGAGGCCGGCGGCGACGACGTTCTTGGCGACGTGCCGGGAGGCGTAGGCGGCCGAGCGGTCGACCTTGCTCGGGTCCTTGCCCGAGAAGGCGCCGCCGCCGTGGCGGGCCATGCCGCCGTAGGTGTCGACGATGATCTTGCGGCCGGTGAGGCCGGCGTCGCCGACCGGGCCGCCGATCACGAACTTGCCGGTCGGGTTGACGAGGAAGTGCTGGCGCAGCTCGGCCTCGTCGAAGAGACCGCCCGCCTCGGCGTTGAGGACCGGGAGGACGACGCTCTCCCAAAGGTCCGGCTTGATCTTCGACTCGGACTCGACGCCGTCGGCGTGCTGGGTGGAGATCAGGAGCTTTTCGACCCGGACCGGACGGCCGTCGGCGTAGCGGACGGTGACCTGGGTCTTGCCGTCGGGGCCGAGGTAGTCGAGGGAGCCGTCCTTGCGGACCGCGGCGAGCCGCTCGGCGAGCCGGTGCGCGAGGTGGATCGGCATCGGCATCAGCGCCTCGGTCTCGTCGGTGGCGTAGCCGAACATCATGCCCTGGTCGCCGGCGCCGGCGACCAGCAGCTCGTCCTCGGCCGCTTCGGTCCGCGTCTCATAGGCCTTGTCGACGCCCTGGGCGATGTCGGGCGACTGCTTGTCGAGCGAGACCAGGACCGAGACGTGGTCGCAGTGGTAGCCGTAGTCGCCGTGGTCGTAGCCGATCTCGCGGATCGTCTCGCGGACCAGGTCCGGCACGTTGAGGTGGGCGTCGGTCGAGATCTCGCCCGAGACCACCGCCATCCCGGTGTTGACCATCGTCTCGCAGGCGACGCGGCCCTCGGGGTCCTCCGCCATCACGGCGTCGAGGACGGAGTCGGAGATCGCGTCGCAGATCTTGTCCGGATGCCCCTCGGTGACGGACTCCGACGTGAACAGGTACTCGCCCTCGGCGAGCGGCTGGGTCTCGCTCATGCGGCGAAGATTAAATGGTCAAAGGGGGATGCGCGGTCATGCGTTCCCGTATCTGCTCTTGCGCGGGACGAAGTCGATCACCAGCGGCACTCCTTCGAGGCCGTAGGCCTCGCGCAACCGGTTCTCCAGGTGATAGGCCCAGTCGCGGAAGATCAGGCGGCGGTCGTTGACTTGGATCGCGATCCGCGGCGGCCGCTCCCCCACCTGGGCCGCGTAGTAGAGGCGCAGCCGGCGGCCGCGCCTGGAGGGCGGCGGCGTCTTGGCGACGACGTCGGCGACGAAGCGGTTCAGCTCCGGGGTCGGGATCCGCTCGCCGGCGCGGTCGGCCAGCTCGATCGCCTTCGGCAGCAGCTTGGCGACGTTGCGACCCCGGGTCGCCGAGCAGGTGATCGCCGCCGGGCGCAGGCGCAGCTTGCGCCCGACCCGGGCTTTGGCGTCGTCGAGGTCGGTGCGGGTGACGTCCCACTTGTTGAGTGCGAGCAGGGTCGCGCAGCCGGCCCGCATCGCCAGCTCGGCGACGCGCAGGTCCTCCGAGGTGACTCCCTCGGAGGCGTCGCAGACGACCAGCGCCACGTCGGCCCGCTCGACCGCGCGCTCGGAGCGCAGCTGGGCGTAGTAGTCGACCGTGCCGGCGACCTTCGAGCGCCGCCGCAAGCCGGCGGTGTCGACGAGGACGACGCGGCGGCCGTCGACCTCGAGCTCGGTGTCGATCGCGTCGCGGGTGGTGCCGGCGCGCGCGGAGACGATCACCCGCTCGGCGCCGAGGAAGGCGTTGACGAGGGAGGACTTGCCGGCGTTGGGCCGGCCGACGACCGCGACGCGGACGGCGTCGCCGTCGTCCTCCACGGGCTGGGCGTCGCCGAGCGCGTCGACGATGCGGTCGAGCAGGTCGCCGCTGCCGAGCCCGTGCGTCGCCGAGACCGCCAGCGGCTCGCCGAGGCCGAGCTTGTGGAACTCGGCGACCAGGTGCTCGTCGCCGGGGCGGTCGGCCTTGTTGACGGCGACCAGGGTCGGCGCCTCCCCCCCGCGCAGCGTCTTCGCCAGCTCGGCGTCGCCCGCCCGCAGCCCGGCCCGGCCGTCGACGACGAGCAGCACCGCGTCGGCCTCGGCCATGCCGAGCCGCGCCTGGCGCTGGATGTCCCGGGCCAGCTCGCTCTCGTCCTGAAGGTCGATGCCGCCGGTGTCGAGCAGCTCGAAGGCGACTCCGTTCCACTCGCAGCGCACCCGCTTGCGGTCCCTGGTGACGCCGGGCTCGGCGTGCGTCACCGTCTCGCGGCCGCCGGCGAGGCGGTTGACCAGGGTGCTCTTGCCGACGTTGGGGAAGCCGACCACGGCGACCGTCGGCAGGCTCATGTCAGACCCCGCTCGCTGGCGAGGGCGACGACCCTGGCGACGACCTCGTCGAGATCGAGGTCGGTGGTGTCGAGCTCGACCGCGTCGTCGGCCGGGCGCAGGGCGCTGTGCTCGCGCGTCGCGTCGCGCTCGTCGCGGCGTCGCTGCGCCGCCAGCACCTCCTCCGGGTCGGCGCCGGTCTGGGCGGCGCGGCGGCGGGCGCGCTCCTCCTCGCCCGCGGTGAGGAAGACCTTGAGCGGCGAGTCGGGGCTGACGACGGTGCCGATGTCGCGTCCCTCGGCGACGTAGCGGCCGGCCGCGATCAGCGCCTGCTGGCGGCCGACCATCGCCTCCCGCACCCCCGGGTGGGCGGAGACCCGCGAGGACGCCTCGGTCACGGCGGCGGCGCGGATCTCAGCGCTGACGTCGCGGCCGTCGAGCGCCACCGTCTCACCGTCGAACCCGATCGCGAGGGAGGCGGCGAGCTCCGCCATCCCCTCGGCGTCGCCGAGGTCGGCGCCGCGCTCGATCCCGGCCAGGGCCACGCAGCGGTACATCGCCCCCGAGTCGAGATAGGTAAAGCCGAGGGCGGCGGCGACGCCGCGCGCAACCGAGGACTTGCCGGCGCCCGCCGGGCCGTCGATCGCGATCACCATGGCCGCAGCGTATGCGCGTCAGGCGCGGAGCAGCGCCGCGAGGTCGGCCTCGAAGCCGGGGTAGCTGACCGCGGCGGCCTCCATCCCCTCGACCTCGGCCCCCTGCGAGGAGGCAAGACCGGCGATCGCGGCCAGCATCGCGACCCGATGGTCGCCGTGCGAGGCGACCGCGCCGCCGCGCAGGCCGCCGCCCTCGATCCGCATCCCATCGGCGGTCGGCTCGACCCGCCCACCCAGCCCGTTGAGGACCTCGGCGACGACCGCGATCCGGTCCGACTCCTTGCGGCGCAGCTCCTCGGCGTCGCGGATCGTCGTCTCGCCCTCGGCGAAGCAGGCGGCCAGCGCCACCAGCGGCAGCTCGTCGATCGCCAGCGGCACCTCGGCGCCGCCGACCTCGGTGCCGCGCAGCTCAGCGGAGCGGACGCGGAGGCGGCCGGCCGGCTCGCCGCCCCGTTCGCCCTCCGGCTCGACCTCGACCTCGGCTCCCATCCGGGCGAGGATCGGGAGTAGGCCGGTGCGGGTCGGGTTGAGGCCGACGCCGCTCAGCGAGACGTCGCTGCCGGGGACGAGCAGCGCCGCGACCAGGAAGAAGGCGGCCGAGGAGAAGTCGGCCGGGACCGCGATCTCGCCCGGCTCCAGCCGCTGGGCCGGGCGCACGGCGACGACGCCGTCGGCGCGCTCGACCTCGGCCCCGGCGGCGGCGAGCATCCGCTCGCTGTGGTCGCGGCTCGGCAGCGGCTCCACCACCCGCGTCTCGCCCTCGGCGAGGAGGCCGGCGAAGAGCAGGCAGGACTTGACCTGGGCGCTGGCGACGGGGAGCTCGTAGGAGACGCCGCGGAGCGGGGCGCCCTCGACCTCGAGCGGCGGCAGCCGGTCCTCGCGGCAGCGTAGCTGCGCCCCCATCGAGCGCAGCGGCTCTGCGATCCGGTCGACCGGGCGGCGGCGGATCGAGGCGTCGCCGTCGAGCGTCCAGCTGCCGGTCTCCTGCCCGGCGAGCCAACCCGGCAGCAGCCGCAGCAGGGTGCCGGCGTTGCCGACGTCGATCGCGGCGCCGCCCGCGCCCCGCAGCCCCACCCCACCGATCCGGATCGAGTCGGCGACGCGGTCGCCCTCGAGGCCACTCACCGTCGCCCCCACGGCCTCGACCGCGCGCAGCGTCGAGCGGGTGTCGGCCGAGTCGAGGTAGCCGTCGATCGTCGTCTCGCCCTCGCCCATCGCCGCAATCAGCGCCGCGCGGTGCGAGACCGACTTGTCGGGCGGTGGGCGCAGCGTCCCGCGCAGAGGGCCGGCGGGGTCGAAGCGGCTGGAGCTCACGCGGCGGTCGGCCCGATCACGGTCGCCGAGTGACCGAGCTCGCGCACCAGGGTCGCGGCGCGCTCGGCCTGCTCGGCGCCCGCGACCCAGAGCGAGACGGCGCCCGAGCGCATGTCCGGCGCCGGATGCAGGGCCATGTCCTCGATGTTGACGCCGGCCTCGCCGAGGGCCAGAGCCAGCTCGGCGACGATGCCGGGACGGTTGACGACGACGACGCGCAGCTCGTGCAGCAGGCCGCCGGCGAGGTCCGCCTCGAGCAGGCTGCGCCGGTCCGCCCCCGCTGCCTCGTGCCAGGCGGCGACGGCCTCGCGGTCGCCGCTGCGGATCAGCTCGGCGGCCTCGCGCAGCCGCTCGCCGGCGTCCTCGATCGCCGCCGCCACGGCATCGCTATTGGTTAAGAAGATGTCGCTCCAGATCGCCGGGTTGGCGCCGGCGACCCGGGTCGTGTCGCGGAAGCTCGGGCCGACCTCGGGCATCCGCTCCGAGTCGCGGGTGAGCTCGGCGGCCGCCTGGGAGACGAGAACGTTGGCGACGACGTGCGGCAGGTGGCTGACCGTCGCCATCAGCCGGTCGTGGGTCTCGGCGGCGATCGCCTGGGGCCTCGCGCCGAGGTCGGAGACGGCCCGCTGCAGGCGGTCGTAGAGCACGCCGCCGGAGCGCTCGGTCGGGGTCAGGTACCAGCGCGCGCCTTCGAAGAGGTCGGCGCGGGCGTTCTGCACCCCGGCGGTCTCAGCCCCGGCCAGCGGGTGGCCGCCGATGAAGCGCTCGTCGTCGCCGAGCGCGGCGACTATCTCTCGCTTGGTCGAGCCGACGTCGGTGATCACCGTGTCCGGCCCGCTGGCCTCGAGCGCGGCGCCCGCCAGCGCCGGCAGAGCTGCGACCGGGGCCGCGCAGAAGACGACCTCGGCGCCGTCGCATGCCTCGCCCGGCGTGCCGGCTCCGCGCGTGAGGGCGCCGGAGTCGACGGCTCGCTCCAGGGTCGCCGGGTCGGGGTCGAAGCCGACCACGTCGCCGTCCTCGCGGCGCCGCGCGGCGAGCCCGATCGAGCCGCCGATCAGGCCGACCCCGAGGACAGCGATTTTCATGACACAGCTTCGCGCTTCGCTCCCGGCGCGAAGAACCAGGGATGCACGCTTGGTCGCTCCGCGCTCATTCGCCGCGCCGCGCCTGCACGGCCGAGGCGCACTGCTCGAGCACCCGCACCGTCTCGTCCCAGTCCATGCAGGCATCGGTGATCGACTGGCCGTAGACGAGCCCGGAGCCGTCCCCCAGGTTCTGCCTGCCCTCGACCAGGAACGACTCGAGCATGAGACCGACGATGCGGCTGTTGCCGTCGGCGATCTGATCGGCGACGTGGCCCGCGGCCAGCACCTGCAGCGAGATGTCCTTTTTGCTGTTGTCGTGGGAGGCGTCGACGACGACCCGCTCCGGCAGCCCGGCGTCGGCCAGCATCGCCAGCGCCTCGGCGACGCCCTCGAGGTCGTAGTTCGGGCTCTCCCTGCCGCCGCGCAGGATGATGTGGCCGTCGGGGTTGCCGCTGGTGTAGAGGATCGCCGGGTTGCCGCCGTCGTCGATGCCGGCAAAGGCGTGCGGCACCGCGGAGGCGCGCACGGCGTCGACCGCGACCTGGATGTCGCCGTCGGTGCGGTTCTTGAAGCCGATCGGCATCGAGAGGCCGGAACCGAGCTGGCGGTGGATCTGGCTCTCCGTGGTGCGCGCGCCGATCGCACCCCAGGAGACGGTGTCGGCGATGTACTGCGGCGTGATCGGATCGAGGAACTCGCAGCCGACCGGCAACCCGAGGTCGAGGACCTGGAGCAGCAGCGCCCGCGCCATCCGCAGGCCGGCGTTGACGTCGCCGGAGCCGTCGAGGTGCGGATCGTTGATCAGCCCCTTCCACCCGGTCGTCGTCCGCGGCTTCTCGAAGTAGACGCGCATCACCACCAGCAGCTCGTCGCCGAACTCCCGCGCGGTGTCGGCCAGGTTGCCGGCGTACTCGTAGGCCGCCACCGGGTCGTGGACGCTGCAAGGCCCGACCACGACCATCGCCCTGTCGTCCGCCCCGTCGAGGACGTTGCCGACTTCGCCACGCCCCCTCACCACGGCTTTTTCCCGCTCCTCGCCCAGCGGCAGCTCCTCGAGCAGCGTCGCCGGCGAGACCAGCTCCTCGACTCGCTCGATGCGCTGGTCGCGAACCCTGTCTCGAGTGCCTCCCTGCATCCCGATCATCATTTTGCCTTCACCGCCCTCCATGCTCAAAAAATCCTACTTTGGGTTGCCTCGCGGCACAGCGCGCGTGCGCGAGGAAAAACGAAGTACGGCGCCCGGCCGAGTGGGTATTCAGAGTGCGGCAGCGAGCCGCGAGGCCGGACGCCTAGCTAAATCGCCAATAGGACTCGTACGCACGCGCAAGCCGGCCCGGGTGGGCGGCGGAGGCACTCAGCGTGACGGTTCGAGTCATCGCACTGTTTGTACCAGGGGGCGGCGGATACGGCAAGCCGCTGCGAGCGGTGGCTAGATCAGCTCGGCGATCGCGGCGAGGAAGCGATCGCTCTCCGCGGTGGTTCCGTAGGTGACCCGGATGTGGCCGGGATCGCCGAGCGGGGCGCCGGGACGGACCGCGATCGAGCGCTCGGCGAGGCTGGCTACGACCTCGCCCTCGTCGGCGTCGCCGAGGTCGACCCAGGAGAAGTTCGCCTGGGTCTCGGCGGTGCGCAGCCCGATCTCGCGCAGCCCCTCCTCGACCCGGATCCGCTCGGCGATCGTGCTCTCCACCCGCCGGATGACGTCGTCCTGGTGCAGGATCGCCTCGGCGGCGGCGGCCTGGGCGAGGGCGTTGACGCT
>Ga0209461_10000190_pt1 | contig 28949 bp, 28 predicted proteins | sample AgamicAsMarz_FD_187162 | JGI IMG/M metagenome (GOLD analysis project Ga0209461, IMG submission 187162) | Agave microbial communities from Guanajuato, Mexico - As.Ma.rz (SPAdes) (version 2) | ecosystem: Host-associated > Plants > Phyllosphere > Phylloplane/Leaf | place: Guanajuato, Mexico... | reverse complement strand
CTCTGCCCGTAGACGTCGAGGCACTCCAGCCCCGCTCGCTCGAGCGCCTCCAGCACCTCCCCTTCCGGGAAGTGGCGCTGGCGGTGGGTGGCGAGCGCCTCACCTTCGTTGAGCATCGTCGCCTCGCAGATCGCTCCGGGCTCTACGCCTGCCTTCTCGTCCCCCCGCCAGATCATCTCGCCGCCGTCTTCGAGCTCCACGCTGTGCGTCTCGACGAAGAACGAGCGATAGACGGTCAGGGTGTTGGCGTCGAAGAACAGAAGGCCCTCGGGGGACAGGTTGGAGCGCATCCCTCGCAGCGCCGCCTCCAGCTCGCAGCGGTCGAGCAGGTAGTTGACCGCGTCGCCCAGTGCCCAGACCAGCTCGAAGGATCCGAAACGAGGCAGGTCGCGCATGTCCGCCACCTCGAGCTCGGGCTTGGCGTCGCCTGCCTTTTCCGCTGCCCGGGCGAGCATCGCCGGCGAGATGTCGCAGGCAGTCACCTCCCAGCCTCTCTTCAGCATCGGCAGAAAGCTCTCGCCGGTCCCGCAGCCGACGTCCAGGAGCGCCCCTTGCCTCAGGCCGTAGCGCTCCAGCACCGGCAGCAGCTCGGCGATCCAGCCCTCGTGGTCGTAGTGGGAGGTGTAGGAGTCATAGACCGGCGCGATCGCCTCGTAGGTGGTGACGGCGCTCATCACGCGGCCAGCTCCAACTCTCCGCATACGCGGCACTCGGGCTCCCTGGGCACCGCTTCGCGCTCGACCTCCAGCGTCCGCAGGTCGACGGTCACCGCCATGCCAAGCGTCGCCGGCGTCGCGAGTCCGGTCAGGTAGTGCAGGATCTCCAGCGCGACGAGGTTTCCGACCAGGCCGGCTCCCGGGCCAAGCGTGGCCGCCGGCGACTCTTTCCCGCGGAGCTGATCGATCGCCGCGTCGAAGAGCGGATAAGCCCGCCGGTAGGCCGCCTCCTGACAGAGGAAGCAGCCTGTCTCCCCCGGCACGTACGTCGGTCCCACCCGGGCGGCCGGCGGGAAGTGGCTCATGGCGATGTAGGGGGTGCCCGTCCTGAAGCAGGCGGAGTTCACCCAGCGCTCGACCTTGTGCGCGGGCCAGTCGACCGCGTCGATCACGAAGTCGTAGCCGTCGATCAGATCGGCGATCTCCTCCTCGCTCTCCAGGCGCTTCTCCAAGGCGGTCAGTTGGAGGCGCGAGCTGAAGGCCTGCAGGCGCTCGGCCGCAGCCACGACCTTGGGCCGGCCGACGTCGCTCTCCCCGTACAGCACCTGACGATTCAGGTTGCTGAGCTCGACGAGATCGAAGTCGACCAGCAGCATCTCGCCGACCCCCATGCAGGCCAGCGAGAGAGCAGACCAGCCGCCAAGCCCGCCGACGCCTAGCACCGCGATGCGGGCGTCTTCCAGGGCGCCTTGGCACTGGGAGGGGGTCGGCCCGGGGGTGACGTCGGCGAAATAGCGGATCTGCCGATCGAAGCGGGCCATCGCCTCTGGGGCGATCAAGTCGTCGTCGGCCGCGTCCTCGAGCACACCCATCTCGCCGAGCTGGGCCAGGGCGTCCGCCACGGTTTCGCGGCCGAACTCGCGCGCCAGGTCTTCAACGGAGCGACGGCCGTCGAGGGCGGCGATAAGCCGGCGTTCGTCGTCGGAGGGGCCCTGGATCTGGACGTCCGAGTCCAGGCTGGGCCTCATCAGGTAGATGTCGCCGTTGGGCGCGGTGAACCGCTCCGTCGTCTGCTTGATGCGGGGTTTCTTCATGGGAAACCGGAATTCCGTCCGGCACCCTTAAGACCCGCCCATCGCTCAAGAACGTTCCACTAGTTGAGCCGGTTTCTGTAATGGGCCGACCCCCTCCCTGCCTAGGTCGGGTCGGAGACCGGCCCCTGCGCCCGCGCTAGCGCGGCTTGATCACCTGCCTGAGGGGCACTGCGTGCCCGGTCTTCACGACCTTCACTCCGCTCACCTCCTTCCCGTCAATAGGAGCTGCGCTACATAGACCGGGCAATTGCTCAAACTAGTTCCACTAATTGAGAGAAATCTCGTAAACGATGGCCAGGGCTTGTGCGACGGGCTACGATCCTTTGCTCTAGATCCTTGGAGAGGAGGAAGGTCTTGGCGACCAAAGCGAGGACGAAGAGGGAGGAGACCCAGCGGGAAGCGACGCAAAGGCTCTGCAAAGCGCTGAGCCATCCCCTGCGGTCCCAGATCTTGACGCTGCTGGGCGAAGGGGTCTACAGCCCCAACGAGATGAGCAAGATCTTGGGTGAGGAGCTCGGCACGGTCGACTACCACGCGAAGCAACTCGACAAGCTCGGGTTCGCCGAGATCGTCAAGGAAAAGAAGCGCCGCGGCGCCATGGAGCACTTCTACCGGGCGACCGCAACCAACCTTTCCTACCTCGGGGAACTGCAGCAGATGCATCCGCTCGTCGCCAAGCACTACGGGGGCGAGGTCGTCCACAACGCCGGGAGCGATTTCGTCAAGGCTTTGGAGGGGGGCACCTTCGACCCCCATGAGGAATGCCACCTCTCGCGAACTCCACTCGTCTATGACGAGGATGGCTACACGGACGCGCTGGCAATTCTCGAACGGGCCCGCTTCGAACTCGAGGAGCGGTCGGCCAAGAGCCTCGACGACATCGCCGAGTCAGGCGCCGCGAGCGTTTCCGTCTCGTCCTCGATCTTCCTCTTCAAGATGCCTTAGCGATGTAGATCGCCTTCGTGTGCGCCCCTTCGTCGAGCGGCTTGCGCGGGACGCCGTCGGTGCTCTGCCCGTAGACGTCGAGGCACTCCAGCCCCGCTCGCTCGAGCGCCTCCAGCACCTCCCCTTCCGGGAAGTGGCGCTGGCGGTGGGTGGCGAGCGCCTCGACCCCGTCCTCGCCGAGCGCCGCTTCCGGGGCCTCGATCGTCATCTGCGCCTCGCAGATCGAGCCCGGCGCGACGTCGGGGTCGACCTCGCCGCGCCAGACCACTTTCCTCCCGCCGTCGAGCTCGGCGAACGCCTCGCTCATCGCCCAGAAGCTGCGGTAGCCGTAGAGGGCGTTGACGTCGAACAGCAGCAGCCCGGTGGGCGCCAGGTTGGCCGCCATCCCGCGCAGCGCCCGGGTCAGCTCGTCCTCGTCGAGCATGTAGTTGACGGCGTCGTCGAGCGACCAGACCAGGTCGAACTCGCCGAGGACGGGCAGCTCGCGCATATCGGCGACGCTCAGACGCACCCCCTCTCCGACCTTGGCGCGAGCCACCTCCAACATCGAGGCGGAGATGTCGCAGCCCGTCACCTGCCAGCCGCGCGGCAGCATCGGCAGGAAGCTCTTGCCGGTGCCGCAGCCGACGTCGAGCAGGCGCCGGCCGCGCAGGCCGCGGCGTTCCAGGATCGGCAGCAGATCGGCGATCCATCCCTCGTAGTCGTTGAAAGAGGTGTAGGCGTCGTAGACCGGGGCGATCGCCTCGTAGGTGAGCTCCGCCGAGCCTGCGCCCCGCCCCTCCGCAGCCTGCTCCGCCATGTAATGAAGACCCGGCAAATGCTCAAGTTAGTTTCAGCGATCAATTTCCCCCGTTTGATTTACATCGGTGTACGGTCGGTGGATCATCCGTCCAACAATCCAAAAACGAGATTCAGACGACGGCTGGGAATGGGGAGAGGCGCACCGGATCTGCTTGCGGGAGGCGTACTACTTCGCGAAGAGCCGGAGCGAAGCGGAGGACATAGCGCAGGATGCCCTGCTTCGCGCCTGGCGCAATCGCTCGAAGCTGCGGGACATCGCCCGCCGCAAGGAGTGGCTGACGTCGATCGTTCGCAGGGAGGCATTCCGCGAGCACGAACGTGTGCGTCCCGAGCCTGTTGAGAGAGTCGAGTTCCACCTCGAGGCCGCTGATGACGAGCGGGTGGTGGACACGGTCGAGCGCGCCGACATTAGGGCCGCGATCGACCGCCTCAGCGAGCGCGAGCAGCAGCTGCTGCGGCTCCGCTACGACGAGGACTTGACCGAATCGGCGATCTCGCGCCGACTCAGCATCCCCGAAGGCACGGTGAAGGTTCGCCTTCACCGGGCGCGCCACAAGTTGCGGCGCGCCATCGACGCCTAACCCGGCCGAAGTCGAATCACCCAGTCGCTGTAGCCCGGCGCATCTCGTCGGCAGCGGCCCGTGGGCCGATGTAGGGGACGAGCATCGCGAAGAGCAGGTCGGGCAACATCGCCGGCAGCCGTTCGGCACGCCCGGCAAGGACCTCGTCGAAGATCAGTCCGGAGACGGCGCCGGCGGACATCAGTGCGATGTTGTCCGGCAGCTCGCGGCCGCCGGCCAGCTCCCGGCCGGCGTCGAGGAACTCGGTGAAGCGGGCGACCGCGTTCCAGTGCAGCTGGCGGGCGTCGGCGCCGGCCGCCGCGACCTCGACCACCGCGGTGCGGGCCAGCGTCGGGTCGATCGCGAAGAGGTCGACGATCGTCGCTAGGCCGGTGCGCATCCGCTCCAGCCAGGGTTGCTCGCCGTCGCAGTTGGCGACGACCTGGCCGAAGACGCGCTCGACCAGCCCTTCGTAGGCGGCGAGAAAGCACTCGTGCTTATCGTCGAAGTGCTTGTAGAAGGTGGTGCGGGAGGTGCCGGCCTCCTCGATCACGTCAGCGACCGATGTCGCCTTGTATCCCTTCGCCCCGACGACGCGGATCATCGCCGCCAGGATCAGGTCGCGCCGCGATTCGGTAGCTGCCATCGGCCATCTCAGAAGGTAGGAACTACTAGGTATCTGGATCATAGCGGCAACGTGTACGAAGGTGTTTATCTAACCCTTTCGCCCACCTCCCTGGCTGCCGCCTCTGGGCCGATATACGGCACTAGCGTGGCAAAAAGCAGGTCGGAAAGCAACTCCGGCAGATACTCCGCGCGTCCCGCCACCAGCTCGTCCGAGATCAGGCCGGTGACCGCCCCGATCGCCATCCGCGAGGTGTTGGCGGGCAGGGTGCGACCGGCCGGGGCGAAGTCCCGTCCCTCGTCGAAGAGCGGCGTCAGCCGCTGCACGGCGGCCCGGTAGCGGCGCTGGGCGAGGGGGCCGGCGGAGCCGATGTCGACCAGCGCCAGGCGGGCGAGATCGGGCTCCTCGGCGAGCGCCGCCAGCAGCGCTTCGAGGCCGGCCCGGGCCCGCTCCGGCCAGCGCTCCTGCGACTCGTAGGCGGCGCCGACCCGTCGCACCAGGGCGTCGACCGCGTTGTCGTAGGCGGCGAGGAAGCAGGCGCCCTTGTCCTCGAAGTGCTCGTAGAAGGTGGTGCGGGAGACCCCCGCCTCGCGGGTCAGGTCGGAGACCGTGGTCGCCGCGTAGCCCTTCTCGACGACGACACGGATCGCCGCCTCCAGCAGACGCTCGCGCTGCGAGCGGGCGACGACCTCAGGCGGCAGCCGGTGCCGCCCCCGTGGCGGCCGCCACGGCTCCCGGCGTTTCTCTTTCGGCATCCGCTCAGTCCCGGCCGGCCTCGACCAGCTTCTCCGCTTCGCGCGACTGGCGCAGCGCCTCGTCCTGGCCGAGGTAGGGCACGGTGGTGATGTAGACGATGTCGGGGAGCAGCTCGCGCAGGCGCTCGGCGTTGCCGGCGAGGATCTGGCCGACGATCAGCGACTCGGCGGCGGCCAGCGCCGCGCGCCCGGCGCTCGAGGGAATCGCCTGCTCCTCGACCGGGTCGTTACGGGCACGGTCGAGGAGGGACTGCAGGACCCGCTTGCCGGACGCGTAGAGCTCGAGCCCCCGCTCGCTCGCCGAGGGTGCCTCGACCAGCGCCATGCGGGCGAAGGCGGGGCGGCTCGCCAGCAGGTCGAGGAAGGCGGCGGCGGCGTCGCGGACGGTTGTCGCCCACGGCTTGTCGGGCGAGTAGACCTCGACGACGCGGCCCATCGCGTCGGCCAGGGAGAGCTCCATCGCGGCGTGGAAGCAGTCTTCCTTGTCCTTGAACAGCTCGTAGAAGGTGGCGCGGGAGACGCCTGCCGGCTCGCAGATGTCGGCGATCGTCGTCGCCCCGTAGCCCTTCTCGGCGCAGGTCTCGGCCATCGCCACGAGGATCCGCTCGCGCTGCGAGTGGGCGATCAGCGGCTCGGCCAGGTCCTCGCGGCCGGCGGGCAGGTGCTCCCGCTCGATTACGCCGCCGATGTCGCTTGGCGCGGCGCTATGAGGGGAAGTGGGGGGCATTTGCGGGGGCTCTCCTCAGTGCAGACAACCGTGTTTCGGTAAACGCGATTGTACACCCCATATGGCCGCCCGTGGACGATTCGGTACCGAATTAACAATCGGACACCGGGCTGGGTACCGCCCTGTACATCCGGGTCAGGCGCCAGCGTCAGCCCTCGCCGGCCGGCGGCGGCGCGGTCGGATCGCCGTTGCCCTCGCCGGGGTTCTCGCGCGCGATGTAGTCCTCGGCCAGCAGCAGGTTGTCCTTGGAGCGCTCGACCACGTTGAGCAGGTCGTTCATCAGCGCGACCTCCTCGACCTGCTCCTTGACGAACCACTGCATGAACTGCTCGGCGCGGTAGTCCTTGGTCTCGCGGGCGAGCTCGAACAGCGCGTAGATCTCCTCGCCGACCCGCTTCTCCTGCTCGAGCGCCATCCTCACCGGCGCCACCCCGTCCCCGTAGCGGGTCTCCTGCGACTTGATGTCGGGGATGTGGACCTCCTCGTCGACGTCGAGCAGGTACTGGATCATCATCATCGCGTGCTCGCGCTCCTCCAGCGCTTGGCGGTAGAAGAAATGGGCGAGGCGGGGCAGGGTCTCGGCGTCGTAGTAGACGGCGATGCCGACGTACTGCTGCGAGGCGGCGAACTCGTTGGCGATCTGCTCGTTGAGCGCGGCGGCGAAGCTTTTCTCGGCCATGTCCTCTCCTGGCTGGTGGGGTGGGCTGGGTGCGTCCAACGTAGCCGAAACGCCGGATTCGGTTGGCCGAAGAGAGGGTGAGGTTTGCCTAACTCTCCCAGCGGAAGCCGCGCTCGTCGATCCGCGGCTCGAGCGGGCTCGACGGAAGCCCCGGCTTGGTCGCCTGCTCGGGGTCGTTGTAGCCGCCGGGGGCGACGTCGTTGGGGGTGTCCGGGTGGAAGATCGAGGCGAGGTACTGGATCTGGCCGCGGCCCTGCCCGAGCTCGGTCTGACCGCCGCCGTAGGCGCCGATCCCCCGCTCCTCGCAGTAGTCGTAGGCGGCGAAGAGTTTGCGGATCGGGCCGAAGCGCGAGGGCTTGACGTTGACCGTCTTCGGCGGTGACCAAGGCATCGCCTCGATGTCGGCGATCGAGTGGATCGGCGCGTCCCAGGTGACCCGCTCGGAGACGGGATCGAGCAGCGGCCGGGTCTCGTCGGTCACGTCCGGGTCCTCGAGCCAGGCCTCGGGGAAGGTCTCGATCAGCTTCGCGTAGAGCTCGGGGTCGGTCTCGACGTCGACCGGCGTGCCTTTGTAGAAGCCCTTGAGGTCGAGCGAGTCGACCGCGCCGGTCTCGGCCAGCGCCGCGATCAGCTCGTCGTCCCAGTCGTTGGCCGGGTCGAGCTTGAAGCGCAGCGTCGGGTAGGCGGCGAGGCGGGCGAGCAGCGGCTCGATCGAGGAGGGCTCGTCGGAGCCGAAGCCGGCCAGCCGCATCGAGTTGACGAAGTTGACCGGGCGTGGCTCGCGCCCGAGCGCCGCGGCCAAGTTGGTGCCGGCCTGGCGCAGCGCCAGGTCGAGCGCCGCCGACTCGAAGGCCCAGCGCCGGTAGTCGGGTGAGGAGTCGTCACGGACCGGCGGCGCCGCCGGGAAGAGGTCGATCTCGTCGAGGCGCTCGGAGAAGGTGGCGAAGGTGAACCTGCCGGTCAGTCCCGCCGGCGGCCCATGGTCCTGCTGGGCGATGTGGTCGACGGCGTCGTAGACGACGTCCTCGCCGATCCCCTCCTCGCCGCCGCCCTGCAGCTTGACCATTGTCGTCAGCCGTTCGAAGTCTCCGGCGGTGATCCCGAGCCCCTCGAACTCGACGGAGGAGATCTCGAGCGGCAGATCGGCGATGGCGTCGAAGCTGGCCATTCGTTGTGGGAGCCTAACGACGATGAAGCACACGCCTCACGGGTACTGGCTGGAGGAGGCTGGTGAGGTCGCGCCGGCGCCGGCTCTGGCCGGCGAGCGGGCCGCCGACGTGGTGGTGATCGGCGGTGGGTACACCGGCATGTGGGCGGCGTGGCAGCTGAAGCGACTGGAGCCTGGGGCGCGGGTGGTGCTGCTGGAGGCGGAGGTTTGCGGGTCGGGGCCGAGCGGGCGCAACGGAGGGTTCTGCAACGTGCTCTGGTTCTCGCTGGCGAACATGCGGCGGCGCTGGGGGGACGCGGCGGCGCTCGACGTGGCGCGGGCGGCGACGGAGGCGGTGAGGGGGGTCGAGTCCTTCTGCGAGCACGAGGGGGTCGACGCCTGGTTCCGCCGCGCCGGCTACCTGCAGGTCTCCGCGGCCCCCGCTCAGGACGGGGCCTGGCAGGAGACGCTCGCGTCCTGCCGTGAGCTCGGCGCCCTCGACGCGGTCCAGCCGCTGAGCGCCGAGCAGGTCGCCGCCCGCTGCGCCTCGCCTGCCTTCCGCGGCGGCGCCTTCTACCCCGATGCGGCCACCGTGCAGCCGGCGCGGCTGGCGCTCGGCCTGCGCGAGCGATTGATCGCCACCGGGGTCGAGATCTGCGAGGGCTCGCCGGTGCGAGAGCTGCGCGAGAGCGGGGGAGGGGTCGAGGCGCGGACGGCGGGCGGCACGGTGCGCGCCGGCGCCGCGGTGATCGCGATCGGCGGCGCCGCCAAGGCGCGGCGCGGGCCGCTGCGCAACTCGCTCACCGTCACCTCCTCCCACATCGTCCTCACCGAGCCGGCGCCGGAGGTGCTGGAGGAGATCGGCTGGACCGGCGGCGAGTGCGTCACCGACTGCCGCACGATGCTGCACTACTTCCGCACCACGCCCGATGGCCGGATCGCCTTCGGCCTCGGCGGCGGACAGATCTCGTTCGGGGGGCGGCTCCGCGGCCGGGTCGAGCTCGACCGCGAGGTGGTCGCCCTCGCCGCCGAGCGCCTGCGCGCCTACTTCCCCGGGCTGAAAGGGCGCCGGCTAACCCACGCCTGGGGGGGACCGATCGACGTCTCGCCGACCCACCTGCCGCTGGTGGCGCCGTCGCGCGGCGGTCGCAGCTTCGCCGCCGCCGGCTACACCGGCAACGGCGTCGGCCCATCGCACATGGTCGGCCGCACGCTCGCCTCCCTCGCGCTCGACCGCCGCGACGACCACTCCCGCCTCGCCTTCGTCGACCCCTCGCCCCAGCGCGTCCCGCCCGAGCCCTTCCACTGGCTCGGCGGCAACACCATCCGCCGCGCGATCATGGCCAAGGAGCAAGCCGAGTCCGAAGGTAGATCGCCCAGCTTCACGAGCAAGGCGATCGCACGCATCCCCGAGCTGATCGGCTTCCACATCGGCAGGTAACGGGAGGGCGGGAGTCACCTCGCCGATTGCCCACCACCGCCCTGCGGGCGGTGGAATCTCGTGCCGCTTCGCGGCACATAATCACCCCGGCGGGGCCGCTTCGCGAGGCATCGTCGAGGTGACTCCCGCCCTCCTTCTCACCAGCGGCTGGTGACGACCTTCTTGCGCGTGTAGAAGTCCACCGCGTCGGTGCCGTTGGCGTGCAGATCACCGTCGCAGGAGTCCTTCCAACCGGCGAAGGGGAACCAGGCGACAGGCGCGGGTACGCCGATGTTGACGCCGAGCATGCCTGCCTCGGCGCCGTAGCGGTAGCGGCGCATCGCGTCTCCGGAGCGGGTGAAGATGGCGCCGGCGTTGCCGTAGCGCGAGCCGTTGAGGAACTCGAGCGCGGCGTCGATGTCGGGCGCCTCGACCAGGGTCAGCAGCGGCCCGAACAGCTCCTCGCGGGCCAGCTCCGACTCGGGGTCGGCGATCGCGATCGTCGGGCCGAGCAGGGTCCCCGCCGGCCCCTCGTCGCCGCGCCCGTCGAGCAGGAGCTCGGCGCCGTCGCTCTTGCCGCGCTCGACCGCCTCGGCGACCTTGGCGCGGGCAGTGGCGGAGACCATCGGACAGACGTCGGTGGTGGCCTCGTCGCCGGGGCCGACCGCCAGCTCCGAGGCGGCGGCGACCAGCGCCCCGCTCACCTCTGCCCGCCGCTCCTCGTCGCCGACGACGACGCAGACGGAACCGGCCAGGCAGCGCTGGCCGGCGGCGCCGAAGGCCGAGCCCATGATCGCCGGCGCCGCCTCGTCGAGGTCGGCGTCAGGCATCACCACCAGCGAGTTCTTGGCGCCACCCAGCGCCTGCACGCGCTTGCCGGTGCGCACCGCGCCTTCGGCGACGATCCGCGCGGTCGAGGCGCGGCCGACGAAGGAGACCGCGTCGATGCCCGGGTCCTCGAGGATCGCGGTGACCGCGTCACGGCCGCCGTGGACGAGGTTGACGACGCCCGGTGGGATCTCCTCGACCGCGTCGACCATCTCGACGATCAGCGACGCCGGCCGCGGGTCCTGCTCGGAGGGCTTCAGCACGAACGAGTTGCCGCAGGCGATCGCGTAGGGCAGGAACCAGAGCGGGATCATCGCCGGGAAGTTGAACGGGGTGATCGCCGCCACCACGCCGACCGGCTGGCGCACCAGCTCGACGTCGACGCCGGCGGCGACCCCCTCCAGCGTCTCGCCCTTGAGCAGGTGGGGGATCGCGGCGGCGGACTCGACCGACTCGATCCCGCGGCCGACCTCGCCGTCGGCGTCGGCAAGCGTCTTGCCCATGTCGGCGCTGACCAGGGCGACCAGCTCCTCGCGGCGGCGCAGCAGCTGCTCGCGCAGCGCCAGCACCGCGCGCGCCCGCCGCTGTGGCGGCACCGCCCGCCACTCGGGCTGCGCCGCGCGCGCCGCCTCGACCGCCTCGCGCACCTGGCGCGCGCCGGAGAGCGGCACCAGCGCCGTGACCTCGCCCGTCGCCGGGTCGACGTCGTCGAGGGTGCTGACCCCGTCCGCCGGCCGCCAGGCCCCGCCGACGTAGTTCGCCAGCCGCACCGCGCCCTCTCCCGGCCGATGGGCCGATTCCATCCACATGCTGGACGTTTTCGTCCCGTCGGCGGTCATGTCGTCGCCTGCGCGGGTGGGGCGGGGATGGGTGGCGCTTCGCGTTCGGGCCGCACCGCGGCCATCCGCTCCGCGCGCCGTTGCTGCCAGAGCACCAGCACCACCGCCAGCACGGTGACGACGAAGAGCAGCGTCGCCAGCGCGTTGACCTGGACGGGGATGCCGCGCAGGCTGACCCCGTAGACGTAGAGCGGGAAGGTCACGGTCGTGCCCGAGTTGAAGTTGGAGATCACGAAGTCGTCGATCGAGAGGGCGAAGGCCAGCAGGGCGGCGGCGATCACCCCCGGCATCAGCAGCGGCAGCGTCACCGTGCGGAAGGTGGTGAGAGGTGTCGCGCCGAGGTCTGCCGCCGCCTCCTCGAGGTTGCGGTCGAAGCCGATCAGCCGCGAGCGCACGACGACGACGACGAAGCTGATCGAGAACATCACGTGGGCGATCAGCAGCGTGCTGAAGCCGAGCGTGAACGAGTAGTAGATGAACATCGAGAGCAGCGAGGCGCCGATCACCACCTCCGGCGTCGCCATCGGAATCACGATCAGCAGGTTCGCCGCCCGCCGTCCGAAGAACCTGTGGCGGACCAGGGCGATCGCCATCAGCGTCCCGATCACGGTCGAGATCAGGGTCGAGAGCGCTGCCAGGCGCAGGCTGGTGAGCAGCGCCTCGTTCAGTTCGGGAATGTCGAACACCGTCCGCCAGTAGTCGAGCGTGAAGCCTTCGCCGAGCGTGAAGGTGAGTTTGCCCTGCGGCGTGTCGCCGAAGGAGAAGATGGCGATGACGGCGATCGGGATCAGCATGTAGGCGACGGCGAACCCGGCGTAGATCGGCAGCGCGTTGCGCCGCAGCCAGCCCCAGGCGTTCGCCGCCACCGTCACCTCAGGCCCGCCTCTCGAGCTCGTCCTCGTCGCCCATGAAGGCGCCGGTCCCCGCGAAGCGGATGTAGACCGTGACCACGGCGAGGATCAGCGCCATCATCAGGAAGGAGAGCGCCGCCGCCTCCGGGTAGTCCCGCTGGTTGAGGTAGAGCGACTGGATCACGTTGCCGACCATCGCCTGCCCGGTGCCGCCGAGCAGCTGCGCGTTGATGTAGTCGCCGAAGGCGGGGATGAATGTGAGCAGCACCCCGGCGACGATTCCCGGCATCGTCAGCGGCAGCGTCACCTTGAGGAAGGCCAATCGCGAGGAGGAGTAGAGGTCCTTGGCCGCCTCGATCAACCTCATGTCGAGCCGCTCCAGGTTGGCGTAGAGAGGCAGGATCATGAAGGGGAGGAAGTTGTAGGTGAGGCCGGCGATCACCGCCGCCGGCGTAGCCAGGATGCGGCCGTCGTCGGGCAACAGAGCCAGCGTCTGGAGCACGCTGACCACTGGGCTGTCGTCGCTGAGGATCGTCTTCCAGGCGATCGTGCGGATCAGGTAGGTGGTGAAGAAGGGGGCGATCACCGCGAACAGCAGGAGCAGCTTGAAGCGGCCGGCGCGGAAGGCGATCGCGTAGGCGAGCGGGTACCCGATCGCCAGCGCCAGCACCGTCGCCGTGCCGGCGTAGAAGAAGGAGCGCACGATCTGCTCGGTGTGGCCGGAGAGCGAGTCCGGGAAGTTGGACCATTCCCAGGTGAAGGTGAAGCCGCTGGTCAGCGTGCCCGAGCGCAGCGCCAGTTCGCCCATGAAGTACATGGGCACGACGAAGAACAGCAGGAGCCAGAGCAGGCCCGGCCCGAGGAGCCAGTAGGGGACCAGGCGCTGCTTCGGGCTCATGCGTCTACCTCAGCCGGCCACCACGTCGGCCCAGGCGCCGGAGACCGTTTCGACATCGGGCGGCGAGTCCTGGGTCGAGCAGTTCTCCTGGAACTCGGGGCTGGGGAAGACCAGCTGGTCTTTAGCCAGCGCCGGTTTGACCAGGTCTTTCACCCCGTCGACCGGCGAGACGTAGGTGATGTATTCGGTCAGGTCGGCGGCGACCTCGGGCTCGTAGACGAACTCCATCCAGCCGAACGCGGCGCCGACGTTCGGGGCCCCGACCGGGATCACCATGTTGTCCGACCAGAGCACGCAGCCCTCGGTCGGCATCCGCCATTCGGCGTTCGGGTTGCTGACGATCGAGGCGTCGCCGGACCAGCCGATCGCCGCGACGATATTGCCGGCGTTCAGTTCCTCGTTGTAGTTGTTGCCGGTGAAGGCGCGGATCTGGCCGGAGTCAGCCGCGGCCCCGACTTTGTCGATCGCTTTCATCCAGTCCTCGTTGGTCGCCTCCTCGGGGTCGACCCCTTCGGCCTTCATCACCAGCGGGACGCTGTCGCGCATCTCTTCGAGGAAGGTGACTTTGCCCTTGTATTTCGGGTCGAAGACGTCGTTGACCGATTTGATGTCCGGCGCCTTGGCGGTGTCGACCCAGACCCCGGTCATCCCGCTCTGCCACGGAATCGAGAATTTGCGTCCGGGGTCGAAGGAGGGGTTCTCCAGGGACGGCACGAGGTTTTCGAACACGGTCGGCAGGTCGGCCCTGTCGATTTCCTGCAGGTAGCCGAGGTCGTACATCTGCTTCGCCATCCAGTCGGTGAGGACGAAGATGCTGCGGCCGCCCGACTCCCCCTGTTCGAGCTGCGGCTGCATCTTCCCGAAGAAGGTGTTGTTGTCGTTGACGTCTTCGATGTAGTCGACGCTGACACCGCTGTCTTTTTCAAACTCGGCGACGGTCCCTTTCGGGCCGGGGTCGATGTAGCCGGGCCAGTTGGAGATCGTCAGGTGGCCTTTGGCCGGCCCGCCTTTCGCCACCGTCACTTCGCCCCCGCTGCCGCCGCCGACCGTGTCGTCGCCGCAGGCCGCGATTCCCATCGCCAGGACGAGCGCGGCCACCGCACAGGCAACCGCCATGACCCCCTTCGTACTTCTTCCGCCTCTCTCCATCTCGTTCACCCTCTCGTCGTCGCTTCAAGCTCCGTCTGCCTGCCTTCCCCCTTCCCCTGTCCGTTCACTCCAAGCTCCGCTGGGGACTCCCGCACCAGGTGCATGTGCTCCGGCTCCCAGCTCAGCGCCACCCGCGCTCCGCCCCCGGGTAGCCGCTGCCGCTCCGCCTCGCTGGCGTTGGGGACGAGCACCGTCATCCGCACCTCGTCGCCGAGGTCGACGGCGATCTGGGTCGCCGTGCCGAGATAGAGCGAGCTCTCGACCACGCCCTCGATTCGGGGCATCCCGTTCGAGGTCGGCGCGCCGCTCGCCTCGAGCGTCTCGATCCGCAGCTTCTCCGGCCGCACCACCGCGTGGCAGCGCTCGCCGACGGCGAGCCCGTCGGTCGCGGCACGGACGGCGGGCCCGCGCTCGAGCCGAACCTCGCTGCCGCTCGCGACCGTTGCCGGCATCAGGTTGGAGACGCCGATGAAGCCGGCGACGAAGGTGGTGGCCGGCCGTTCGTAGACCTGCTCGGGGTCGGCGACCTGCTCGACCCGGCCGCGGTTCATCACCGCGATCCGGTCGCTCATCGTCAGCGCCTCCTCCTGGTCGTGGGTGACGTAGACGAAGGTGATCCCGACCTCGCGCTGGATCCGCTTCAGCTCGACCTGCAGCCCCTTGCGCAGCTTCAGGTCCAGCGCCCCCAGCGGCTCGTCGAGCAGCAGCACCTTGGGCAGGTTGACCAGGGCCCGGGCCAGCGCCACTCGCTGCTGCTGGCCACCGGAGAGCTGCGCCGGGCGCCGCTTGGCGAAGTCGGCGAGCCCGACCCGCTCCAGCTCGGCAGCGACCCGCCGGCCGATCTCCTCCTTGGCCACGCGCTTGCGCCGCAGCCCGAAGGCGACGTTGTTCTCGACGCTCATGTGCGGGAAGAGCGCGTAGCTCTGGAAGACCGTGTTGGTCGGGCGGCGGTGGGGCGGCAGGCCGGCGACGTCGTCGCCCTCGATCCGGATCGCGCCCCCGTCCGGCTGCTCGAAGCCGGCGACCATCCGCAGCGTCGTCGTCTTGCCGCAGCCGCTCGGTCCCAGCAGGGTGAAGAACTCACCCGAGCTCAGTCGGAGGTCGAGGCTGTCCACGGCCAGCAGGTCGCCGAATCGCTTGCTGACCTCCACCAGTTCAACGCTTGGGGTTCCTCTCTCCATCTCTTCTCCCTGGCTATTACCCCGATCCAAAACCTTTCTATGGCTCTCCCTCGGCGAACGCCGGCGGCCTGCCGGCGGGCGGTGGGACCTGTGACGGCGCCTGCTCGAGCAGCCCCGGCGGGGCGACTTCGCGACGGCGCAGGAAGAACGGTTCGCGCTGGTGGCGGCGCCAGGTGAAGAGCAGGACGACGCCGAGCGCGAGGAAGCCGACTCCGATCACGGCTGGCGGCGCCACCCCGAACCAGGAGGCGCCGGTGTAGGAGTTGGCTGGGTCGGCGTAGTCGAACAGCGCCTTGAAGAAGAGGTAGCCGAGCAGCACCGCGCCGATCACCGGGGCGACGCCGACGAAGAGGAAGTTCTTCGCCGACTTGGTCAGCTCGCGCCGGTAGTAGACGGCGCAGGCGATCCCGGTGAAGGCGTAGTAGAAGGCGATCATCAGCGCCAGCGCCGAGAGCGAGTCGAAGAGGAAGTTTTCGCTGATCAGCTTCGAGGGCAGGTACCAGGCGACCGCGAGCACGCCGATCGTCACGGTCGAGACCACCGGCGTGAAGAAGCGGGAGCTGACCTCGCCCAGCGCCGCCGGCATCGCCTCGGCGCGGGCCATCGAGAGCGAGGTGCGGGCGGCCGGCAGGATCGTCGTCTGGGTCGAGGCGAGCGCCGAGACGACCACGGCGAGCAGCACGATGCTGCCGAGCGGGTCGCCGAGCACGCCGGTCGCGTAGCCGGAGAGGATCGCCTCGTTGTCGTCGAAGCGCTCGGCGCCGGCGGCGCCCTTCCAGGCGACCAGCGCCGTCGCCACGCCGAGATAGGTGACGAGCAGGAGGACGGTGCTGATCAGGCCGGCGAGGCCGGGCGCCGTCACCGAGCCCTCGGTCTCCTCGTTGAGGTTGACGGCGCTCTCCCAGCCCCAGTAGATGAAGACGCCGAGCAGCAGGGCGGCGGTCAGCGCGCCGCCGCTCTCGATCGCGAAGGGGTTGAACCAGGAGAGCGAGGGGTCGACCGCCGCGGGCGGCGCGTCGCCGGCCAGGACCTTGTAGATCGCAACCCCGGCGAAGATCAGCAGCGGCCCGATCTGCAGCACCATCAGGCCCTTCTGCAGGTTGGCCGAGAGCTCGGTGCCGAGCACGCAGACCGTCGTCATCAGCGCGATCAGCCCGAGCGCCAGCAGGGTCACCGCGAGAGTGCTTTCTTCCAGCCCTTCGGCGCCGATCAGGTCGAAGAAGGAGTAGGCGGCGACGTCGGCGAGCGAGCCGACGACGAGGATGCCGGTGACGCAGATCGCCCAGCCGACGATCCAGCCGCTCTGGGGGCCGATCGCCCGGGTCACCCAGGAGAAGCTCGTGCCGCAGTCCTGGTCAGCGCGGTTCAGGTAGTAGAAGGCGGCGGCGATGAAGAACATCGGCACGAAGGAGACGAGCAGCGCCGCCGGCGCCTGGAAGCCGACGATGACGACGATCGAGCCGATCACCGCCGCCAGCGAGTAGGCCGGCGCGGTGGAGGCGAGCGCGATCGTTAGGCCATCGCTGAACCCGATCGCATCTTTCTTCAGCCCGTGCTCGCCTGTAGTTGTCTCGCTCTGTGCCAACTCGTCAACATCGTAATCCTCGGTACTATCTAAATCCTTATACGAATTGGATAAGCATCCTGGTTTCTATGTACCCATTGGAAGCTTGCATGAGAACCGACCTGGGGCTAGCTTTGTCCATAACGTCGTAACACGAGAGGAGACTGGCATGGCTGTCGCGTCGCGAGCGAGTGGGGAGCTCGACACCAGCCTGCAAGAGCTCGCCAAACGCCATCTCTGGCTGCATTTCGCGCGGATGGGCGCCTACGAGCGTCAAGAGGTGCCGATCATCGTCCGCGGTGACGGTTGCTACGTCTACGACGACCACGGCAACCGCTACCTCGACGGCCTCTCGGGGCTGTTCTGCGTCAACGCCGGGCACGGCCGCGCCGAGCTGGCCGAGGCCGCCGCCCGCCAGCTGGAAGAGCTTGACTTCTACACGCTGTGGAGCTATGCCCACCCACGGGCGATCGAGCTCGCCACGCGGCTCGCGTCGATCGCTCCGGGTGACCTCAACCGCGTCTTCTTCACCTCGGGCGGCTCGGAGGCCGTCGAGTCGGCGCTGAAGCTGTCCCGCAACTACCACCGCCTGCGCGGCAACGGTCAGAAGCACAAGGTGATCGCCCGCGAGATCGCCTACCACGGGACCTCCCTGGGCGCCCTCTCGGCGACCGGGATCACCGAGCTGCGCTCTCAGTTCGAGCCGCTCGCGCCGGGCGGCTGCCACGTCCCCAACACCAACGTCTACCGCTGGCCCGAGGACCGCCACCCGCTCTGGGCGGCGACCGCGATCGAGGAGCGGATCGAGTTCGAGGGGCCGGAGACGGTCGCCGCGGTGATCCTCGAGCCGGTGCAGAACGCCGGCGGCTGCTTCGTCCCGCCCGAGGGCTACTTCGAGCGGGTGCGCGAGATCTGCGACCGCCACGACGTGTTGATGATCTCCGACGAGGTGATCTGCGCCTGGGGCCGGCTCGGCCACTGGTTCGGCTGCGAGCGCTTCGGCTACCAGCCAGACATCGTCACGGTCGCGAAGGCGCTGACCTCGGCCTACGCGCCGATGGGGGCGATGATCGCCTCCGACCGAGTGGCGGAGCCGTTCATGCAGGGCGACGAGTCCTTCGCCCACGGCTTCACCTTCGCCGGCCATCCCGTCGCCTCGGCGATCGCGCTGGCCAACCTCGACGTCTTCGAGCGCGAGGACCTCTGCGGCCACGTGCTCGCCAAGGAAGGCGAGTTCCGGCAGATGCTGGACTCCCTGCACGAGCTGCCGATCGTCGGCGACGTGCGCGGCGCCGGCTACTTCCACGCGATCGAGCTGGTCAAGGACAAGGAGACGAAGGAGACCTTGGAGGGCGACGAGGCCGAGGAGCTGCTGCGCGGCTTCCTCTCCGGCGAGCTCTACCGGCGCGGCCTGATCTGCCGAGCGGACGATCGCGGCGACCCGGTCGTCCAGCTGGCGCCGCCGCTGATCGCCGACACGGAGCAGTTCGAAGAGATCCACGACGTCCTGCACGCCGTGCTCACCGAGGCCTGGAAGCGGGTCAAGAAATAGGCCCGGCGATGCTCACCGTGCAGAGCCTGCTGGACGAGCTTGACCTCGAGCTGGCGGCGGGCGGCGAGGCGGCAGAGGCCCCGGTCCGCTGGGTCCATATCTCCGAGCTCGAGGACCCGACGCCGTGGCTCTCCGGCGGCGAGTTGATGCTGACCACCGGCATCCCGCTCGACACCGCCGCCAAACAGCGCGCCTTCGTCGGCCGGCTCGCCGACCACAACCTCGCCGGCCTCGGCCTCGGCACCGGCTTCACCCACAAGAAACTGCCGAAAGCGCTGGTCGAGGAGGCGGTCAAGCGGGGCTTTCCCGTCTTCGAGGTTCCCTACTCGACCCCGTTCATCGCGATCACCGAGAAGGCCTTCGCCCGCCTCGTCAACGAGCAGTACGAGGTGCTGCAGCGCGGGATCGCCGTGCAGCGCCGGCTCGAGCGGCTGGTCCTCGAAGAGCGCGGCCTGGAGGAGATCGTCGCCGCGATCTCCTCGGCGGTGGGCGGCACGGTGGCGATCCTCGGCGCTCGCGGCGAACGCCTCGCCGGGCGTGGCTTCCGGCGCCAGCTCTCGGCCGAGGCGGTGAAAGCGATTCGCGACGAAGCGCTCTCGCACACCCGCGACGGCCACCCGTTCGTCCCCGCCCATCCCTCGGTCGCCGGCCGCGCCCTCGCCCACCCGGTGATCTCGCCGGGCGGCGGGCCGCCGCAGGCCTGGGTCGTGATCGTCCGCGACTCCGGCGGGCTCGGCGACTTCGAGCGCCTGATCCTGCAGCAGGCCGTCGCGGTCGTCGCCCTCGAGATGATGCGCCGCCGTGTCGCCCGCGAGACCGAGCGACGCCTCGCCGGCGATGTGCTGGCCGGGGCGCTGGGCGGCCTCCTCGACCCCTCCGAGCTGCGCCGCCGGCTCGAGCCGTTCGGGATCGGCGAGGAGGCCGCGGTGCTGGTCTTCGCCCTCGAGGACCCGGCCTCGGCCGAGCCGGCGCTGGAGCATGCGCTTGCCGCCGACGCCTGTCCCGCGGTCGTCGCCCTGCACGCGAGCGCCGGGCAGGACCTGCTCTGCGCGGTGATCGACGCCTCCGACCGCGACCCGATCGACGTCGCCGCCGATGCCCGCAAAGCCCTGACCCGGGACCGGGGGGCCGTGCGCGCTGCCGCCAGCCGCCCCGGCCCGCCGGAGGACCTGCGCCGCTCCTTCCACGAGGCGCGCTGCGCGCTCGAGGCGACCGCCTTCTCGGAGAACGGCAGCGAGCCGGAGGTCGCCTCCTGGCGTGACCTCGGAGCCTTCACCCTGCTGCTCTCGATTCAGGATGACGAAGCGCTGAAGCTCTACTGCGACAGCGTCCTCGGCCCGATCGAAAAAGGCGACGAGGAGTACGGCGGCGAGCTGCTGCGCTCGCTGGCCGCCTTCATCGAGCAGAACGGCCAGTGGGAGCGGGCCGCGCGCCAGGTCTACTGCCACCGTCACACGCTGCGCTACCGGATGCGCAAGGTCGAAGAGCTGACCGGCCGCGACCTCTCACGTGCCCACGACCGGATCGAGTTCTGGCTGGCGCTGCGGGCGAAAGAGCTGGTGGGGTCATGAAGGTCGGGGTGCCAAGGGAGATCAAGCCCGACGAGTACCGCGTCGCGATCACCCCCGCCGGCGTGCGCGAGATGGTCGAGCACGGCCACGAGGTCCTGATCGAGGCCGGCGCGGGGGAGGGCAGCGCGATCCCCGACTCCGGCTTCGAGTCGCAGGGCGCCAGCGTCGTCGCCGATGCCGCTGCGGTCTTCGGCGAGGCCGAGATGGTGCTCAAGGTGAAGGAGCCGCAGCCCGGCGAGATCGAGATGCTGCGCCCCGGCCAGCTCCTCTTCACCTATCTGCATCTCGCACCCGACCCCGAGCAGACCCAGGGCCTGCAGGAGTCGGGCGCGACGTGCATCGCCTACGAGACGGTCGAGGACGCCCGCGGGCGGCTGCCGCTGCTGGCGCCGATGAGCGAGATCGCCGGCAAGATCGCCACCCAGGCCGGCGCCTTCATGCTGGAGAAGCCGCTCGGCGGCCGCGGCATCCTGCTCGGCGGCGTGCCCGGCGTCGCCGCCGCCAACGTGCTCGTGATCGGCGGCGGCGTGGTCGGCATGAACGCCGCCTTCATCGCGATCGGGATGGAGGCCGACGTCTTCGTCTTCGACAAGTCGATCGACCGCCTGCGCGAGCTCGAGACCGCCTTCAGCGGTCGCTGCTCGACTGTCTTCTCGACCACGCTGGCGATCGAAGAGATGCTGCCGATCGCCGACCTGGTGATCGGCGCCGTGCTGGTCCACGGCGCCCGCGCTCCCTATGTCATCAAGCGCGAGCAGCTGGCGCTGATGAAGCCCGGCGCGGTCCTCGTCGACGTGGCGATCGACCAGGGCGGCTGCTTCGAGACCTCGCGGCCGACGACCCACCGCGACCCGACCTTCGAGGTCGACGGGGTCGCCCACTACTGCGTCGCCAACATGCCGGGCGCGGTGCCGATCACCTCGACCCACGCCCTCACCAACGCGACGCTGCCCTACGCGATCTCCCTTGCTGACGCCGGCGTTGCCGGTGCCATCCGGCGCGACCCCGGGCTTCGGCTCGGGGTCAACGTCGCCGCCGGCGAGGTGACCCATCCCGCCGTCGCCGAGGGAGTCGGCGCGACGTGCGTCCCGGTCGAGGAGGCCCTTGAAATCAGAGACAACGTGGAGGTGAGCTGATGGCGGCGACGGCGGAGAAGACGAAGCTGAGGAACTTCATCGGCGGCAAGGCGGTCGAGCCGGTGGAGGGAGGAACCGAGGAGGTCGTCAACCCGGCGAGCGGCGAGGCGATCGCCGAGGCGCCGCTCTCGACCAAGGCCGACGTCGACGCCGCGGTCGCGGCGGCCAAGGCGGCCCTGCCTGGTTGGGCAGCGACCCCGCCTGGGGAGCGCGCACGGGCACTGCTGCGGATGGCCGACCTGATCGAGGAGCGCGGCGAGGAGATCGCCGACCTCGAGTCCGCCGACGCCGGCAAGCCGCACGGCGCGGTGATCGAGGACGAAGTCCCGGTGATGGCCGACCAGCTGCGCTTCTTCGCCGGCGCCGCGCGCACGATGGAGGGCCGCGCCGCCGGTGAGTACACGCAGGACCGCACCTCCTTCGTCCGCCGCGAGCCGGTCGGGGTGGTCGCCCAGATCACCCCCTGGAACTACCCGCTGATGATGGCCGTCTGGAAGATCGGCCCGGCGCTCGCCGCCGGCAACACGATCGTGATCAAGCCGGCCGAGACGACGCCGCTGACGACGCTCCTCTTCGCCGAGTGGTGCGCCGACCTGCTGCCGCCGGGGGTGCTCAACGCGATCGGCGGCCACGGCGAGCCGACCGGATCCGAGCTCGTCACCCACCCCGACGTCGCGATGGTCTGCCTGACCGGCTCGCCGCCCACCGGCAAGTGGATCGCCGCCGCCGCGGCAGACTCGCTCAAGCGCGTCCACCTGGAGCTCGGCGGCAAGGCGCCGGTGGTCGTCTTCGACGACGCCGACATGGAGGCCGCGATGGAGACGATCGCGGGCGCTGGGTACTACAACGCCGGCCAGGACTGCACCGCGGCGACCCGGGTGCTCGCTTCCTCCGCCATCTACGACGACCTCGTAAGCGGCCTCAGCTCCGAAGCGCAGGGCCTCGTCCTCGGCGACACGCTCTCACCCGAGACCACGCTGGGACCGGTCAACTCGGCGCGCCAGCGCGAGCGGGTCGAGGGCTTTCTCGAGCGCCGACCGAGCAACGCCGAGATCGTCACCGGCGGCGGCCAGCCCGACCTGCCGGGTTACTTCCTCGAGCCGGCGGTCGTCGCGGGCCTCGAGCAGGGCGACGAGATGGTCCAGGACGAGATCTTCGGCCCGGTGATCACGGTGCAGCCCTTCACCGACGAGGAGAAGGCGATCGAGTGGGCCAACGGCACCCGCTATGGCCTCGCCTCCTCGGTTTGGACCCGGGATGTCGGCCGCGCGATGCGGGTCGCCAGGGCGCTCGAGTTCGGCTGCGTCTGGATCAACGACCACATCACGATCGTCTCCGAGATGCCGCACGGCGGCTACAAGCAGTCCGGCTACGGCAAGGACCTCTCGGTCTACTCGCTCGAGGACTACACGAACATCAAGCACGTCATGGTCAACCTCGAATAGCCGATCGCGGGCATACGATTAAGCTCCTCGTGAGGCGAGTAGGCAGGGGAATAGCGGTTGGGGCGGTGCTGCTCGGCGCCTTCCTCGCGCTGGGCGCAGCGCCGCCGGCGGAGGAAGACGACCCGCGTTGCCACGGGCGACGGGCGAAAATCGTTGGCACCGACAAAGCCGACGTCCTGCACGGAACGCCGGGCCGAGACGTGATCTGGGGTGGGCTGGGCGACGACACGATCTTCGGCAGCCTCGCCAACGACCTGATCTGCGGCGGGCCGGGGGCGGACCTGGTCCGCGGCGGGCGCGGCAACGACCGCGTCGACGGTGGCGCCGGCGACGGCGACCGGGCGATCGGCGACCTCGGCGACGACAAGGTGATGGGCGGCAACGGGGACCACGACGAGGCCGCCGGCAGCCTCGGGATCGACGTGGTCAGCGGTGGCCCCGGCGATTTCGACCACGTCCACGGCGACTACGGGTACGACCGCATGGACGGCGGGCCGGGGAAGGGCGACGTCGCCTCGTTCGCCACCGACGTCGCCTCCCCGAACGGCGGCGGCGTGCGCGTCTCGCTGGTCACCCACAAGGCGCGCGGCGACGGTCACGACCGCATCTTCCGCTTCGAGAGCCTCGAGGGCTCGGCCTTCGACGACGTCCTGATCGGCAACCGCCAAGCCAACGAGATCGATGGCGGCGCCGGCGACGACACGATCGTCGGCGGTGGCGGTCCCGACGAGTTGAACGGCGGCCAGGGCGCCGATGGCTGCCGGGGGGCGAAAGGGAGCACCACCTCCTGCGGTCGCGAACGGCGGCCGAAAGCCTCGGCTTACATCGAGCTGGACCGCTCCCACACCGACGGCGGCGGCCTGGCGATCGTCGGCGGCAGTGGCCGCGATGAGTTCACCGTCGCCTTCGACGAAGGCTCGGGCAGCTTCGGCGTCACCGCCGCCAAGGGGGTCGCGGTCGGACCGGGCTGCACCCGGGCGGGGCCGACCCAGGTGAGCTGCGCGGTCGACGGCCCAGCGCGCTGGGTGATGGCCGACCTCGGCCCCGGCAACGACCGCCTGCGGGTCGAAGGCGACCTTTCGGGGGTCGAGAACGTCCGCATCGCCGGCGGGACCGGCGACGACGTGATCCGCGGCGGGCCCGAGGACGACCTGATCGAGGCCGGGTACGGCGCCGACCGCCTCTACGGAGGAGCGGGCGCCGACGGGCTGATCGGCAGCATGCCCGGCCCGACCTTCCTCTACGGCGAAGAGAACGGCGACCTGCTGGCGGCGGGCGGCGGCTGCGCCGGCGGCGCGATCGTCGGCGGTCCCGGCCGCGACGACGCCTCCTTCGCCGAGACCCGGGCGCACCCCGGCCTGCTCTACATCTCGTTCCCCCTCGACAAGGCCTGGATCGACGAGGTCCGTGGCTGCAACCCCGTCCGCCTCGACGACTCCAACGAGGACATGGAGGGCTCCTTCGACTGGGACGTCCTGATCGGCGACGGCGGCCCCAACGCGATGCTCGGCCAGCCCGGCGCCGATCGTTTCTACGGCGGTGGCGGCGACGACACGATCGACGCCCGCGACGGCGTGCGCGACTTCTTCATCCAGTGCGGCCGCGGCAAGCCGGTGCGGCCGAAAGGCAAAACGAAGCGCAACGCGGAGCCGATCATCCGCGGCACCCCTGCCGGCTTCGCCCTGACCGACAGCTTCGACCCCAGCCCCGCCCTCTGCGCCGAGCACAAGCACGGCGTCCCGGTGCCCGGCCTGAACCACGACGGCTGACCGGCCTGTCGGCGGGTGAGGCGTTACGGCCGCAGTTCGGTGAAGCCGGCGGCGGCAAAGTCGCCGTCGAAGGCGAGCGCCTCCTGGATTCCCTTCGCGCGCATGAACGCGAAGCTGGTTGCCTTGACGAAGGAGTACTCCCGCTCGTCATGCCTGCGTAGCCAGTGAAGCGCATCGTCCTCTAGCTGCTCGGAGACCCAGCCGACCTGAATGTGCTGCCCCTCCCTTCCCACGCTGTCGAGGAATTCCACTGCCTTTGCGTGCCATCGCTTCTTTCGCAGCCAGGTCCAGGTCTCGCCTCGAATGTGATTCGTGGCGAGTATGGGACGGCCGGCAGTCGCTCTCAGAAGCTCGACTGCTGCCGTGTGGTGGGGATCGCGCTCGTCGATTGCGGCGATCAGAAAGGACGTATCCGCGAAGATCAGGGGTGGTCCCGGTCCAGCCCGTAGACGACCTCGTCGATCGTGCGGGTGTCGTTGGGGTCGCTGGAAACCGTTCCGCACAGCTTGAAGAACGGGTCCTCCTCGATAGGTGGCAATGGTCGTATCTCCTCCCGCACGCAACGCCTGATCACCTCCGCCTTCGAGAGCCCTTCTCTCTCAGCGCGCTGTCCTACCGCCGCGTCCAGCTCGGGCTCGATCGATATCTGCAGTCGCTTCATGCGGGCTACGTTACATCACCTCCATCGATGTAATGTAACAATTGAGCGCCAAAAGTGTCAAATCTGAGCTTGAACTAGGCTTGGGGCATGAGTCGCAGCCCGAATGCGGACGAGGCGGCGGCGATCGCCGCGGCGATCGCCCGGTTCGAGGCCGAGACCGCTCCGGCCGCTGCGGACGCCGGCGATGCGACGAGCCCCTGGCAGCGGGCGGCGCTGCTCGAGGGGGTCGGCGCGAAGGTGGGTATCCAGGACCTGGAAGAAGGAGGATCGAAATGGCTGTCGTGAAGATCATCGAGCTGGTCGGCAGCTCGAAGACGTCGACCGACGATGCGGCGCGGCAGGCGCTGAGCCAGGCGCAGGGGACTCTGCGCAACATCCGCGCCGTCGACATCGTCTCGACCGGGATCCGGGGCGAGAACCTCGACGAGTATCGCGCTCACGTCCGGGTCGCCTTCCTGATCGAGGGGACGGACATAGATTGAGCGAGCCAAGGGAGGTCTCCCGGGAGGAGGCCAAGGAGCTGATCGAGGACGGGGCGCAGCTGGTCGACGTGCGCGCCGATCACGAGTGGGAGATGGGGCGGATCGAGGGCGCCACCCACCTGCCCCTGGCCGAGCTCGCCGAGCGCAGTGGCGAGATCGACAAGGAACGCCCGGTCGTCCTCTACTGCCGCGGCGGCAACCGCTCGACGATGGCGGCGCAGGCGCTGGCCGCCGAGGGCTACGACGCGATGAAGATGAACGAGGGCATCGTCGGCTGGTCCGAGGCGGGATTGCCGCTCGAGCCCGAGGGCGGCCAGGTGGCCGAGTCGGGTGAGGCGGCGTCGATCCTCCACGCCCGCGGAAAACTGCCTCCCGCAAAGGCCTAGAGCCTCTCCCTGAGCTAAATACCCTAATCCCTGTCAGGTTTTGCTATTTTCCCTGGCGTGGAGGTCGTCGTAGACCAAGGCAAGGAGCAGCGCGGCAAGCGCGCCGGCACTCTGGAGAACCCGGAGAGCTACACCAACGTCCCTGGCCACATCATCCCGATCCTCGAGCGCGAGTTCGACGACTTCGACAACGAAGCCGAGGAGTTCCTCGCCGGCAAGATCCCCGAGGACGAGTTCATCGGCTTCCGCCTCAAGCAGGGCGTCTATGGCCAGCGCCAGCCCGACGTGCAGATGGTCCGGGTCAAGCTGCCCTTCGGCGGCGTCACCCCCGAGCAGATGGAGGCCTTCGCCGACGTCGTCGAGAAGTGGGCCCCGCTCGACAAGGGCCACATCACAACGCGGCAGAACATCCAGATCCACCACGTGCCGCTGCGCGACATGGAGTCCTTGATCCGCGAAATCTCCGCGGTCGGGCTCTCTTCGCGCGAGGGTTGCGGCAACACGGTGCGCAACGTCACCGGCGATCCCTGGGCCGGCATCGCCGCCGACGAGATCTTCGACCCGACGCCCTACGCCGGCGCCTATGCCCGCTACTTCGTCCGCCACCCGACGACGCAGCTGATGCCGCGCAAGATCAAGACATCCTTCAGCGGCTCCAACGAGGACCGCGCGATCGCCGGCATCCACGACGTCGCGTTCATCTCGCGCGAACGGGATGGAGTCAAGGGATTCGAGATCCGCGTCGGTGGCGGCACCTCGATCATGGCCCGCATCGCGCCGACCCTCTACGAGTTCGTCGAGGCCGACAACGGCGACTACCTCAAGGTCACCGAGGCCGTTCTGCGCATCTTCGACCGCCAGGAGTGGCTGCGCGTCAACCGCGCCCGTGCCCGAATCAAGGTCCTGGTCGACAAGATCGGCATCGACGCCTTCCGCGAGCAGGTCGACGCGGAGCTGGAAGGGGACTGGGTCGAGGAGCGCGAGTTCGACGCCGAGCTGGTCGAGCGGCTGCGCTTCGACGACGACGAGGAGGCCAGCGCGCCCGCCGTCCCGGCGTCCCCTGCGTCACCCAACGGCGAGCGCTCCCAGTTCGAGCGCTTCTGCGAAGGCAACGTTCAGGAGCAGCGCCAGGCGGGCTTCTCGGCGGTCGAGGTGAAGATCGACCGCGGCGACCTGACCCCGGAGCAGTTCCGCGGCCTGGCCGCGATCATGCGCGAGTTCACCGGCGGCTACGCGCGCAGCACCGTGCAGCAGAACCTGGTCCTGCGCTGGGTCCGCGACGAGGCCCTGTTCGAGGTCTGGCAGCGGCTCGACGCGCTCGGCCTCAGCGAGGCCGGCGCCCGCGAGATCACCGACGTGGTCAGCTGCCCCGGCACCGACAGCTGCAAGATGGGGATCACCAGCTCGATGGGCCTCAACCGCGCGATCAAGGAGCGGCTGCAGGCGATGGACGTCAAGGACGGCCTGACCCGGCAGATCCACGTGAAGATGAGCGGCTGCCCCAACGGGTGCAGCCAGCACCACATCGCCAACATCGGCTTCTACGGCGCCTCGCTCAAGGTGGGAGAGCGCCAGGTGCCCGCCTACATCCCCCACATCGGTGGCAACTACGAGGGCGGTGAGGTGGTCTTCGGCACGCGGCTGAAGTCGCGCCTTCCCGCCAAGCGAGTGCCCGAGGCAGTCGAGCGTTGGGTTCGCCTCTACGAGGCCGAGCGCTCCGGCGACGCCGAGGAGTTCAACACGTTCGCCGAGCGAGTCGGCGCCTCCCGTTTCGAAGAAGAGGTCAAGGACCTCACCCTCCCCGCGGAGTTCAGCCTGGAGACGATGCAGCAGTTCATCGACTGGCAGCGCTCCAGCCCATACAAAGTGGAGAGGGGCGAGGGCGAGTGCGCGATATGACCCCGGTAGCCGTTTCGCCGCCGCAGATCGAGGACCCCGAGGCGATCGCCGCGGAGCTCGAGGACCGCACCGCCCACGAGGCGATCGAGTGGATGTTCGAGACCTTCGGCGAGCGCCACTACATCGCCTGCTCGTTCCAGAAAACCAGCTCGGTGACTGCGCACATGGCGAGTCAGATCAACTCCAACGCGCGCTTCTTCTACCTCGACACCGACGTGCTCTTCCCAGAGACCTATGAGACGCGCGACCGGCTCGCCGAGTACCTCGGCATCGAATTCGACCGCTTCCACAACCTGACCCTGGAGGAGCAGGCCGCTCAACACGGCGACGAGCTCTGGAAGCGCGATCCCGACTCCTGCTGCGGAATCCGCAAGGTCGAGCCGATGCGCCGCGCCCTCGCTTCCGTAGACTGCTGGCTCGCCGGCGTCCGCCGCGAGGACTCAGCCAGTCGCGCCAAGACCCCCAAGTTCGCCCAGGACAAGCGCTTCGAGCTGTGGAAGCTGAACCCGATTGCGGACTGGACCGAGCGCGACGTCTGGAACTACATCCGTGAGCACCGCCTCCCGTACAACCCACTCCACGATCAGGGCTATCCCTCGATCGGCTGCACCCATTGCACCAAGCCGGTCGCCGACGGCGCCTCGCCGCGCGACGGCCGCTGGGTGGGCCTCGAAAAGACCGAGTGCGGGATCAACTAGCGGCGCCCGCCTGACTTTCTGACCCTTTTCCTCCGACCGATTGGTGAGAGACCTGCCCCATGAGCGAGACGATGACTGAGCTTTCCCTGACCCTTGACGAGCGCCACACGGCTGACTTCGAGATGATCGGCAACGGCGGCTTCGCGCCGCTGACCGGCTTCCAGGGCTCCGCCGACTGGGAGCGCGTCTGCAGCGAGATGCGGACCACCGCCGGCGACTACTGGCCGATCCCGATCACCCTGGCGACCGAGCTCGAGTGCGAGGTCGGCGACACGATCGAGCTCTCCAGCGACGAAGGCAAGAAGCTGGGACGGATCACCGTCGAGGAGATCTGGGAGCGCGACGTCAAGCGCGAGGCCGAGCAGGTCTACGGCACCGCCGACGAGGACCACCCGGGAGTCGCCGCGATCTACGCCGAGGGCAACCGGATGATCGCCGGCCCGATCGAGGTCGACGCGCTGCCCGACCACGACGAGGCCTTCATGCGCCGCTACAAGACGCCGGCCGAGCACAAGGCCGACTTCGAGGCGCGCGGCTGGAAGAAGATCGTCGCCTTCCAGACCCGCAACCCGATCCACCGCGCCCACGAGTACCTGACCAAGGCCGCGCTGGAGACCTGCGACGGCCTCTT
>Ga0209461_10000189_pt1 | contig 29101 bp, 24 predicted proteins | sample AgamicAsMarz_FD_187162 | JGI IMG/M metagenome (GOLD analysis project Ga0209461, IMG submission 187162) | Agave microbial communities from Guanajuato, Mexico - As.Ma.rz (SPAdes) (version 2) | ecosystem: Host-associated > Plants > Phyllosphere > Phylloplane/Leaf | place: Guanajuato, Mexico... | reverse complement strand
CGCAGCCGTACTCGTGCCAGAGCTCGCGCTTGGCGTCGATCGCCACCGGGAACCCGACTCCGAGCCGGGCCAGGCCGCGCTCGACCGCGTCACGGTCGGCGCCGAAGGGGAAGCGCGGCGCCTGCACCCCGATCGTGCGCAGACCGGTCTCGCGATAGCGACGGTCCCACTCGACCAGGTAGGGCAGCGTGCGCACGCTGTTGAGCTGGGCGAAGTCGAGGAAGTGGACGAGGACGGGGCCGGCCGCGGTCAGCGCCGGCATCGACGGCGGCGCGTCGCCGACCCACTCGACCCCGGCCGGTAGGTCGGGGGCTGCAATGGTGTCCCGCTCGGGGCGCATCCCCGGGACGTTATCCTCGCCGCGCAAAAAGGAGGCAGCGATGAGATCCATGGCAGGACGCGCGACCATCGTCGCGCTGGTGCTCGCGGTTGCGGCGACCGGACTGGTCGCCTGCGGCAGCGACGACGACGAGACGACGAGCGCCACGACCACAACCGAGACGACGGCGCCCGCGAACGGGTCGTCGCAGAGTGGCAAACAGCCCACCGGCGACGGCAAGCCGGCGATCGAGACGATCGTCGTCCGCAACGGCGAACCGGTCGGCGGCATCGCCGAGCTCGAGTACGACGCGGGCGAACAGGTCCGCTTCCGGGTGGCCTCCGACGAAGCCGACGAGGTCCACGTCCACGGCTACGACATCGGCGAGGAGATCCCGGTGGGCGGCACGGCCACGCTCTCCTTCCCGGCCGACATCGAAGGGATCTTCGAGGTCGAGCTGCACGGCAGCGAGAAACAGATAGCGGAGCTGCGCGTCAACCCGTGAACCTGTTGCCGTACGCGCACGCGCTGGTCGCCCGGCAGGACCTGCCGATTCCGGCCTGGCTGTTCGCCTGGGGGGCGTCGATCGTCCTGATCGTCTCCTTCTTCGCGCTCTCGGTCGGCTGGCGCAAGCCCCGCTTCGAGGACGAGAACTGGCGTCCGCTCGGGGCGGGGGTCTCGCGGGCCCTGCTCGGCTGGCCGGCGCAGGTCCTCTGCGGCGCGATCGGCGTCTTCCTGCTCGGCGTCGCGATCTACTCCGGCCTGCGCGGGACCGAGGCGCCGGATCGCAACTTCACCCTCACCTTCATCTTCGTCACCGTCTGGCTCGGGTTTCCCCTCTTCAGCGTCGTCTTCGGCAACGTCTTCCGGCCCTTCAACCCGTGGCGGGCAATCGGCCGCGCCGTCGGCGGCGGGTTCGCGGCGATCGCCGGCCAGCCGGCGGCCCGGCTCGAATACCCGGAGCGGCTCGGGCGCTGGCCGGCGGCGATCGGCCTGCTCGCCTTCGTCTGGCTGGAGATCGTCTACGGGGTCAGCGGCGGCGTCGCCGTCGGCCTCTCGCCGCACTCGGCCGCCATCGCCGCGATCGTCTACAGCACCTACACGCTGGCGATGATGGGGCTGTTCGGGGTCGAGAAGTGGTGCGAGCGGGGCGAGATCTTCTCCGTCTACTTCGGCATGTTCGCCCAGCTCGGCTCCTTCGGGGCCCGGGGCGGCCGGCTCGGCGTGCGCAAGCCGCTGGCGGCTGCGGGCCGCTGGGCCGCGGTTCCCGGCTCGGTCGCTGTCGTCCTCGCCTCGATCGCCACCACCAGCTTCGACGGCGGCCAGGAGGGCGTTTTCCAGAGCTCCATGTTCGACACCTTCGAGTGGCTGATCGACGCCGGCTTCGAAGCGACCGCCTCGCGCCGGATCACGAGCACGCTCTTCATGCTGCTCTGCCTCGCCGGCGTCGCGCTGATCTACTGGGCCGGGGTGCGGGGGATGGCGACGGTGCGCGGCGCCCCGCCCCTGCGCAAACTCTGGACCGGCTTCGCCCACACCCTGATCCCGATCGCCTTCGCCTACCTCGTCGCCCACTACTTCAGCCTCTTCGTCTACCAGGAGCAGGCCCAGTTCACCTACCTGCTCTCCGACCCGCTCGGCACGACGACCACCGACCTCTTCGGCACCGCCTCCGCCGGGGTCGACTACCGCCTGCTCAGCGCCAACGCGATCTGGTACGTCCAGGTCGGCGCTCTCGTGGTCGGCCACGTGATCGCGCTGACCCTCGCCCATGACCGCGCCGTCGCCTACTGGGGCGACTACCGCCAGGCCGCCCGCTCCCAGTACTGGATGCTGGCCGTGATGGTCGCCTTCACCTGCTTCGGCCTCTACCTGCTCTCGGTCGCCAACTCCTGAGGTTTCTGCCACGCGTCTGCATTTAGACGTCTATAGGACGTCTAAATGCAGACGCGTGGCCCTGGGTACGCTGGACGCGTGTCGCGGTGGCCGTCGATAACCGAGCCGGATTTGCTCGACCGCCTCGGGCTGGACGACAGCGGATTCGACGAGTACCTGCGGGCGCTGGCCGTTGCCCTTCCGCCCCGTGAATACGACGCCGCCGTGCTTGCGCAGGCGATCGGGTATCCGTGGGTGCGCCCGGCGGGCTCCTACCGGCTGACCGACGCCGGGGTCGAGCCGCTCGCGGAGCTGAGCGAGGCGGAGCGGGAGGCCGCGATCGCTGAGCTCACCTCCGACGCCGGCGGCCGTCTGCCGGTGCTCGCGATCGGGTCCAACGGCGCCCCCGCGGCCCTGGAGCGGAAGTTCGCCCACTTCGCGGAGGGAGACGACCGCACGGTGCTGGCGCTGACCGGGCGCCTGCACGGCTTCGACGTCGGGGCCGCTCCCCAGCCCACGATCTACGGCTCGATGCCGGCGACGCCGTTCCCCAGCCCGGGGACGGCGGTCTGCGCGACTCTGCTCTGGGTCACCCCGGCCCAGTTCACCCAGCTCACCTGGTCGGAGCTGACCTACCGGCTGGGGAGGCTGCGGACGCGCTTTGAGTCCGACGACGGCCTCCCCGACTTCGACGAGGTGCTGGTCTTCGTCTCCCGCTTCGGCGCCTTCTGCGTCGACGGGCGCCCGGTGGCGCTGGCAGCGGTCGAGGCCAGCGGCCGCAGCGCCGAGGCGCTCACCCAGGAGCAGCTGCTCGACGCCGCCGCGGTGCTCGCCCTCGGCCCCGAGGCGAAGGCGGAGGCCCTGGTGCGCGCTATCTTCGAGGATCTGGCCGGAACCAACGAGAAGATCGCCGCGAGCGTGCGCAAGGCCTCGCTTCCCTTCGATTCGGAGCTCTGGACGCCGTGGTCCCGCTAGCCCACGCCGGCCACTATCTGACCTGGGTTCTCTACCTGCCGCCGGTCCTGGTCGTGATTGGCTCGATCGCCTGGACCAAGCTCAACGAGCGGCGGGAGAAGAAGGGGCCGACGCCGGGCTCGCGCCGCTAGAGGATCTCGCCGAGGCGGCGCTCGAGTGCCGCCGAGATCTCGTCGCGCACCGGACCCTCGGCCAGGCGCTCGACCAGCGACTCGAGGAAGCCCTCGATGATCAGCGACTTCGCCTCCGCCGGGTCCAGCCCGCGCGAGGTCAGGTAGAAGAGCTGCTCCTTGTCGATCTGCGCCACGGCCGCCGCGTGCGTGCAGCGCACGTCGTCGGCTTCGATCTCGAGGCCCGGGATCGCGTCGGCGTGGGCCTCGGTCGAGAGCAGCAGGTTGCGGCTCTCCTGGAAGGCGTCGGTGTTCTGGGCGCCGGGGTCGACCCGGATCATCCCGCGCCAGACCGCGGTCGCCCCGGCGGCGAGCACGCCGCGGAAGGCGAGGTCGGAGTTGGTGTTCGGCGCTGCGTGCTCCTGCGTCGTGTCGTAGTCGAGATGCTGCCCCTTGCCGCCGGCGTAGCCCCCCGTCACCCGTGCCTCGGAGCCGGGGCCGGCGAGGTTGGTCTCCATCCGCACCTTGCCGCGGGCCGAGCCGAAGCCGAGCGCGGTCCAGTCGAGGCGGCCGTCGCGCTCGACCTGGGCGCGCTGGGTGGCGAAGATCCAGCTGCGCTCCGAGATGTCCTGGGTGCTGACGTAGCGCAGCGTCGCCGCCTGGCCGACGTGCAGCTCGACCACCGAGTTGAGCAGGCCCTCGACCTCGTCGCCCGGCGAGGAGCAGTGCTCCCAGACCTCGGCCTCGGCGCCCTCATCGAGGACGACCAGGGTGCGCCAGCTGACCGCGCCGCCGCTCTCGCTCACAGGGACCTCGATCCGCACGGGCTCGGCGAGCCTGACGCTACGGGGGACGTGGACCAGGACGCCCTCGGCGCGAGAGGCGAGGTTGCGGGCGACGAACGGGTCGCCGGCGTCGACCAGCGAGCCGAGGTGCTGCGCCAGCAGCTCGGCGTGGGACTCCGCCGCCTCCGCCAGGGGGACGATCGTCGCGCCCTCCGCCCCCTGGATCGAGGCCTCGGCCGCACCGGCCTCGTAGGCGTCGATGTCCAGGCCCGAGAGGTCGGTGAATTCCCACCCCTTCGCCTTCTGGTCGGGAAGGGGCGGCAGGGTCGCGACCTCAGCCAATCGAGCCCTCCATCTGCAGCTCGATCAGCCGGTTGAGCTCGACCGCGTACTCCATCGGCAGCTCCTTGGTGACCGGCTCGATGAACCCGTTGACGATCATCTTCGAGGCCTCCTCCTCGTCGAGCCCGCGGCTCTGCAGGTAGAAGAGCTGCTCGTCGCCGATCTTGGAGACGGTCGCCTCATGGCCGACGTCGGCGTCGTTCTCGTCGATGCGGATCGTCGGGTAGGTGTCGGAGCGCGAGTCCTCGTCGAGCAGCAGCGCGTCGCAGACGACCTTGGAGCGGGTCTCGGTCGCGCCGTTCGCCACCTCCAGCAGGCCGCGGTAGGTCGCCCGCCCGCCGTCCTTGGAGATCGACTTGGAGAAGATCGAGGAGGAGGTGCGCGGCGCCGCGTGGATGATCTTGCCGCCGGCGTCCTGGTGCTGGCCGTCGCCGGCGAAGGCGATCGAGAGGATCTCGCCGTGCGCCTCCGGCCCCAGCAGGTAGATCGAGGGGTACTTCATCGTCAGCTTCGAGCCGAGGTTGCAGTCGACCCACTCCATCGTCGCCTTCTCGTGGGCGACGGCGCGCTTGGTGACGAGGTTGTAGACGTTCTGCGACCAGTTCTGCACGGTCGTGTAGCGGACGCGGGAGCTCGGCTTGCAGACGATCTCGACCACCGCCGAGTGCAGCGAGTCGGTCGAGTAGACCGGCGCCGTGCAGCCCTCGATGTAGTGGACGTCGGCGCCCTCCTCGCAGATGATCAGGGTGCGCTCGAACTGGCCCATGTTCTCGGTGTTGATCCGGAAGTAGGCCTGCAGCGGCATCTCGACTTTGACCCCGGCCGGCACGTAGACGAAGGAGCCGCCCGACCAGACCGCCGAGTTGAGCGCCGCCAGCTTGTTGTCGTTGGGCGGGATCACCGTCGCCCAGTACTCGCGGACCAGGTCCTCGTGCTCGCGCAGCGCCGTGTCCATGTCGGTGAAGATCACGCCCTGGGCCTCGAGCTTCTCGTTGACCTGGTGGTAGACGACCTCCGACTCGTACTGGGCGCCGACGCCGGCGAGGAATTTACGCTCCGCCTCGGGGATGCCGAGCCGGTCGAAGGTGTTCTTGATGTCCTCGGGGACCTCGTCCCAGTCGCGGCTGTTCTTTTCGGAGGCGCGGACGAAGTAGTGGATGTCGTCGAAGTCGATCTGCCCGAGGTTGCCCCCCCAGGTCGGAATCGGCCGGCTTTCGAAGTGCTCCAGCGACTTCAGCCGGAAGTCCCGCATCCACTGCGGCTCGTCCTTGTACTCGGAGATCGATTCGACGATCTCGCGCGAGAGCCCCTTCGGCGCCTTGTAGGCGTAGCCGGTCTCGGGATCGTGGAAGCCGAACTTCTCCTTGTAGTCGGCGTTGATGCCGGCCAGCTCTTGTTTCTCTGCGAGGACCTCGGGCGTTGCCATGTCAGTCGACCTCCAAAACGATCATCTCGTCCTCGACGGCTGCCGGGAACGTCTGCACCGGAGCATAGGCGGGGAGCGTCTTCGGCCTGCCGCTGGTCAGGTCGAAGAGGGAGCCGTGGCGGGGGCACTCGACGGTGCAGGCCGCGGCGTCGAACTCGCCCTCGGCCAGCGGTCCGTCGTCGTGTGAGCAGCGGTCCTCGATCGCGTGCAGCGTCCCGTCGCAATTGAAGACGCCGATCTTGCGGCCCTCGTGCTCGACCAGGCGCATCTGCCCGGGCGGCAGCTCGGCGGCAGGGCAGACGGCGATGGTTGTTCCTGCGGTGTCCGGCACGGCACTCGCTTCCTTTGCTTTTCTACCCGCGCTGGCGGGGTTAGTGCGGGTTGAGACTAATCCTACTTCTCCAGTCGGATTTTAGCGACGCGATCGGTCCGGCTCCCGCAGCGCGATCGGTCCGGGGCCGCCGTAGGGTTCGGAGAGTGGAAGCCGACCGCGCTCGTGGGGAGGGCCTGGGTCTGCCCATCGCCGTGGCGGCCACCCTGTTGCTCGCTGGACTGGTAGCCATCGTGCTGCTCGCTGGCGCAGACTCGGGGCGAGATGCCAGTCCCCCTGCCCCGGAGTGCGTCTCGCTCTGGAACGGAGATCGCCGGGCGCTTGGCGACGGCAGTCACAACCGCCAGAGCCACGGCTACGTCGAGGCTCAGGTGGTGCGCCTGGACCGGGCCGGGAACCCGTCGAGCGGCGGCGAGTGCGCCGTCGTATTTCCGGCAAAGACGCTCGACCCGGAGTCGTTTGCCGCGGCCAAGATCCACCGTGCCGGCGGCTGGCAGCCGCTCAGCGCGACTGGAGTGGGCGACGGGCGCCTCGCGGAGCTCCAGCTCGAAGCCGTCGGCGCGGCGAACGTCGTGCTGCGACCGGACGGGTCGTTGGAACCGAGTGTTTGACGCGCGCCGCGCTGGGGATGCGAGGATCGGGAGCGCCACCGATGAGAACCGCCGTGCGCGGCAGTCCTATCTGCCAGCAGAACCCTTCCTACGAAAGGAGCTGAGCATGAGTGAGAGAACGACCTACACACCCGGCACGCCGTGCTGGGTCGATCTGATGACGCCCGACATCGAGGCGTCCGAGAAGTTCTATGGCGCCCTGTTTGGCTGGGAGGTCCCCGAGCTGCCGAACTCGGCAGAAATGGGTGGGTACCGGCGGGCGAAAAAGGGCGGCAAGGACGTCGCCGGGGTCTACCCGCTGATGGAAGAGGGCCAGCACCCGGCCTGGGCGACCTACGTCTCGGTCAGCGACGCCGCGGCGACCGCGGCCCTGATCACGGAGAACGGCGGCTCGACGATCGTCGAGCCGATGGACATCGGCATGGGGCACATGGCGGTCTTCGCCGACCCGAGCGGGGCGGTCTTCGGGCTCTGGCAGCCGGTCACATTCGCCGGCGCCGAGCTCGTCAACGAGCCGAGCTCCTTCTCCTGGTCGGAGCTCAACACCCGTGAGGTCGAGGGCGCCAAGGCCTTCTACGGCGACGTCTTCGGCTGGGGCTTCGAGACCGAAGCCCTGGGGGAGGAGCGCGGCTCCTACACGACGATCATGCTGGGAGGCGGCCCCGTCGGCGGCGTCCTCGACATGAACGAGCGCGGCGTGCCGGAGGAGGTCCCCGCCCACTGGCAGGTCTACTTCGCGGTCGAGGACACCGACGCCACGGCCGAGCAGGCCAAGGCCGGCGGCGGCGTCATGGTCGAGCCGTTCGACGTCCCGGTCGGCCGCATCGCGATCCTCCACGACCCGCACGGCGCCAGCTTCGCCGTGATCGCGCTCAGCGAGGAGGCGCGGGCGAAAGCGCCCTGAGAAAGGCTTCCGGTGTTCCTTTTCCTTCCATGGGAGGGGAAAGGAACACCGGAACGTCAGATTGAGGCTGCTTCGGTGGGGTCGCCGGCCTCGCCCTCGTCCTCCCATTCGGCGGACTGGCCGAGGCTGGCGCTCTTCACCACCTTCAGGCCCAGCATCGCGCACTTCATCCGTGTCGCCGAGATCTCGATCCCGAGCAGCTCGAGCACCGTCTCCTTCGGCAGCCGCACCAGCTCCTCGCGCGACATTCCGCGCAGCTCGTCGGTGAGCAGCGAGGTGGCCGCGGTCGAGATCGCGCAGCCTTTGCCCTCGAAGGCGATCTCGGCGACCCGGCCCTCCTCGTCGAGCTTGATCGTCACGTGCTGCTCGTCGCCGCAGAAGGGGTTGTTGTCCTCGAACTCGAGGTCGGGCTGCTCCAGGCGGCCGAAGTTGTGCGGCCGCTTGTAGTGCTCGAGGATCTGGTCGCGGTAGAGCTCGTCCATGGCACGAGGCTAGCGAAGGAGCTGCTGTGCCATTTAGGCGGGCCGTTCGGTTGATTGGAGCCTTCATAGAAAGGAGTCCCGATGGCGAAGAAGAGGTTGAGCGAACGGGAGTCTGCGTTCTACGCACGAATCTATGGTCCAGCGCGAGCCGGCTCCATGAAGGAGCTCCGAAGAGCTGGATGCAGCGAGCTCGAGGCAGAGGAGATCTTCTCAGAGGCCTTTGTCGCGATGATGGACAAGGTCGACCCGTTCTCGAGGAAATTTGCCGAAGCAGAGCCTCAGCTGGTCAGCGGGATCAAGAAGACCTGCCGTTGGCGCTTGATCGACCGGCGACGACACGAAAGATCCATCCCACTTGTGGCCCTGACCGACGCATGTTCCGTCAACGGTGGTGAGGTGGACGAGGTCGCTGCAGAGCGCGAGGTGCTTGAAGTGGTTCTCGGGGCGGTGCGTTCTCTGCCTGAGCGTGATCAGCAGATCTACTCACTGCGCATGTGGAAGGGCCTTGACCCACAGGAGATTCAACTTCTAGTGGGCGTTTCCCCACGCTCCTACCGCAAGAGGCTTCAGCGCGCGAACGAGCGAGTGTCAGCTGCGCTTATGGAGCGCCGGATCGGTCGCGGCCCTGGGTGCGACCGATCGGCTTAGAGGCCGAAGACCTTGCGGGCGTCGTGGAGGCCCTCGACCAGGCGGTCGACCTCCTCCGGGACGGTGTAGACGCCGAAGCTGGCGCGGGCGGTGGCGGCGACGCCGAGGCGGTCCATCAGCGGCTGCGCGCAGTGGTGGCCGGCGCGGACGGCGACGCCGTGGCGGTCGAGGATCTCGGAGACGTCGTGGGCGTGGACGCCCTCGAGCTCGAAGGAGACCGGCCCGATCCGCTCCGGCCCCGCCGGCGGACCGAAGATCCGCAGCCCGGGCACCTCGGCCAGCCGCTCCAGCGCGTAGCCGGCGACCTGGCGCTCGTGCTCGAGCACCGCGTCCATGCCGACGCCGTCGAGCCAGCGCAGCGCCGAGGCCATGCCGATCGCCTGCGCGATCGCCGGCGTCCCCGCCTCGAAGCGGGCGGGCGGGTCGGCGTAGGTCGTGCCGTCCTTCGTGACCTTGCGGATCATCGAGCCGCCGCCGAGGAAGGGCGGCATCTCGCGCAGCAGCTCCAGCCGCGCCCAGAGCGCGCCGATCCCGGTCGGGCCGTAGAGCTTGTGCCCGGTGACGGCGTAGAAGTCGACCCCGAGCTCGGCCATGTCCAGCGCCGTCTTCGGCGCCGCCTGGGCGCCGTCGGCGAGGACCAGGGCGCCGGCGTCGTGGGCGAGCCGCGATATCTCGGCCAGCGGGTTCTCGGTGCCGAGCACGTTGGAGACGTGGGTGACGGCGACCAGCTTCGGTCCGCGTTCCAGCAGCGCCGCGAGGGCATCCATGTCGAGCAGCCCCTCGTCGGCGACCGGGACCCACTCGATCTCGGCGCCGACCCGTTCCGCCAGCTGCTGCCAGGGGACGATGTTGGAGTGGTGCTCCATCTCGGTGAGCACGATGCGGTCGCCGGCGCCGATGTTGGCGTCGCCCCAGGCGCGCGCGACGAGGTTGATCGCCTCGGTCGCGTTGCGGACGAAGATCACCTCGCGCCGGTCGGCGGCGCCGAGGTGGTCGGCGACGGTCGCCCGCGCCCCCTCGAAGGCGGCCGTCGCCTCGGCCGACATCGTGTGGGCGCCGCGGTGGACGTTGGAGTGGTGGGTGCGCTCGTAGCGGTCGACCGCCTGGATCGAGGCCAGGACCCGCTGCGAGCTGGCGCCGCTGTCGAGGTAGGCGACGGGCTTGCCGTTGACCTCGCGCTCCAGCGCCGGGAAGGCCACGCGGACCTTCTCGATCGGGAACGTCGCGGTTGCCGGCTCCATCGCTCCGAAGCTAGGCGGAGGCGCCCGCCTCTACCTCCTCGCGGATCCAGCCGTAGCCCTTCTCCTCGAGCTGCTCGACCAGCTCGGGACCGCCCTCCTTGACGATCCGGCCCTCGAACATGACGTGGACGAAGTCCGGTTTGACCATGTGCAGGATGCGCTGGTAGTGGGTGATGATCAGGACGCCCATGTCCGGCCCGGCGAACTTGTTGACGCCCTCGGCGACGGTGCGCAGGGCGTCGATGTCGAGGCCCGAGTCGGTCTCGTCGAGGACCGCGATCTCCGGCCGCAGCAGCGCCAGCTGCAGCAGCTCCATCCGCTTCTTCTCGCCGCCCGAGAAGCCGTCGTTGAGGTAGCGGCTGGAGAAGTCCTGGGGGATGTTGGCCAGCTCCATCGCCTCTTTGGCGAGCTTGGCGAAGTCCTTGATCTTGATCTGCTCCTCGCCCCGGGCCTCGCGCCGCGCGTTGATGATCATCCGCAGGTACTTGCTGACCGAGACCCCGGGGATCGCGACCGGATACTGGAAGGCCATGAAGAGGCCGGCGCGCGAACGCTCGTCGGGGTCGGCCTCGGTCACGTCCTCGCCCTTGAAGGCGATCGTGCCCTCGGTGACCTCGAGCGCGGGGTGGCCCATGATCGCGTTGGCCAGGGTCGACTTGCCCGACCCGTTCGGGCCCATCAGCGCGTGCACCTTGCCCTTCTCGACGTCGAGGTCGAGACCGCGGAGGATCTGCTTGTCCTCGGCGCTCACGTGCAGGTTGCGTATCTCCAGCTCAGCCAAATCTCACTCCATTCCTGGTTTTTGAAGGTGGGGTCAGGCCGCGGCGCCGGCCGCAGTCTTCTCGCGGTCCGCTATCTGGCCGGAGAACTCCACCAGCTCGGCCAGCGTCGTGCCTGCCAGGGCCTTGGTGACGCCGCCCTGCACCCGTGTCCACAGCAGCTTGGTCGAACAGGCGTGGTCGCCGTCGCTCTCGTGCGAGCAGAGCACTTTGCCCTCCGGCGTCTCGTGGAAGCACTCCATCGGCGCGATCTGGCCTTCCAGCGCCTCGACGACCGCGTCCATCGTGATCGTCTCGGCGGGCTGGGCCAGCCGGTAGCCGCCATGGGCGCCGCGGGTCGATGTCACCAGCCCGGCCTTGCGCAGCTTCGCGACCAGGTGCTCGAGGTAGGAGAGCGGCAGTCGCTCCGCCTCGGCGACGGCGCTCAGCGAGATCGGCGTCGAGCCGGGCTGGCGCCCCAGCTCCACCATCAGTCGCACTCCGTACTCGGCCTTGGTCGAAAACAGCATCGACACAAATCCTACTGAAGCGGTCGGTTATGCCGTCTCCGTCGCCGCCTGCTTGCCCAGCTCGACGTGGGCGCGGCTGTCGCTGCCGCGGATCAGGACCAGCGTCAGGATGAAGCCGAGCAGGGCGATCCCGGCGCCGCCGAGGAAGGCGGCCTGGAAGCCCTCGGTGAGCGCATCGGCGCCGGGCGGGCCTGCCGTCGTCAGATCCTCCGTGCGGGAGACGGCGATCGTCGAGAGCACGGCGAGGCCGAGCGCGCCGCCGATCTGCTGCGAGGTGTTGATCAGCCCGCTGGCCAGGCCCGCTTCCTTCTCCTCGACCCCGGAGACGGCGGCGATCGTCGTCGTCACGAAGGCGAAGCCGAGGCCGGCCGCGGCGAACAGCGAAGGCCCGAGGATGTCGGTGGTGAAGCCGCCGCCGACCGAGACGCGGCTGAACCAGAGCAGGCCGACGAAGATGAAGAGCAAGCCGGTGGCCAGCACCGGCTTGTAGCCAAGTTTGGTCACCAGCTGGGAGGCGATCCCGGCCGAGGCGATGATCACCAGCGAGAGGGGGAGGTAGGAGAGGCCGGCGTGGATCGCGCTGTAGCCGAGCACCTGCTGCATGTATAGGGAGATGAAGAAGAACATCGAGAAGAGCGAGGCGCCGACCAGGAGGCCGACCACGTTGGCTCCGGTCAGGGTGCGCAGCCGGAAGATCGAGAACGGAACGAGGGGCTTGGCCGAGCGCAGCTCGATCGCGACGAAGGCGGCGAGCAGCGCCGCCGAGAGGGCGATTAGGCCGATCGTCTGGGTCGACCCCCAGCCGGCCTCGGTGGCGTCGACCAGCGCGTAGACGAGGATCGAGAGCGCCGCGGTGACGGTGACGGCGCCGGCGACGTCGAAAGCGCGCGTCTCGTGCTCGGCGCGGCTTTCGGCGATCAGCCGCGGCGTCAGCGCGAAGACCAGGATGCTGACCGGGACGTTGACCCAGAGCACCCACTCCCAGCCGAGGCCGTCGGTGAGGATGCCGCCGAGCAGGACGCCGGCGGCGCCGCCGGAGCCGGCGACCGCGCCCCAGACCCCGAGCGCCCGGTTGCGCTCGGCGCCGTCGCTGAAGGTGGTGGTGACGATCGAGAGCGCGGCGGGGGAGATGATCGCGGCGCCAAGGCCCTGCGCGGCGCGGGCCGCGATCAGCTGGCCCTCGGTGGCGGCGAAGCCGGCGGCGAGCGAGGCGATCCCGACCAGCGCCAGGCCGGCCATGAAGACGCGCCGGCGCCCGAGCAGGTCGGCGGTGCGGCCGCCGAGCAGCAGGAAGCCGCCAAAGGTCAGCACGTAGGCGTTGACCACCCAGGGCAGGTTCTCCTGGGAGAAGTCGAGCGCTTTGCCGATCGAGGGCAGCGCCACGTTGACGATCGAGGCGTCGAGGACGACGACGAACTGGGCCGAGCAGAGCAGGACCAGGGCCAGCCAGCGCTTCTCTCGGAACTCTCCGTTGGAAGTCATTCGATCAGTCAAGCAAAGCGGCCCTACGGCTCGATCAAGCCGCGCCGGATCGCGTAGCGGACCAGCTCCACGCGGTCGCGCATGCCGAGCTTGCGCATCGCGTTGGCGCGGTGGTTCTCGACCGTCTTCTCGGAGAGGTGGAGGAGCTCGGCGATCTGCTTCGTCGTGTTCGCCTCGGCGACCAGCTTCACGATCTCCTCCTCGCGCGGGGTCAGCTCCTCCTCGCCGTTGGCGCCGCGGTCGAGCACGTCCTTGATCAGGGTGCGCTGCGCCTCGGGGGTGAGGAAGGGCTCGCCGCGCTCGACCGCGCGGATCGCCGCCAGCAGGTCGGTATCCGCCTGCGCCTTCAGCACGTAACCGGAGGCGCCCGCCTTCAGCGCCTCGAACAGGTAGCGCTCGTCGTCGTGCATGGAGAGGATCAGCACCGCCACCTCGGGCGCCTGCTGCTTGATCTCCCGCGTCGCCTGCAGCCCAGTCAGCTTCGGCATCTTCACGTCGAGGATCGCCAGGTCGGGCCGCTCCCTGATCGCCAGCTCGCGCGCCTCGGCCCCGTCGGCCGCCTCGCCGACCACCTCGATGTCCCCCTGCTGCTCCAGCAGCAGCCGGATCCCGGAGCGAACGATTCCATGGTCGTCGGCGATCAGCACTCGCACGCGCCAAGTCTCCCACTGGAGGGGAGAGCTCAGCGGGTGTGGCGACTTACCCGTGATATGGACGGGTTACTCGCCACACGCGATGCGTTAGTCGCCCGAATCGCCGAGAGGCAACACGGCGCGATCTCCATCGTTCAGTTGCGAGGAGCTGGAGTGAGCGAGGATGCGGTGCGGGCACGGGTGCTCGCTGGACGCCTGCACCGGGTGCACCGGGGCGTCTATGCGGTCGGCCACGGCAGGCTTCCGCCGGAGGGACGCTCCTTCGCTGCGGTTCTGGCTGTCGGCGGGGGTCCTTCCGGGGAGGCGGGCTCCATGCTCGAGTACTGGCGCGCGGCTGTGAGCCATGGAAGCGCCGCCTACCTCTGGGGACTCTTGCCGCCGACTGATGGTCCCGTTGACGTGCTCGCCGCAGATCTGGGCGGCAGAGCCACGCGACAGGGGATCCGCATGCATCGGTCTCGTTCGATCACTCCATCGGAGGTGACGCTTCGCCGCGGGATCCCGGTGACGACTCCGGCTCGGACGATCGCCGACCTGCGTCTCGCCCTCAGCCACCGACACGCTGCGGCCCTCCCGGCCTGGAAGCTGCGCCGCGCAATCCGGCAGGCGAGCGTGCTCGGCCTGCCGATCGGAGAGGCAGGCTCGGATCCAACCCGCAGCGACCTCGAGCGCGACTTTCTCCGGCTGTGCCGTTGTCATGGTCTGCCGCCGCCCGAGGTCAACGTTCGCGTCGGTCCTTTTCTCGTCGACCTCCTGTGGCGCAAGTCGCGCCTGGTCGTCGAAACCGATGGCTACCGCTATCACCGTGGCCGGGTGGCTTTCCAGGATGACCGCGGTCGCGGTCTCGAGTTGAAGCGCCGTGGTTACGACGTCGTACCGCTCTCCGAACAGCAGGTCGCCGAGGAAGGCGATCTTGTCGCTGAAGTGCTCGCTCCAATGATTGGCCGGTGTCTCTAGCTCGGTACAGCCAGCCTCACCGTGGTACCTGCTCCGGGCCGCGACTCGATCGTCAGCTCGCCGCCGGCGAGCAGCGCTCGCTCGCGCATGCCGGCGATCCCCAGGCCGCGCTCGGAGTCGTCGAAGGCGAAGCCGCGGCCGTCGTCGGCGACCTCGAGCTCGACCCCGCCGTCCCCGCGGCGGCGCAGGGCGACCGCGACGCGCGCGGCGTCGCTGTGCCGCGCCGCGTTGGAGAGGGCCTCCTGGGCGACGCGGTAGACGACGAGCTGGGCGTCGCCGCCGAGGTCGGAGAAGTCGCCGTCGGCGGCGAACGTCGCCTCGAAGTCGGCGCCGGAGAGCTGCTCGACCTGGCCCGCCGTCGCCGCCGCCAGGCCGAGGTCGTCGAGGGCGGTGGGGCGGAGCTGGCGGGCCAGCGAGAGCAGCTCGCGCATCGCCTGATTGGCGAGCGCCTTGGTCTCGGCCAGCTGCGCCTCCAGCTCAGGGGGCGCCGCCTCGCGGGCGGCCTCGAGCCGCAGCAGCAGCCCGGTCAGCGACTGGTTGACCTCGTCGTGGAGGTCGCGCGCGACCCGCGCCCGCTCCTCCTCCTGCGCCCGCAGCGCCACCGTGCCGGCGCGCCGCCGCTCCGCTTCCAGCCGCCGCAGCATGCGCAGGAAGGCGAGCTCGAGTCGCTCCACCTCCTCCGACTCGCCGACGCCGTCGATCGAGGCGGGGAGGGCCTGGCCGGGACTGCTCAGGTCGACCTTCTCCATGTCCTCGATCAGCTGCTCCAGCGGCGCGAAGCGCCGCCGCTGGGCGATCAGGCTGGCTCCGAGCGCGATCACGGCGGCTGCCAGCACGACGATGACTAGGGTCGTCACAGGGCGAGAATAGGGGTTGATCCCTATGGCCAGTTTCGCCTGCAAGCGGGATGATTCCGGCACTAGTCACTCGACCAGAGGAGAAGCACGGCGATGAAGACCACCCGCGAGTCCACCTTCGGCGCGACGCTGCGCACGACGATCCTGCTGGCCTCCCTAACCGGCCTGCTCGTCCTGATCGGCGCCCTGATCGGCGGGCCCAGCACCGCCGCGCTCTTCCTCGGGATCGGCCTCCTGATCAACCTCGGCTCCTACTTCTTCAGCGACAAGCTGGCGCTGAAGATGAGCCGCGCCGAACCGCTCGAGGAGTCCGAGGCGCCGCGGCTCTACCAGGTGGTACGGGAGCTGACGACTCGCGCCGGCCTGCCGATGCCGCGCCTCTACATGATCCCCCAGGACCAGCCCAACGCCTTTGCCACCGGCCGCAACCCGAAGAACGCCGCCGTCGCGGTCACCCGCGGGATCACCAAACTGCTCTCCGAGGACGAGCTGCGCGGCGTGCTCGCGCACGAGCTCGCGCACATCAAACACCGCGACATCCTGATCCAGTCGGTCGCCGCGGCGATCGGCGGCGCGATCACCTACATCGCCTACATGCTGATGTGGTTCGGCGGTGAGGACGAGTCGCCGCTCAGCCTCGTCGCCTCGCTCGCTCTCGTCCTGCTGGCGCCGATTGCGGCCTCGATCATTCAGCTCTCGATCTCGCGCCAGCGCGAGTACGCGGCCGACGCCGGCGGCGCCCAGATCTGCGGCAACCCCGAGTCGCTGGCCAGCGCCCTGCTGCGCCTCGAGCAGGGGGCGGAGGCGATCCCGATGCAGGTCAACCAGGCGGCCGAGCCGCTCTACATCGTCAAGCCCTTCAAGGGCGGTGGCATCGCCGGCCTCTTCTCGACCCACCCGCCGATCGAAGAGCGGGTCCGGCGCCTGCGCCAGATGCGCCCCTCGCTCTAGGCCCGGAGACCAGCGGAACGTGCGCTCGTTCCGCTGGTCTCGAGCACGAAAATCGGCATAGTCGCGCAGCTCCTGGCTCCCGCCTTTGTTTAGGAACTAGACTGGACGCATAGCGGACACGTAGAGTTCCGATAGCGGGGAAGGGTGAGTGAGGGAGTACTGGGGCAGGCGAACGCTGACGGCTCTGGCGGCGGCGGTCGCCCTGCTGGCGAGCGCCGCTCCCGCTACTGCGGCCGGACCGCCGCAGATCGCGGCCTCGTGGGTGACCGACGTCACCGCAACCGGGGCCAATCTGCGCGCGGAAATCAACGCCAATGGCCTTAGCACCACCTACCGCGTCGAGTACCTCACGGAGGCTGCCTACCAGGCCAATCTGAACGCCGTGCCGCCGCGCGAAGGCTTCTTCGGCGCGGCAAGGGTGCCGGCCGGCAAAGAAGCGGGCATCGGCTCCAGCCTGACCTTCATCGCGGTCGTGCAGCACGTCGGCGGTCTCGCTCCCGACACCGTCTATCGCTACCGCCCGGTGGCCACCAACTCAGCCGACTCCGCCACCGGCCCCGAGCACCTCCTCACCACCCAGCAGACGTTGCTCGTCTTCGAGCTGCCCGACGACCGGGCCTGGGAGATGGTCTCGCCGGTCGACAAGAACGGCGGCGCCATCGCGGTCCCGGAAACCCTCTTCGGCGGCGGCGACTTCCAGGCGGCAGCCGACGGGCCTGCGGTTACCTACGGCTCCGCCACCGCGTTCGGGGACGCCGACGGCGCCCCGCCGGCCTCGCAGTACGTCTCGCGCCGCACGGCGGCGGGCTGGGTCACGGAGAACGTCTCTTCCGCGCTCGAGTCCGCGGCCTACGGGGACAAACCGGACGGCGCTCCCTATCGGCTCTTCTCCGCCGACCTTGCGCGCGGCCTGCTTTTCGGCGGCCTCCCCTGCCGCGGCGGCCTCCCGGGGTGCCCGGCGCCGAATCCCGTCCTGCCCGATGCCGGTGCGCCTCTCGGCTACATGGCCTACTACCTGCGAGAGAGCGCGACCGGCTCTTTCGCCTCGCTGCTGACAGCCGCCGACCTCGCTCATACCGCGGTCGAGCCCGAGAGCTTCGAGGTGACCTTCGCAGGCGCCTCCCCCGACCTCTCCGCCATCGTGCTCTCGAGCTGCGCAGCGCTTACCGCTGACGCGACCGAGGTACTCGCCGGACCGGGGAAATGCGACCCCGCCGAGCAGAACCTCTACCTCCACACGGGCTCGGGTCTCGTGCTCCTCAATCTCCTGCCGGGCGATTCGACCGGCACTCCGGGGGCGCAGATCGCCGCCCCGATCGGCGCGGTCTATGGAGGCGGCACGCGCGTCTACTGGGCGCTGGGCGGCGACCTCTTCCTGCGCCAGGGTTCGCAGACGATCCAGGTCGACGAAGCCGTGGGCGGAGGGGGCGCCTTCGAGACCGCCTCGACAGACGGCTCCGTCGCCTTCTTCACCAAGGAAGGGCACCTGCACCGCTTCCTCGTGGCCGGCGGAGCGACCACCGACCTGACCCCCGGGGGTGGTGTCGCCGGCGTCCTCGGCGCCTCCGCCGACGGCTCCGGCGTCTACTACCAGGACGCGGTCGCATTGAAGCGCTGGCACGGCGGCGCGACCACAACGGTCGCCTCCGGCGCCGGTGCGTCCGCTCCGAGCAACCACCCGCCCGCGACCGGCACCGCCCGCGTCAGCGCCGACGGGGAGCACCTCGCCTTCCTCTCCACCGCTGAGCTGACCCCGTTCGACAACGCCGGCGAGACCGAGGCCTACCTCTACGGCCCCCTTTCCGGCGCCGGCGGGCCCCAACTCGTCTGCGTCTCCTGCAACCCGACCGGCGAACGTCCGCAGGGCTCCTCCTCGATTCCCGGCGCCCTCGTCAACGGCGCCACCGAGGCCTACAAGCCACGCGCTCTGGCGGCCGGTGGAACCCGCCTCTTCTTCGACTCCGCCGACGAGCTGGTCGTGCAGGACACCAACTCGCAACCCGACGTCTACCAGTGGGAGGCGGCCGGGACGGGGGACTGCGACCGGGCGCCGGGCTGCGTCAGCCTGATCTCCAGCGGTCGCAGCCTCGACGGGGCACGCTTCATCGACGCCTCCGCCGGGGGCGGCGACGTCTACTTCACCACCGATGGATCGCTCGTCCCCGCCGACCCCGGGGCCATCGACCTCTACGACGCCCGGACCGGCGGCGGCTTCGCCGAAGCGGAGCAGCCGATCCCCTGCATCGCGGACGCCTGCCAGCCCCTGCCCTCGCCGCCCGACGATCCGACGCCGGGGACGCTGCAGAGGAATGCCGGAAACCCGCCGCCGCGCATCCTCCGGGAACGCAAGAAGAAGCGGAAGCGGGCAAAGGGCAAGCGCAGGGGACAGAAGAAGAATCGCGGCAAGCGAGGGGGGAGGGGCGCCCGGTGAGGCCTCGTCTCGCGCCCCTTGGCCTGGTCGTCCTGGTCCTGCTGGCGGCGCCTGCCCCGGCTCGCTCCTTCGACTTCCTGCCGGGCGCGGAAGGCTTCGACGCCAAGGTCTACGACGAGGGCCGCGTGGTCGCGACCGAAGCCGGCTCGCACCCCGTCGCCCTGGAGATTGACCTCGACTTCGAGAGCGACGGGGTCTTCCCGGAGGACGACCTGAAGGACCTGAGCATCGAGCTGCCGCCAGGGCTGATCGAAAACCCGCTCGCCGTTCCCCGCTGCAGCCAGGAGCGCTTCCACGTCCCGCGTTCCTCGCCCTTCGAAGAAAGCCTCTCCGGCGAGGACTGCTTCGATCGCACCCAGGTCGGGATCGCCGAGCTCCGCTCCTCCTACGGCGGTGGGGAGACCCGCACGTTCGGCCTCTTCAACCTGGCGCCGCGGCCGGGCGCTCCCTCGGCGATCGGCTTCAACCCCTACGGGGACCCGATCGTGTTGATTCCCCGGGTGCGCCAGGCAGAGGGCGAATACGGCCTCACCCTCGAGGCCCGGAACGTCTCGCAGCTCGTCGGGGTTCAGGGGATCACGCTGACGATCTGGGGCACGCCCTGGTCGCTCCTCCACAACGCCCAGCGCGGGGACTGCCTGAACGCCCTCGAGCCCGACTTCGGCTGGGCCAAATGCTCGATCGGCCGGCCCGCCAAAAATCCCGCTACGGCCTACCTGACGCTGCCGACCTATTGCGACGCGGCGCTTGATTTCACCGCCGTCGCCGGTTCCTGGCAGCAACCGGGCACGGTCAGCGCAACCTCGTCCTCCTCGTCGCTCAAAGCCTGCCCCACGCTCGCCTTCGAACCGGAAGCGACCGCTCGCCTCACCGACCCGCGCGCCTCCTCGCCGTCGGGCTACACCTTCTCGATCGACGTCGACACCCTCGGCGTGACCGACCCCGTGCGGCGGGCCCCTTCGCCGGTGAGGAAGGCGGTGGTCACCCTGCCGGAGGGCGTCACGATCAACCCCTCGGTGGGGTCCGGGCTCGGCGTCTGCGCCCCCGCCCAGTACGCGGCGGAGTCGGCCTCCTCGCCGCCCGGCGCCGGTTGCCCGAACGAATCGAAGATCGGCGACTTCACGGTCAAAAGCCCGCTCTTCGACGAGCGCGTCGAAGGCGCGATCTTCCTCGCCGCCCCCTTCGACAACCCCTTCGGCTCGCTGCTGGCGATCTACCTCGTCGCCAAGGCCCCCGACCGGGGGATCCTGGTCAAGGTCGCGGGCAGGCTGGACGCCGATCCACGGACCGGGACGCTGACCGGGACTTTCGACCGGCTGCCCCAGTTGCCTTACTCGGAGCTGCGCATCCACTTCCGCGAAGGCCAGCGCAGCCCGCTCGCGACCCCCGCCGCCTGCGGCCCCTTCTTCACCCGCTCCGAGCTCACGCCCTGGCGGGGCCCGAGCGTGGTCAGGTCGGTTGCGCTGCCGCTCTCGATCGGCGCCGGGCACGGGGGCGGCCCCTGCCCCAGCGGCCTCGCACCCTTCGCGCCGCTCGCCAGCGGCGGCGCCCTCAACTCGAACGCCGGCGCCTACACCCCCTTCTACCTGCACCTGACGCGAACCGCGCCCGAGCAGGAGATCGTCTCCTACTCGGCTGAGCTGCCGCCGGGCCTGCTGGGCAGGATCGCCGGAATCCCCTACTGCCCCGAGGCGGCGATCGCGGCCGCCGCGCAGCGCTCCGGCGTCGCCGAGCGCGACGACCCCTCCTGCCCGGAGGCAAGCCGGATCGGGCGCACCGTCGCCGGCTACGGCGTCGGCTCGGTGCTCGCCTACGCGCCGGGCGGGCTGTACCTCGCCGGGCCCTACCGCGGTTCCTCCTTCTCGGTGGTGGCGATCGACTCGGCGCTCGTCGGCCCGTTCGACCTCGGCGTGGTCGTGGTCCGCTCGGCGATCAAAGTCGACCCGCGGACCGCGCAGGTCTCGATCGATGCCACCGGAACCGACCCGATCCCGCACATCGTCCAGGGAATCCCGATCCACCTGCGCGACGTGCGCGCCTACATCGATCGGCCAAACGTGACCCTCAACCCGACCAGCTGCGAGCCCTTCGCGATCGTCTCGGCCCTGAACGGAGCGGGCGGGCGGTTCGAGGACCGCAGCGACGACACGCTGGCCACTGCGACGGCGCCCTTCCAGGCCTTCAACTGCGGCGCGCTCCCCTTCAAGCCGCGGATCTCGCTGCGCCTGAGGGGAGGGACGAAACGCGGTCGCCACCCGTCGCTCCGGGTCGCGGTGCGGCCGCGGAAAGGCGACGCGAACATCGCCGCCGCGCAGGTGACGCTCCCTCGCACGCTCTTCCTCGACCAGGGCAACATCGCCGAGATCTGCACCAGGGCGCAGTTCGCCGCCGAGCGCTGTCCGCCGGCGTCCGTCTACGGGCGCGCGCGAGCCTTCACGCCGTTGCTGGAGAAACCGCTCGAAGGGCCGGTCGTGCTGCGCTCCTCCAGCAACCCGCTGCCCGACCTCGTCTTCGCGCTCGAGGGGCAGGGAATCCAGATCGACCTGGCGGGCCGGATCGACTCCTCCAAAGGAGGGCTGCGCGGCACCTTCGACGTCGTCCCCGACGCCCCCGTGACCAAGTTCACGATGAGGATGAATGGGGGTAGGCGGGGCATCCTCGTTGTCGCCACCGGGAGCTTCTGCTCGAAGCCGCGGTATGCCCGCGCGCGGCTGATCGGACACAACGAGAGAGGCTGGATCGCGCGCCCGAAGGTGGGCGCCAGGTGCGGGAAGAAAGGGAGAGGGAGGCGATGAGAGTGAGATCGACGGCGGGCCCCTTGCTCGGCTTCCTCCTGATTGCGCTGGCCCTGGGGGCGAGCTCCGCCCAGGCGCATCGGGAGCTGCTCGACGAGTCGCTGCTCAAAACCAACCCGAGCCTGCTCCTGCCACCGCCCGAAGGGCAGATCGAAGGCGCCTGCGGGCTGGCCGTTGAGCCGGGCGGCAACCTCTTCGTCTCCGACTACCACCACCGTCTCGTCGACGTCTTCTCCGCCGCCGGCGAATACAAATCCCAGTTCCCGGTCGCGGTGACGAACCCGCCGGAAGGTCCGTGCGGGCTCGCCTTCGGGCCCGGCGGCAGCACCCTCTACGCGAACCTCTGGCACGAGAGCGTCGTCCGGCTCAAACCGTCCCTCCAGGTCTTCGACACGGCGAGCTCGACCGGGGTCGCGGTCGACTCCTCCGGCAACGTCTACGTCAACGACCGCACGTACGTGGCCGTCTACGAGCCTTCGGGGGCGCCGGTCCTGGACGGGGGCGAGCCGCTGAAAATCGGTCTCGGCAGCCTCGTCGACGGCTTCGGGCTGGCCGTCCACGCCGGCCGTATCTACGTCCCAGACGCCGGCGACGGCTCGGTCAAGGTCTACGAGCCGGCGGTCGACCCGCTCGATCCTGTCGACACGATCGAGGGCTCGGCGGTGCCGAGGGGCGAATTCGTCTCGCTGGTCGATGCATCTGTCGCAGTCGATCCGACCACGGGCAACCTGCTCCTGGTCGACAACCTCAAACCGGGGTTCGAACACCCGCAGGCGACGGTCTACGAGTTCGATCCCACGGGGGCGTATCTCGACCAGCTCTCGGGCGCGCCTGAAAAAGGCACGCAGCGCCCGCCCGTGCACGGCGGGCCGAGCGGGATCGCCGTCGACCCGGCCACGGGGGTGCTTTACGTCACCGACGGCAACAGCGAAGAATCGAACGTCTTCGCCTATGGGCCATTCGAGCCGGGGGAGGGGCTCGACGCGGAGGAGCCGTTCGGGGGAGGAGCCTCGTCGAGTGGCGCCGCTGGCGCGCAGGCGGCTGCAGCCGCGCCAGGCGCTTCGTCGGGCCCCGCTGTCGCCACGACGCGCTCCGCGAAGCCGCGGCGCTCCCGCCGGGGCCCGCGCGGGCGGGCGGCCCGGGGGAGAGGCCGTGCCGCGGTCTGGGGAGCGGTGGCGCTTGGGCATCCAGCCGCCCATTGACCAGACGCGTATTTAAGAACTACAATGTACGCGTAACGGGCTGTACGCATCGCGATCATGGCCAAACCCCGCGCTAGAGCCAAATCCACCGGACCGCGCCGCCTTCCACGCGGGCGTCACGCGTTGGCCCCCGAGGAGGTCGCGCGCGATCAGCGCGAGCGCCTGCTCGCGGCGGTCCCCGGCGTGGTGGGGGAGAAGGGCTACGAAGCGATGTCGGTGGCGGACATCGTCAAAGCCGCGGCCGTTTCCCGCAACGCCTTCTACAGGAGCTTCAAGGACAAGCAGGACTGCTTCGCCGTCGCCCACGAGGAGGGCCACGAGCGCCTGCTCGGGATCCTCACCGTGCCCTGCGACGACGACGGGGCGGGGCTCGAAGAGCGGGTCGAGCGCTCGCTCTCGGCGGTGCTGGATGCCCTCGCCGCCGAGCCCGAGGTGGCGCGCATGCTCTTCGTCGAGGCGCCCTCGGCGGGGGAGGAGATCGCCCTCCGCTACCACGAGTGGCTGAAGCGCTACGGCACCCTGCTGCGCGCCGCCGCCCCCGATCTTCCGCCCCAGTCCATCCCTGCACCTGAGGTCGAGGGTGTGATCGTCGGCGGCATCGCCTCGCGTGTCGCTAGCGAGGTGCTGCAGGGAAGGGCGAAGAAGCTACGCGACCTCGCCGCGCCCCTGGTCGAGTACGTCCTCGCCTTCTACCGCGTTGGCGAGCCCGGCCCCCAAGAGGGCCGCGTCATCGCCCTCGAGCAGGAGCCGGCCCAGGCCGCCGAGCTCTTCGAAGCGCGTCGCCAAGCCGGCGCTTAGCGCTCAGCAGCTCCTATCTCAGCCGTACCGCGTGCGTCTCTTGACAAACGGGTACCGCCGTGTTTACACTCCCGATCGTCTTCTCAAAGGTACGTCAACGGTATATCTGAGAAGCCAAAGGGACAACAGGGACAACCGAGCCTCGCGGGAGCGCCGCACCAGGGAAGCGGCCAGGCGGACGGCTCAAGAACAAGGGAGAGAGATTCGATGTTCTCGACGCTTCGCAACCGCTTCGGCATCCCGGGAGTGATCTCGGTCATCGCCTTGGTCTTCGCCATGATTGGCGGCGCCTACGCCGCCAACGACAGCGGCTCGGACAACGGCGCCACCGCTTCGGCAAAAAAATCCGCCAAAGGTCCACGTGGGCCCAAGGGTCCGAAGGGCGCTACAGGAGCCGCGGGTCCAGCCGGCCCGGCTGGTCCAGCAGGTCCGCAGGGCCCCAAGGGCGACGCCGGCAGCAATGGCACGCCTGGCACTGACGGCGACTCCGTAACCGGCGCCCCGATCGCCGCGGGCGGCGCCTGCGGCGCTGGCATCAGCGGAGTCAAATACACCCTCGACGGCACCTCCACCAACGTCTGTGACGGAAAAGACGGCGAAGACGGTGAAAAAGGCGAGCCGTGGACCGCTGGCGGCACTCTCCCCGAAGGTGCGACTCAGACAGGTACGTTTGCTCTCAAATGGCTTGAGGCGGCTACGTACGCTACACCAGTGCCCTTTGCGATTCCGCTGGCCGCTGAATTGGACGCTGCCCACGTCCATGCGGTTAATGCAGCCGGAGAAGAATTCGATTTGCCCCCCAACCCACCTCACGCACCAGTGAATTGCCTTGGCTCGGCTTCGGAACCCACTGCTCCCTCGGGACATCTATGTGTCTACGTTACGGATGCCAAACAGAAATTTTTCCTAAACCGCGACGTGCCTTTCATACAAACAGTAAATGGTGGGACGGGTCTTAGTGGGTCTCACATTGGCGCCAGTACGACTGGGGCCATACTCATATTCACTGTTGAAGAAGTTGAAAGTGCAAGTAATGCTGGCGGCGCGGCCGGTAGCTACGCCGTAACAGGCTAGCCCGGGCTACGGAACTGTGGGATCAGGAGAGACGATGACCTTCGCCCTGGCAGCGCTGAATCGGAGGAGGTGGGGTCATGGCCGGCTGACGGCCATGACCCTCCTGCTGGCGATCCTGGCTACCGCGGTTCTCCTCGCCCTTCCCTCCGCCGCCGCCGCTGAGGAGAGGTTCTGCCTCCCCGGCACGGGGGCGGGCCAGTGCGGGGAGCGTCCGGAGGGCATCGCGGTGAGCGACACTAGCGGCGACGTCTACGTCGTCGACCGCGGCAACAACCGGGTCAACGTCTTCACGGCGGAGCGGGAGTTCCGCTTCGCCTGGGGATACGGGGTCGCCGACGGGACGACCGCGGCGCTGCAGCGCTGCGGTCCCGAGGCGACCCCTCCCAGCGCCACCTGCTTCCCGGGGATCGAGGGCTCTGGCCCCGGGCAGTTCAAATTCCCGACCCAGATCGCGATCGACAACGACCCGGCCAGCTCCTCTTACGGCTCCGTCTATGTCGGCACTGACAACTTCCGGGTGCAGAAGTTCGACGCCGAAGGCAACTACCTGCTCGTCTTCGGCTCGCAGGGCAGCGGGCCCGGCCAGTTCGGGGGAACCAGCAACCCGATTGCCGTTGCCGGCACTGATGGCTCCATCTACGTGGGCGACAGTGGCCCTACTGGTCCTCGCGTGGAGAAATTTAGCTCGACCGGAAGTTTCATCGGCGAAGTGGAGCTTCCCGAACCCGAGAGCTCATTCGAAGCCCTCGCCGTCGATTCTGGCGGTGACCTCTTCGCGTCCTTCGGCGCCTTCGAGGACATCGGCATCTGGAAGTACGAGTGGGCCGAGCCGACAGCGGTCAAACTCATCCGCTTCGACTTCAGTCCGGTTACGATCCCCCGGGCAAGATCGCTGACGATGTCAGATGACGACCTGTTTGCCTTCCAATTCATTGGATCGCCGACTACTGGTGCGGATCTAAGAGTCATCACCCGGTTCGATCTCGACGGGTCGATCCTCTCCCGCTTCGGCTACGGGGAGATCCCATCCTCGCTGTCAGAGGGAATGGCAGCAAATGCCGGCACGGGCGACGTATATGGCCTCGAAACCGAACTCAACAACCAAAAAGCCATCCACCTCACCGTCCCCGAGCCCGGGCCGATCGTGGCGACGACCAAAGCAGCTCCGGTCGGCAACGCCAAAGCTACCCTGCGGGCGGAAGTAAACCCCGAGGGAAAATCGAGCTCCTATCACTTCGAGTACGTCGATCAGGAGGCCTTCGAAGACACCGGCTTCACCGGTCCGAAAGTCAAAAGCACCCTGGAGAGCGCTCCCTTCGGCTCAGCCGGAGACTTCGACCTGCATGAGGTGAGCGCCGTGATCGGTTGCGCCAACCCGGTGAGTGAAGCCGGCTCGGGCAAATGCCTCATCCCCAACACCGCCTACCGCTTCCGAATCGTCACCAAAAACGCAGACGGCGAGGATGAAGCCGAGGGAAGCTTCACCACGAGGCCCCCGCTCGAGATCGTCGCGACCTGGGCCACCGAGGTCGGCACCGACGCGGCAAGGCTCCACGCCGAGGTCAACCCGCTAGGCATTCCCACCACTGGCTACTTCCAGTACGTCGATGAGGAGACTTTCCATGTTTCGGGCTTCGAAGAGGCGATCGGCGTCCCCGATGTCGGCTCGGGCAAAGACCCGCTCTCCTTCGGCTCGGGCGAAGCACCGGTAACCCGCAGCGTTCAGCTCCATTCGCTGGCGCCGGGCACCGCCTACCGCTACCGCGTCCTCGTCACCGACCCTCTCCTGAGCGAGCCGGTGGCCAGTCTCGAGCATGCCTTCACGGCCTTCGCCCCACCGTCGGCGCCGAATGCCGAGTGCCCCAACCAGATCTTCCGCACTGGCGCCTCGGCGAGCCTGCCGGACTGCCGCGCCTATGAGATGGTGACGCCGCTGGAGAAGGCAAACGGCGACGTGATCAGCGCCCCCAACATCCAGGCTCACCCCGCCGGTTTCGACCAGAGCGCCATCTCGGGGGGAAAGCTCACCTACTCCACCTACCGGCCCTTCGATGATGCCGTCTCCGCTCCCTACACCTCCCAGCACATCGCGACCCGTGGCGAGCACGGCTGGTCGAGCCACCCGATCTCACCGGCGCGGGGAATTAACCTACTCGGCTCCGGAGAGACCCTGGAGCGCCAGTTCAGCGTCTTCTCGCCCGACCTTTGTCAGGGCTGGCTTCTGCACGACACCAATCCGCCGTTGGCCCCCGGCGCAGTGGAGGACTACGCCAACCTCTACCGGCGCGAGAACTGCGGCGAAGAAGGGTATACGGCGATCACCACGGTCAAACCGCCGGGCGTTGACGCTTTCCATTTTCTACCCGACTTGCAGGGACTGTCGGCCGACGGCTCGGCGGCGTTCTTCAGGGCAGAAGGCAAACTGACCCCGAACGCGGCTTCCGGTAGGCCATTGGTCTACGAATCGAGCGGCGGGGTGCTGCGCCTGGTGTGCCTGTTGCCGGGCGGAGCGGTGAGCAAAGAGGGCTGCGCGGTGGGCACCAGCAATGGAACAGATGGTCGCAGCGACATGGCTTTCAACGCGATCTCCACGGACGGCTCGCGGGTTTTCTGGACGTCCCAAGTCGGCGTTCCCGGTCAGATCTACGTTCGGATCGAAGGCAAAACTACGGTTGCGGTCTCTGAATCGGTTTCAAAAGCAGCGGCGCGCTTCTGGGGCGCCTCTGCGAACGGTTCGAAGGCTATCTTCACGATCGAGGACGGAAACGCTTCACCAGGCGACGAGCTCTACGAGTTCGACGTCGACAACGAAGAAGAGCGACTGATAGCCGCCGAAACCGAGGGCGTGCTGGGGATGAGCGAGGACGCCTCGCGCGTCTACTTCGTGTCGCGGGAAGACCTAGACGAGGGGGCTACGGCGGGCAAGCCCAACCTCTACCTACACGAAGCAGGGGAGGCGAGCCCGAGGTATGTCGCGAGCCTCGCGGAGGTCGATGCGGAGCAGATGACCGGCGAAGGGGTTCTCACCCCGGTCAACGCCAAGTCGATCAGTCACGCGGCCCGAGTCAGTCCCGACGGCCTGCACGCCGCCTTCATGTCGTGGGGTTCGCCGACCGGCTACGACAACGCCGACGCGGTAAGCGGCGAGCCCGACGCCGAGGTCTATGTCTACGACGCCGTGGCGAACCGGCTCGATTGCGCCTCCTGCAATCCCAGCGGGGGGCGGCCGATGGGCAGCGACCTGCTGAGCCCAATACGTCTCCCCACCGGCCTTTGGGCTGCGGCCTTGCTCCCCGGCGCCCAGGGCAATCTCTACTCCTCCCGTGTCCTCTCCGACGACGGCAACCGCCTCTTCTTCGAGAGCCACGACGCTCTGGTCCTGCGTGACACCAACGGCAAGCTGGATGTCTACCAGTGGGAGGCGGCGGGAAGTGGCGATTGCGGCGAGGAGTCAGCCACCTTCAGTCCATCCAACGGCGGCTGCATCGCCCTGATCTCCTCCGGCCAGAGCCCCCAGGACACCAGATTCGTCGACGCCAGCCCGACCGGCGATGACGTCTTCATCCGCACCAACGCGAGCCTCCTGCCCGAGGATTACGGCTTGGTCGACATCTACGACGCCCGAGCGGGGGGCGGCTATCCGCCGCCGCAGATCCCACCTCCAGCCTGCGAAGGCGAAGCCTGCCAGGGCCCGGTATCCGCGCCGGACGATCCGACGCCTGCGTCCTCGGCCTTCGAAGGCGCCGGCAACGTGGTCGAGGCGCCTCGCCCGGCCAAATGCGCCAAAGGCCGCCGCGCGGTGCGCAAAGCCGGCAAGACGCGCTGCTTGAAAAAGCCGCAACGGGCGAAACGACAAAAGCACCGCAACCGGAGGGCCGCACGATGAAGCGCCTTACCCTGACGCTCGCGACCCTTTGCGCCGTGCTGTGGCTTGTAGCCCCCGCCCAGGCCCAGTTCGGCTTCGATGAGTTCGATTTTGCCTATGTCAACCAGGACGGGAGCCCGGCCACGCAGGCGGGATCTCACCCATACGCGGCGATCAGCACGCTCTCCTTCAAAACCGAAGTCGATCCCGAGTTCGGCGAAATCCCAATCGACGCGCTGAAGGACCTGCGGGTCGATCTGCCAGCGGGTCAGGTAGGGGCGCCCGAGGCCACTCCGCGCTGCTCCACGGCCGACTTCCTCAACTACGTCGGCAACCCCAAGGTCACCGACTGCACCGACGCCACCGTGGTCGGCTTCATCGATGTCACTGTCGGCTTCGAAGGCCCCGAAACCTACAAGCTCCCCGTCTACAACCTCGAGCCACCGCCAGGGGTAGCGGCGAAGCTCGGCTTCGTCGCCCTCTCGGTGCCGGTGACGATCGAGCTCGGCGTCAACGACGTCCCTCCTTACAACATCGTCGCCTTCGTCAACGACGCCGCCCAGTCGGTGCGCTTCTACGGCTCCAAGCTGACCGTCTGGGGCAACCCGGCCGACCCGATCCACGACGCAGAGCGCGGAGGGTGCATCGACCCCGCGGCCAACCTCTGCCCGGCCAACATCCCCAACGTCCCCTTCCTCA
>Ga0209461_10000186_pt1 | contig 29371 bp, 33 predicted proteins | sample AgamicAsMarz_FD_187162 | JGI IMG/M metagenome (GOLD analysis project Ga0209461, IMG submission 187162) | Agave microbial communities from Guanajuato, Mexico - As.Ma.rz (SPAdes) (version 2) | ecosystem: Host-associated > Plants > Phyllosphere > Phylloplane/Leaf | place: Guanajuato, Mexico... | reverse complement strand
CTACAACCTGATATTGGAGTCTGAGGCACCTCGCTCAGGATAGGTGGGAGGCTGTGAAGCAGGGACTGCGGTCCCTGTGGAGCCGCCCTTGAGATACCACCCTTGGTGTCTCGGGCTTCTAACACCGCACCGTGAATCCGGGCGGTGAACAGTGTCAGGCGGGTAGTTTGACTGGGGCGGTCGCCTCCCAAAATGTAACGGAGGCGCGCAAAGGTTCCCTCAGTACGGTTGGAAATCGTACGTAGAGTGCAAAGGCAACAAGGGAGCTTGACTGCGAGACAGACATGTCGAGCAGGTGCGAAAGCAGGCCTTAGTGATCCGGCGGTAGCAAGTGGAAGCGCCGTCGCTCAACGGATAAAAGGTACTCCGGGGATAACAGGCTTATCGGTTCCAAGAGTCCACATCGACGAACCGGTTTGGCACCTCGATGTCGGCTCGTCGCATCCTGGGGCTGGAGTAGGTCCCAAGGGTTGGGCTGTTCGCCCATTAAAGCGGTACGCGAGCTGGGTTCAGAACGTCGTGAGACAGTTCGGTCCCTATCTTCTGTGGGCGTTGGAGAGTTGAGAGGAGTCATCCCTAGTACGAGAGGACCGGGATGAACATGCCGCTGGTGTATCTGTTGTCCTGCCAAGGGCATCGCAGGTTAGCTACGCATGGAACGGATAACCGCTGAAAGCATCTAAGCGGGAAGCCGTCCTCGAGATGAGCTCTCCCATCCCCTTGAGGGAGTAAGACCCCTGGTAGACCACCAGGTTGATAGGCCGGCGGTGCAAGCGCAGCAATGCGCTCAGCCGACCGGTACTAATGGGTCGAGGGCTTGACGGTTATTTATTTCCTACCCAGGTCTTGTGCGGTTTTCAAGCTCCACCGGGGCGGTCTCGCAAATTTCCGGTGGCGCATAGCGAGAGGGAGACACCTCTTCCCATTCCGAACAGAGCAGTTAAGCCTCTCAGCGCCGATGGTACTTGGAGGGCAACCTCCTGGGAGAGTAGGTCGCCGCCGGTTCTTCTTCGACTTCTGGGCCGCCCGAGGGGGCGGCCCTTCGTCGTTCTGGGCGCTGTGGGTTCTAGGCGTGCGCGGCGAACCGGTCGATCGCCGATTTCCAGGCCCCGGTGCTACGGCGGGCGCCGCTGCGCTGCCGCGCCTCGCAGGGCCGGGAGGGAATGGCGACCGGCTCGAGGCCGTACTCACCGAGGGTTGCGAAGTCGATGACCAGGTCGGCTGCGTCGACGAGACGCTCTCTTGCTGTTGTCTTCGTATCGAACATGGGTTCGACTCTAGGGTCGCTTCCGGACGTCTTCCCGTTTTGCAGGGATTTATGCATGAAGGTCAAGATTAGGCCTGCGGTCAGCTCGGGCCGCTCGACGTTGGGCGAGTGACCGGCGTCGGCGATCAGCTCGGTCTGGGCCTCGGGGGCGTCCTCGCGGTAGGAGGCAAGCGCGGCGCGGGGATCGTCGACGATCTGCTCCTCGGCGCCCATTAGCACCAGCAGCGGCTTTTTCGTCGCGGCGGCGCGCTGACCGAGCGTTTCCTCGGCGGTGAAGTCGTCGAACGAGGTGGGGGAGTCGTCGTAGGAGCTGAAGGTCATCCGCTTGACGTCCTCGACGAAGGCGTCGGGCACCTCGAAGCCTGGGGCGAAGGCGACCTCGAGGCCCTGCTTGACGGCGAAGTCGGGCTTGATCCGCCAGAGGAACTCGCCGATGACAGGAGAGAAGGCGAGCCCGGCGAGCAGGCCCAGATCGCCCTCGTCGGCGGCTGAGGAGCGGGTATCGATGATCGCCACACGGTCGACGAGCTGCGGCGAGCGCTGGGCGAGGGCAACCGCGACCGAGCCGCCGAGCGAGTGCCCGACCACCGTCGCGTCGCGGACGCCGAGTCTTCCCAGGGCCTGTGCGACCAGGCCGGCCTGGTCGGGGATCGTGTAGTCGGAGTCGGGCTTCTCCGAGCCGCCGTGGCCGAGCAGATCGACGGCGACCACGCGGTGACTGCGCTCGAGCAGCGGCCGCATCCCGTCCCACCAGTCGATCGCGCAGGAGAAGCAGTGGATGAGGACGATCGTCCCTTTCCGCTCTGGGCGTGGATCCGCCGGCCCGGAGTCGACGACCTGGAGATCCCCGCCGGGCAGGTCGAGGATCTCGCCGCCCTCGACCGTGACCTCGGCCGGCTTCGTCTCCTTATCGGTGACGACGGCGTTGAGCCCGAGCAGGACGACGACCGCGACCACGGCGCCGATCATGATCTTCCAGCCTCTCCGCATCGGTCGTTACCCTAGCCGCGAGCGAAGCGCGAGGATAGGAAGAGCATGGAGAAATTCGTCATCCAGGGCGGCGCACCCCTCTCAGGGGAGCTGAGCGTCGCCGGCAACAAGAACGCGGCTCTGCCGATCCTCGCCGCCTGCCTGTTGACCGAGGAGGAGGTTCTCCTGCACCGAGTGCCGCGAATCCGCGATACCGAGGCGCAGGTGGCGCTGCTCGAACGGCTCGGGGTAGAGGTCTCCTGGGTCGCCGACAACAGCCTCCGCCTCTGCGCCGCGAACGTCCGCGATGTAGCTGCCGACGAGGAGCTCGCGCAGCGGATCCGGGCCTCGTTCCTGCTCGCCGGCCCGCTGCTGGCGCGCTTTGGCGAGGCCAAGATGCCGCCGCCCGGCGGCGACTTCATCGGCCGCCGCCGCCTCGATGCTCACCTCGACGCTTTCGCCGACCTCGGCGCCCGGGTCGACGGCGATCGCTGGATCGAGCTGCAGGCGCCCGCCGCCGGCCTGCGCGCCTGCGCGATCTTCATGGACGAGCCGTCGGTGATGGGAACCGAGAACGCCCTGATGGCGGCGGCGCTGACACAAGGTCCGACGACGATCTCCAACGCAGCATGCGAGCCGCACGTGCAGGACCTGGCGCGCCTGCTGACCCAGATGGGAGCCACCGTCGACGGCATCGGCTCCAACGTGATGACCGTCCACGGCCGCGACCGGCTCGGTGGCGCCGAGCACACGATCTCGCCCGACCACATCGAGGTCGGCAGCTTCATGGCGCTCGCCGCCGCGACCGGCGGTGAGCTGCGCATCCGCGAGATCGAGCCCGAAGACCTGGTGATGATCCGCCGCCAGTTCCAGCGCCTCGGCCTCACCTCGGAGATCGAGGGGGAGGACGTGCTGGTTCCCGCTGGGCAGCGGCTGCAGGTCAAGAGTGACGTCGGCGACGCGATCCCGAAGATCGAGGACGGTCCCTGGCCCGCCTTCCCCGCCGACCTGACCTCGATCGCCCTCGCTCTCGCCACCCAGGCTGACGGGGAGATCCTGATCTTCGAGAAGATGTTCGAGAACCGCCTCTTCTTCGTCGACAAGCTTGTCGCCATGGGCGCTCGGATCACGCTCTGCGATCCCCACAGGGCGATCGTCAGCGGTCCGAGCCGCCTTCACGGCGAGCGCGTCGAGAGCCCCGACATCCGCGCCGGGATGGCGATGCTCATCGCCGCCCTCGCCGCCGACGGGGTCTCGGAGATCGGCAACATCCGCCAGATCGACCGCGGCTACGAGCAGATCGACGAGCGCCTGCGCGGCCTCGGCGCCCAGATTGAACGGGTCTCTGCGGAGATCCCCGCTTAGCAGGGCTTCCGCTCCCTCTCTCGTAAGGTCCGGCGGATGATTCATCCGATCCCCCCAGGCACGCGCGACGTGCTTCCCGACGAGATGCGGGAGCTGCGCCGCCTGCACCTCGCCCTGATCGAGGTCTTCGAGAGCCGTGGCTACGGCGAGGTGGCGACGCCTGCGATCGAGTACGACGAGGTCCTGGCGCGAGGCGACGGCCGTACGGCCGGCAGCGCCTACCGCTTCTTCGATGAGAGCGGCGACCTGCTGGCGCTGCGCTCCGACATGACGGTGCCGATCGCACGCCTGGCGGCGACCCGCTACGCCGGCGCCGAGACGCCGCTGCGCTTCTGCTACCTCGCCAACGCCTACCGCGCGGTGCGTCCGCAGCGGGGCCAGATGCGCGAGTTCGCCCAGGCCGGGGTGGAGCTGATCGGGGCGGCGGCTCCCGACGGGACCGCCGAGGTGGTCGAGGTGCTGGAGGCCTCGCTCGACGCCGCCGGGCTCGACCGCGCCGTGATCGGCCTCGGCGACGCTGACCTCTACCGCCAGCTGCTCGCCGAGCTCGGGATCGAGGGCGCGGCGCGCGACTCGGTGCTCGAACGCCTGGCGATGCACGACCTGGTCGGGCTCGAGGCCGAGCTCTCCGAGCTGGAGGGGATCGGCGCCGAGCAGGTCGAGACCTGCGTCACGCTCTCCCAGCTGCGCGGTGGGCCGGAGGTGCTGAACGAGGCCCGGTCGCTGGGCGGCGCCGCGGTCGAGCGGGCGACGGCGCGGATCGGCGAGACCTACGAGGCCCTGGCCGCCCGCGGCGCCGCCGATCGCGTCCAGATCGACCTCGGGCTGCTGCGCGACCTCGGCTACTACAGCGGCGCCATCCTCGAGGTCTACGACCCGGCGCTGGGCCACGTGCTCGGCGGCGGCGGCCGCTATGACCAGCTGCTCAAGCGCTTCGGCCTCGACCTGCCGGCGGCGGGCTTCGCCCTGTACGTCGAGCGCCTGCACATCGCGCAGGCCGAGGAGGAGTCATGAGCGTCGAGGTCGCCGGCACGGCCCGGGCCAAGGCCGACGGACCGCTGAAGATCGCGGTGCCGCGGGGCGCCCTGTTAGGCGGGACGCTCGACGCGCTCGACGCGGCCGGGATCGACACCGCGAGCGTCCGCGGCGAGTCGCGGGCGCTGATCTTCCCCGGACCGGAGGTGACGCTGGTGACGATGCGTCCCTCCGACGTGCCGACCTATGTCGAGGCCGGCGCCGCCGACGTCGGCATCACCGGCAAGGACGTGCTGCTCGAGCAGTCCGACCGGTTGGTCTACGAGATGCTCGACCTCGGCTTCGGCCGCTGCCGCATGGTGCTCGCCGGCCGCAAGGGCGATGAGCGCCTCGGCGAGTCCGAGCGGCGGCTGGGAATGATGAGGATCGCGACCAAGTACCCGAAGATCGCCCAGCGCCACTTCGAGGGAACCGGGCGGCAGGCGGAAGTGATCGAGGTCAAGGGCTCTGTCGAGCTGGCGCCGCTGATCGGCCTCGCCGACGGCATCGTCGACCTGGTCGCCACCGGCCGCACGCTGGAAGAGAACGACCTCGAGGTGCGCGAGGAGATCCTCGAGTGCACCGCTCGCTTCGTCGCCAACCGCGTCGCGCACAAGCTGCGCGGGAGTGAGGTCGATGGGCTGGCGACGAAGCTGAAGCAGGCGACGGCGCGATGAAGGTCAGGCGGTTCGAGTGGGAGGGGGCGGCTCCGACCGCCGCCTCGATTCGCGGCTGGACCGAACAGGCAGCGCCGGACGTCGACGTGAGCCCGATCGAGCGAGAGATTCGCGAGGGCGGCGACGAGGCGCTGCGCCGCCTCACCGCCCGGTTCGACGCCACCGAGCGCTCCCCGGATTCGCTTTCCTTGGGGGTCGAGTCCGCCGCCACCGCCGAGGCGGCGCTTGCAGGCCTGGACACCGATCTGCGCGAGGCGCTGGAGGTCGCCGCGGCCAACGTCCGCGCCGTTGCCGAGGCCCAGCTCGACCCAGCGCAACGCGTAGCCCGTCTAGGGGATGGACAAAGCGTTGCAGTGCGGGAGGCGCCCGTGGGGGCGGCCGGGATCTACGCCCCCGGCGGACGCGCCGCCTACCCCTCCAGTGTCCTGATGGGCGCAATCCCCGCCCGCGTCGCCGGTGTCGAGCGAGTCGCCCTTGCCACACCGCCCGGGCCCGACGGCGAGGTCTCGCCGCTCGTACTCGCCGCGGCCGCCCTCGCTGGAGTCGATGAGATCTACGCGATCGGCGGCGCCCAGGCGATCTTCGCTCTCGCCTACGGAACCGAGTCGATCGATCGCGTCGACGTGATCGCTGGGCCCGGCAACGTTTGGGTACGTGAGGCGAAGCGCATGGTCGCCGGCGTAGTCGGCATCGACTCCCTGGCCGGCCCATCGGAGCTGATGCTTGTCGCCGGCCACGACACCGACCCGGAGTGGGCGGCGCTGGACCTCTGCTCGCAGGCCGAGCACGGCCCCGAAAGTCCGCTGGTTGCCGTTGCTGTCGAGGAGCGGATGCTGGAGTCGATCGCAACAGCGACGGAGAAGGCGGCGGCCGAGCGCCCGGGGGTCGAGGATGCGCCCCTGGCCTTGGTCCAGGCGCCCGATCTCAGCGACGCGATCGATCTCGCCAACGCCTTCGCCCCCGAGCACCTTCAGCTAATGGAGGAGGACGCCGCGCTGCTCGCCGACAAGGTGACTACCGCGGGCTGCGTCTTCGCCGGTCGCTACGGCGCCACCGCCTTCGGCGACTACGTCGCCGGCTCCAACCACGTGCTGCCAACCGGTGGCGCCGGGCGCTTTTCCGGGCCTCTCGGCCCCAGCACCTTCCGTCGCAAGATCGCCACCGTGGAGGTATCGGCGGAGGCGGCGGCGAAGCTTGCACCGCACGTCGACACGATCGCCCGTGCCGAGGGCTTCCCGGTCCACGGCGAGTCGGCGATGATCAGGACTGAGAAATGAGCCGTACAGCCGAGAAGCAGCGCAGCACCGCGGAGACGCAGATCCGCCTCTCCCTCGACCTCGACGGGGGTGAGTACAGCGCCGTCACGGGCGTCGGCTTCCTCGACCACATGCTCGACCTGCTCGCCCGCCACGGCCGGCTGGGGCTGAAGGTCGAGGCGAGCGGCGATCTCGAGACCGGCGCCCACCACACGGTCGAGGACGTCGGCATCGTGCTCGGCCAGGCGCTCGACGAGGCGCTCGGCGACCGGGCCGGGATCAGGCGCTACGGCGCCGCCGTCGTGCCGATGGACGAGTCGCTGGCGGAGTGCGCGATCGACGTCTCCGGCCGCCCGCTCTGCGTCTTCGACGCCGAGCTGCCGGTCACCTCGATCGCCGGCTTCGACACCGAGCTGGCCGAGGAGTTCTTCCGTGCCGTCGCCAACAGCGCCAAGCTGACCCTGCACGTCCAGGTGCGCTACGGCAGCAATGCCCATCACATGATCGAGGCGAGCTTCAAGGCCTTCGCGCGGGCGCTTCGCGTCGCGGTCTCGATCGACCCGGAGGAGAGCGGGGTGCCCTCGACCAAGGGTACGCTGAGCGAGTGAGTACGCGGATAGCGATCCTCGATTACGGCGTCGGCAACCTGCGCTCGGTCGAGAAGGCGCTGGAGCACGTCGGCGCGACGGCGACGATCAGCGCCGACCCAGCTGTGGTACGCGCGGCGGACGGGGTGATCCTGCCCGGCGTCGGCGCCTTTCCCCGGGCGATGGAGCGGATCCGCGAGCGCGGGCTCGAAGAGCTGATCGCCGAGCGCCGGGAGGGGGGGACGCCGATCCTCGGCATCTGCCTCGGCCTGCAACTGCTCTTCGACTCGACCGCCGAGCTCGGTGGCGCCGCCGGTCTCGGTTTGCTCGAGGGCGAGGTCGTCGAGCTCGATGCGCCGGGACTGAAGATCCCCCACATCGGCTGGTCGCCGGTGACGTGGGAGAAGGACTCGCGCCTGACCGAGGGGATCGAGAGCGGCACGCCGTTCTACCTCGTCCACTCCTTTGCTCCGCGCCCCACGGCGAGCGACCTGCTCGGCAGCGCCACCTACGGCTCCGGCTTCGCCTGCGCCGCCGAGCGCGGCAACGTCTACGGCGTCCAGTTCCACCCGGAGAAGTCGAGCACGGCCGGGCTGCGCCTGCTCGCCAACTTCGCCGGCATCTGCGCCTCAGTGCCAGCGTGATCCTCTACCCGGCGATCGACATCCGCGGCGGCCAAGCCGTGCGCCTGTTGCAGGGCGACTACGAGCGCGAGACCGCCTACGACGCGGACCCGGTGGACGCCGGGCTGCGCTGGGCCGGCGAAGGGGCCGAGTTCCTCCACGTCGTCGACCTCGACGGGGCGAAGGCGGGGGCGCCGCAGAACCTCGCGGCGATCGAGCGGGTCGCCGCCGCCGTCGAGTGCCCGATCCAGGTTGGCGGCGGGCTGCGCGACGAGCGCTCGGTCGCAGCCGTTCTTGCCGCGGGGGCCGAGCGCGTCGTGATCGGCACCGCCGCCCTGCGCGACCCCGAGTTTCTCGCCGCGGTCCTGAACGCGCACGGCGACCGCGTGGTGGTCTCCGTCGACGCCCGCCATGGCAAGGTCTCGCTTTCGGGATGGACCGAGACCAGCGACCTGGACGTGACCGACGCGGTCGCCGAGCTCAGCGCCCGCGGCGCCGCCCGCTTCCTCTGCACCGCGATTGAGGTCGACGGCACGATGGAGGGCCCGGCCCTCGGCGAGCTGAACCGAATCGCAACCGCAACCGAGGCACAGGTGATCGCCTCCGGGGGGGTCGGCACTCTCCCGCACCTCGAAGCGCTGACTAGCGAAGCGCTGCCGAACATCGAAGGAGTCATCGTCGGCCGGGCCCTCTACGAGCGCAAGTTCAACGTCGCCGAAGCGATCGCGGCCCTCTCTCGCTGACTTTGCCTTTTGCAGTCCACTGGGACGCATAAAGACGAAGTCAGCCTTCGTTCTAGGCTGTGGGCATGCTTCTGAAGCGGGTTATCCCCTGCCTTGACGTCGATGCCGGGCGTGTCGTTAAGGGCACCAACTTCGTCGGCCTGCGCGACGCCGGCGACCCGGTCGAGCTGGCCGAGCGCTACGACGCCGAGGGCGCGGACGAGCTCGTCTTCCTCGACATCACCGCCTCCCACGAGGGGCGCGAGACGATCGTGCAGCTGGCACGGCGCACAGCCGACAACGTCTTCATCCCGTTCACGATCGGCGGTGGCATTCGCTCGGTACAGGACGCTCAGGCGGTGCTCGACGCCGGCGCCGACAAGGTCTCGGTCAACTCGGCGGCGCTGGCCCGGCCGGAGCTGCTGACCGAGCTCGCCGACCACTTCGGAGCGCAATGCGTCGTGATCGCGATCGACGCCAAACGCGAGAACGACGACTGGGGCGTCTACGTCAACGGCGGCCGCAAGCGGGTCGAAGGGCGCGACGCGGTCGCCTGGGCGGTCGAGGCGACCGAGCGCGGGGCGGGGGAGGTGCTGCTGACCAGCATGGACCGCGACGGCACCAACGACGGCTACGACCTCGAGCTGACCCGGGCGGTGGCCGACGCCGTCTCGGTGCCGGTGATCGCCTCGGGCGGCGCCGGCAATCTCGACCACCTCAGCGAGGCGATCGCCGAGGGTCACGCCGACGCCGTGCTCTGCGCTTCGATCTTCCACTACGGCGAGTACCGAGTGCAGGAAGCCAAGGAGCACCTGGCCGCGGCCGGCATCCCGGTGCGACTGTGAGCGCGGAGCGAGCAAGCGTGCATGTCTGGTTCTTCGCGCCGCGAGCGAAGCGCGAGGATTTGTGGTGACCGAGAGCCTCGGCCCGGCGCTGCGCGCCGCCTACCCAGAGCTGGAGCGGGTTGCTGCTGCGGCGGGGGATCGCCCGGTCTACCTGGTCGGGGGCGCGGTGCGCGATCTGCTGCTCGGCCGTGCTCGCGGCGACATCGACCTCGTCGTGGTCGGCGACGCCGGCGAGCTCGCCGCGCGCCTCGGCGCCGACGTGATCGAGCACGAGCGCTTCTCCACCGCCAAGGCCCGGCTCGACAGCCACGAGATCGATATCGCCAGCGCTCGTGCCGAGACCTACCCGCACCCGGGCGCGCTGCCCGTCGTGGAGCCCGCGGCCGATCTCGAGACCGACCTCGCCCGTCGCGATTTCACGGTCAACGCGCTGGCGATCCCGCTGCAGGGGCCCGCAGAGCTGGTCGACCCGCACGGAGGGCAAGCCGATCTCGAAGCCGGCCTGCTGCGGGTTCTTCATTTCCGCTCCTTCGAGGACGACCCGACGCGGGCGCTGCGCGCCGCCCGCTACGCGGCTCGTTTCGGCTTCCGACCCGAGCCCGAGACCCTGGAGCTGCTGCGCACCGCTGATCTGGGCACGGTCTCCGCCGATCGCCGCGAAGCCGACCTGTTGCGGCTCGCCGCCGAGCCCAACGCGGCGCGAGGTTTCGAGCTGCTCGCCGAGTGGGGGCTGACCCAGCCGCGCGACGGCGGCGTGGAGCTGGCGGCGCGAGTCGGCGATCTGCTCTCGGCTCCCCCCTGGAGGGAGGTGGCGCCACGTGCCCAAACCGTCCTGCGGGCGGCGCTGGGACCCGCCGGCAGTGAGGAGGGCCTGGCCGCCGCGGCACCCTCGCGGCCGTCCGAGGCGGTCGAGCAGGCGCAGGGCCACGACTCGGCCGAACTGGCGCTGGCCCGGGCGCTGGGCGCCGAATGGCTCGACCGCTACCTGCTCGAGTGGCGCCTCGTGGGGCTCGAGATCGACGGCGAGGACTTGATCGCAGCCGGCATCCCGGAGGGGCCGGCTGTAGGGCGCGGACTCGCCGAGGCGCTGCGCTGCAAGCTCGACGGCGAGATAGAGGGCCGCGAGCGCGAGCTGGAGATCGCCCTCGCCACCGCCAGGGAGAGCGATGGAGTGGCGTGAGGCGGGTGAGGTGCGCTGGCTGGAAGCGCGCCTACCCGGCGCCAGGGCCGCCTTCACCTCCCGCACAGCCGGGTCGCTGAAGGAGAGTCCCGAGCTCGCCCTGACTGCGCTCGGCCTCGCTTCGGCGCCGGTCTTCGGCGGCAGGCAGGTGCATGGCGCCGAGCTCGCTTTCGACGGCAGCGGCGAGGCGTCCGGAGTCCCGGCCGAGGTCGACGGACAGGTGATCCGCTCTCCGGGCTCTGCAGGCCTCGTCTACACCGCCGACTGCCTGCCAATCGCCGTCGCTGGACCCGCGGGCGTCGCGATCCTCCATTGTGGCTGGCGCGGCCTGGCGGCCGGGATCGTCGCCCGTGGCGTCGAGGCGGTCGGCGCCACCGCCGCCGCCATCGGCCCCGGCATCGGTCCCTGCTGCTACGAGGTCGGCGAAGACGTCCTCACGGCGCTAAAAGTCCAACCCCTGTCGCCGACGGGCCTAGGACGTCCGTATATCGGACGGAATAGGCCCATCGGCACGGTTGACCTGGCGGAAGTGGCCCGTCGGCAGCTGCGGGCGGCGGGGGTGGGGGAGGTCGAGGTCGCTGGGCTTTGCACGCGCTGCGAGGGGGAGCTCTTCTTCTCTCACCGCCGCGACGGTGGGCCCGGCCGGCAGGGCGGTCTCGTCTGGCTCGACGGGGGAGGGGCCTGATGCCCGGCCTGATCCACGGCCTCGAGCCGGCGAGGATCGCCGCCAACCTGGAACGGATACGCGCAGTCGCCGGTGACCGCGTCGAGATCCTTGCCGCGAGCAAGTACGTCCCGGTCGAGGAGATGGGCGCCCTCGCCGAGGCCGGCGTGCGGCTGGTGGGGGAGAACCGCCAGCAGGACCTGGCGGCGAAGCGGGAGCGCTGGGGCGAGCGCTTCGAGTGGGACTTCATCGGCAACCTGCAGAGCCGCAAGGTGAAGCAGCTGCTGCCGGTCTGTCGCCTGGTCCACTCGGTCGCCACGGAGTCGGCCCTGGAGCAGCTGGAGCGCTACGCAGGTCCCGGCACGGAGGTCTTGATCGAGGTCAACGTCGCCGGCGAGGAGGGCAAGGGGGGAGTCGCGCCCGCCGAGCTCGGCGCCTTCATCGAGCGCTGCCCGGTTCGCGTCTCGGGCCTGATGACGATGCCGCCCTTCAGCCAGGACCCGCAGGGCTCCCGACCCCACTTCTCCCGCCTCGCCGAGCTCGCCGCCGAGCACGGGCTGGAGCGGCTCTCGATGGGCACATCGCAGGACTGGGAGGTCGCGGTCGAGGAGGGTGCGACGATCGTGCGGCTGGGCACGGCTCTCTACATGTGACGATTGAGCCATAATCCCTGGAGGAATCGGTCTGCTGGGACCGAAAGAGGCGAAAACCATGGCACTCCGCGACACATGGCATAGGGCGCTGGTCTACTTCGGCCTGGCCGAGGACCACGATCACGGCCCCGAGTACGAGGAAGACTTCGACCTCGGCGACGAGGAGATCGAAGCCCGGCGCGAATCGGCGCAGGTGCGCCGCCTGCCGACCTCGCGACGTTCCCGCCGCGATGAGATCGACGACATCTTCGCCGACGACGAGCCGATCTCGGCCACGCGCACGCGTACGCTGCGTCCGGTCGGCAACGGCGACTCCGAGGTCCAGGTCCACCTGGTCATCCCTCGTAACTTCAACGACGCCCAGCAGGTCGCCGATCAGTTCAAACGCTCGGTGCCGGTGATCCTCAACCTGCAGACCACCGACCACGAGCTCTCGAAGCGGATGATCGACTTCTGCTCCGGCCTCACCTACGCCCTCGACGGCGGCATGCAGCGGATCGCCGAGAAGATCTTCCTGCTCTCCCCGCACAACGTCGAGGTCTCGGCGGAGGAGAAGGCGCGCCTGATCGACAAGGGGTTCTTCAACCAGTCGTGACTTAGGGGATCGGGGGTGTCGTGCCGATCGCCTGAACCCAATGATCTGCCCCTTCGGGGCAAAAACCACTCCGCGGTGCCGTGGGGAGGCGTCGGCACGACACCCCCGATCCCCTAGGCTGCGCCCGTGAATATCGGCTTCTGTGGTTCTGGGAACATGGCGGCGGCGATGGCTCGCGGCTGGGCCGGCGCGGCCGACTCGATGCTCTTCACCGATTCCGGCTCGGGCCGGGCGATCGCCCTCGCGGCCGACGTCGGCGGCGAAGCGGTGGGCTCGAACGCGGAGTTGGCCGAGCGGGCCGACCTCGTCGTGCTCGCGATGAAGCCCGCGAAGCTGGAGGAGGCGGCGAAAGAGCTGCGCGAGGCAAAGGTCGTCATCTCGCTGCTCGGCGCCACCTCGCTGGAGAAGGTCGAAGCGGCCTTCCCAGGGGCCGAGGCCTGCAGGGTGATGCCGAACGTCGCGGTCGAGGTCCGCCGGGGCGTGCTCTGCCTCGCCGGCGGCGCCTCAGTCGAGACGAGGCGGCGGCTGGAGGCGCTCGGCAGAGTAGTCGAGCTTCCCGATTCGCAGTTCGACGCCGCCACCGCGGTGATGGGGTGCGCGCCGGCCTACCTGGCGCTCGCGGTCGAGGCGCTCGCTGACGCCGGCGCTGCCGACGGGCTCGACGAGGAGCTGGCCCGGGAGCTGGTGGTCGAGACGACCGCAGGCACGGCGGAGCTGCTGCGCGAGCGCCATCCGGCCGACGTGCGCCGCGCCGTCGCCTCGCCGGGCGGCAGCACCGACGCCGGCCTCGAGGCGCTCGACCGGGAAGGAGCCCGGGAGGCCTTCGAAGCGGCCGTGCGCGCCTCGCTTGAGAGGATGCGCGGGTGATACTGCTTGCCCTGACGCGCAGCGACGTCGCCGACTATGTCAGCGCGCTCTTCCTCGTCTACATCGTCCTGATCTTCATCAACGTGCTGATCTCGTGGGTGCCGCGGATGCCCTACAACCGCTGGCTGCGCGCCTTCCTCGACTTCGTCACCGAGACCACCAACCCCTACCTCAACCTCTTCCGCCGCGTCCTGCCGCCGATCGGCGGTGGCGGCTTCGCTCTCGACCTCAGCCCGATCATCGGCGTGATCGTGCTCTTCGTCCTCCAGGGCCTGGTCGTCGGCCTGATCCAGGGGTGAGCCGCGAAGCGAAGGGCTCTAGGCGCGCCTGGCTCCTCGCCGGGGCCCTCGCCGTCGTCGTCGTGGCGCTCGACCAGGTCGCCAAGGCCGTGGTCGAGGCCAACCTGGTCACCGGCGAGCAGGTCGAGGTGGTCGGCCCCCTGGAGCTGACGCTCTCCCATAACCGCGGCGTCGCCTTCGGCCTTGCCAGCGGCGGCGGGGCGGTGCTGATCCTGTTCACGGTCGCCGCACTGACCCTGGTCGGCTTCCTCTTCGCCCGTGACCCCGCGCGCCCCTGGATGTGGGTGGCGGTCGGGCTGCTGACCGGGGGGGCGCTCGGCAACCTCGCCGACAGGGTGACCGAGGGCGCGGTGACCGACTACGTCGACTTCCTCGCCTGGCCGCCCTTCAACCTCGCCGACGTGGCGATCGTCGCCGGCGTCGCCCTGCTCGCTCTCCTCTACGCGATCCAGCCGCAGGCCAACGCCAGTGAGTGAGGGCGAGCTGCGCATAGTCCACCTCGACGAGTCGCTTGCCGTCGTCGACAAGCCAGCGGGGCTGGTCGTCCACCCGGCGCCCTCGCACCAGGGCCCGACCCTGGTCTCGGAGCTGGCCGAGATCCTCGGCGGAGGAGAGGACCCGGAGCGCCCCGGGATCGTCCACCGCCTCGACAAGGAGACCAGCGGCCTGATGGTCGTCGCCCGCAGCGATTCCGCGCTCGCGGCCCTGCAGGCCCAGGTTCGCAGGCGCGAGGTCGAGCGCGCCTACCTGGCGCTGGCCCGCGGCCGGCTCGCGTCGCGCACCGGCACGATCGACGCGCCGATCGGCCGCGCAGCGCGGCAGCGCCACCGGATGGCGGTCTCCGGCGCCGCCTCGCGCCAGGCCCGCACACATTTCGAGGTCCTCGACGTGCTGATGCAGGAGACCTACCTGGAGGCGCGCCTGGAGACCGGTCGCACGCACCAGATCCGCGCCCACTTCGCCGCGATCGGCCACCCGCTGATCGGCGACGCCACCTATGGCGGCGAGGCGAAGTACGGCCTCGAGCGCCAGTTCCTGCACGCGCACCGGCTCGCCTTCGCCCATCCCGGGAGCGGCGAGCGGCTCTCCTTCACCGCTGAATTGCCGCCTGATCTGGCGGCAGCGCTGGCAGCGGCGCGAGCGGCCTGATCGGGCCTCGCGCTCTACAATCGGGCCAGACAGTCAACCGACCCCCATCGCACCGACCCGGATCCTGACCGGCACGACGCCGGGCCCCGGCCAGGGCGGTGGGCAGAAGCACTTCAACCAAGGAGAAAATTCACATGGCAGAGGCAGGCCTCAGGGAACTGCTGGAGGCCGGAGTTCACTTCGGCCACCAGACGCGCCGCTGGAACCCGAACATGCGCCGCTACATCTTCGGCGAGCTGGACGGGATCCACATCATCGACCTGATCCAGACCGAGGAGCTGCTGGAGGAGGCGCGACGCTTCGCCGGCGAGCTGGCGAGCGGCGGCGGCACCGTGCTCTTCGTCGGCACCAAGAAGCAGGCCCGCGGCCCGGTCGAAGAATGGGCCGCCCGCTGCAAGATGCCCTACGTCAGCCAGCGCTGGCTCGGCGGCCTCTTGACCAACTTCAACACGATGTCGGCGCGGATCGCGCGCCTGCACGAGCTCAACGGCTGGAAGGAAGAGGGCAAGCTTGAGCTGCTGCCGACCAAGGAGCGGATGGGGATGCAGGCCGAGCTGGCGAAGCTCGAGTACAACCTTGGCGGGGTGCGCGACATGGATCGCCTCCCCGACGCCGTCTTCGTCACCGACCTGAAAACCGAGGAGATCGCCGTGCGCGAGGCGGCCCGCCTGCGGATCCCGATCATCGGCCTGGTCGACACCAACTGCGACCCGAAGCCGGTCGACTACGTGATCCCGGGCAACGACGACGCGATCCGCTCCTGCGAGCTGGTGATCGGCACCGTCGGCTCGGCGATCGAGGAGGGCGCGGGCGCCTGGCGGGTGAAGGAGGAGCGTCGCATCGCCGAGGAAATGGAGCGGCGCAAGAAGGAGGAAGAAGAGCGGAAGAAGCGCGAGGAAGAAGAGAAAGAGCGCGTGGCGGCTGAGGAAGCGGCGAAAAAAGCGGCTGAAGCGAAAGCAAGAGCAGCGCAAGCCGCTCCTCAAAAAGGTGAGGGACAGAGCGGCCAGCCCGCGGGTCCTGTCGCCGCAGGGGACCCACCGCCCCCTCCGGTAGCTAAAGCTTCCTCAGGGGCGGTTCCCCCTACGGCGCCACCCGCGGGAGGGGCGGATAAGGCCAAAGCATCTCCGGCTCCAGCCGCTGAGGAGAAAGCCCCGGCCGTCGAGAAAGCGCCAGCGAAAAGCTCGGAGGCTCCCGCCGCCCCGGCTGCTGAAGAGAAAGCTGCTGAGACGACTGCCGCCGCGACCGAGGGAGAGGGCAAGTGAGTATTTCGGCTGCCGATGTGAAGGCGCTGCGGGATCGGACGGGGGCGGCGATGATGGACTGCAAGGCCGCCCTGACGGAGTCCGAGGGGGATGTGGACCGGGCGATCGAGATCCTCAGGGTCAAGGGACAGGCGTCCGCCGCCAAGCGCGAAGGGCGGGGGACGGACGAGGGGGTCGTCGCCGCCTACATCCACGCCAACGACAAGGTCGGGGCGATGGTCGAAGTCCAGTGCGAGACCGACTTCGTCGCTCGCAACGAGGATTTCAAGGCCTTCGCCTACGAGGTCGCGCTGCACGTCGCCGCCACCTCGCCGCGCTACGTCTCCGCCGAGGAGATCCCGGCGGAGGAGCGCGAGGCGGAAAAGCGGGTCTTCGAAGAGAAGGCGCGCGAGGACGGCAAGCCCGACAACGTGGTCGAGAAGATCGTCGAGGGACAGCTCTCGAAGTGGGCGAGCGAGGTCGCGCTGCTCGACCAGGCGCATGTCAACGCCGACAAGCACGACTCGAAGTCGATCGAGGAGCTGCGCCAGGCTCTGGCGGCGAAGACCGGCGAGAACATCCGCATCGCCCGCTTCTCTTATTTCCGCGTTGGTGGATGAGCCAGCCTAAGTTCACCCGCATCCTGCTCAAGCTGTCCGGCGAGGCGCTGATGGGCGACCTCGAGTACGGAACCGACGGCATCGCGGTAGAGGGGATAGCGCGCCAGGTCGCAGCGCTCCGCGAGCGCGGGGTGGAAGTGGCGATCGTGGTCGGCGCCGGCAACATCTACCGCGGCCTCGAGGCGGCGGCGAAAGGCATGGACCGCGCCACCGGCGACTACATGGGGATGATGGCGACGGTGCTCAACGCGCTGACGCTCCAGGACGCGCTGGAGAAGATCGGCGCCCATACCCGGGTGCTCTCGGCGATCGACGTCAAGGAGGTGGCGGAGCCCTACATCCGCCGCCGCGCAATCCGCCACCTGGAGAAGGAGAGAGTGGTGATCTTCGCCGCCGGCACCGGCAACCCGTTCTTCACCACCGACACGGCGGCGGCGCTGCGGGCGCTCGAGATCCACGCGGAGGCGATCCTGATGGCCAAGAACGGGGTCGAGGGGGTCTACGACGCCGATCCGGCGATCGAGCCGAACGCGAAGTTCATCCCGGCGATCGGCCACCGCGAAGCGATCGAGCGCGGCCTCAAGGTGATGGACTCGACCGCGCTCTCGCTGTGCATGGACAACGACCTGCCGATCTACGTCTTCAACATGGCGGGCGAGGGCAACATAGATAGGATCGTCAGCGGCGAGAAGGTGGGCACGCTGGTCTCCAGCGAGCCCGCGAGCTGACCGGAACGGGGGCGAGAGTGGAGCTGATCGACGAACTTCTCGACGACGCGAAAGAGCGGATGCGGAAGTCGGTCGAGTCGAGCCGTGGCGAGCTCGCCACGGTGCGCACCGGGCGCGCCTCCCCGCACCTGCTGGACCGCATCGCGGTCGATTACTACGGCGCCTCGACGCCGCTCAAGCAGCTCGCAAACGTGGCTGCCTCCGACGCCCGCCTGCTCACCGTCACACCGTTCGACAAGTCCTCGCTGGGTGCGATCGAGAAGTCGATTCAGGAGTCCGACGTGGGGCTGACGCCGAGCAACGACGGCAACGTGATCCGCCTGCAGATCCCGGAGCTGACCGAGGAGCGCCGGCGCGAGATGGTGAAAGTCGTCCACGGCGTCGCCGAGGAGGGCCGCGTCGCGGTCCGCAACGTGCGCCGCGACGTGATGCACGACCTGCGCGAGCTGAAGAAGGAAGGCGAAGCCGGCGAGGACGACGAGCGACGCGCCGAGGCTGCGCTGCAGAAGCAGACCGACGAGGCGATCGCCGAGATCGACACCCTGCTGAAGAGCAAGGAAGAGGAGATCATGGAGGTGTGAGCACCTCCGCGCGGTACGTAGCGATCATCACCGACGGCAACGGGCGCTGGGCGCAGCAGAGGGATCTTCCCGTCGTCGAGGGCCATAGGGCGGGGGCAGACACGGTCAAGGCGCGCCTGCGCGACGCGGCCGAGCTCGGGATCGAGGAGCTGACCGTCTTCTCCTTCTCGACCGAGAACTGGTCGCGGCCGAGCGAGGAGGTCGAGGGCCTGATGGCGATGTTCGGCGAGCGGATCGACGCCGAGACCCCCGAGCTCGACGCCGAGGGAGTGCGGATGCGCTTCGTAGGCCGCCGCGAGGGCGTCCCGCCGGAGCTGGTCGAGAAGATGGCCTGGGCCGAAGAGAGGACCGCTGCCAACGACCGCATCGTCCTCTACGTCGCCTTCAACTACGGCGGCAGGGCCGAGATCGTCGACGCGGCGCGGGGCTTTGAGGGCGGCTCCGAGGAGGAGTTCCGTCGTCGGCTCTACGCGCCCGAGATGCACGACCCGGATCTGCTGATCCGGACCAGCGGCGAGCGCCGCATCTCCAACTACCTGCTCTGGCAGTGCGCCTACTCGGAGCTGGTCTTCCGCGACGAGCTCTGGCCCGACTTCGACCGCGAGGCGCTGGAGGAGTCCTTGGAGGAGTTCGCATCGCGCCAGCGCCGGTTTGGGGCACGGACGTGACCGTCGACCTCTTCGACGACGAGATGCTCGAGCCGGAGCCCCGGCGGCCCCCGCGGGCGCCCCGTCCGCCGCGAGAGCCCCGGCGCCGCAGCCGCCTGCGCGGCGAGACCGCGAAGCGAATCCTCTTCGCGCTGCCCTGGATCGCCTTCGCGATCGCGATCATCGTCGCCGGCGGGCCCGCCTTCGCCCTCGCGATGCTGGCGATCGGAGCGCTCTGCCTGCGCGAGTACTTCGCGATGACCGATTCGCTGCGGCCGATCCAGCTTGCGGCCTACTTGACGATCGCCGGCCTGATCGCCGCCGCCTACTTCGGCACCGCCTTCAACGTCCTGCTCGTCCTCGCCGCCTCATTCCCGCTGCTCTTCGCCTTCGGCGCCGACCGCAAGCACCGCGACGGGATCACGATCTCGATGGGGGTGACGCTGCTCGGCATAGTCTGGATCGGCGTGCCGCTCGTGCACGCGGTGCTGCTGCGCGAGCTGCCCGACCACGGCGCCGCTCTGCTGGTCGACGTCCTCGTCGGCACCTTCGCCGCCGACACCGGCGCCTACGCCACCGGCCGCATGTTCGGCCATCACAAGATCGCCCCCAGCCTCTCACCGAACAAGACGCTCGAGGGGCTCGTCGGCGGCTTCCTGATCGGCATGATGGCTCTCTGGTTCGCCGGTCTCTACCAGGACTGGCTATCCGGGGTGGACGCGCTGATCCTCGGCGCCGCCGTGGCCGCGATCGCTCCCGTCGGCGACCTCTTCGCCTCGATGATCAAGCGCGACCTCGGAACCAAGGACACGGGCAAGCTCTTCGGCCCCCACGGCGGCATCCTCGACCGACTCGACGCGGTCTTCTTCACCGTCGTCGTCGGCTACTACCTCTCCCTCCAGCTGGTCTACTGACCCACCTAGACTGACTCCAGTGAAGAAGCTGGTCATCCTCGGCAGCACTGGCTCGATCGGGACGCAGGCGCTGCAGATAGTCGCCGCCTCCGAAGAGCTGCAGGTCGTCGGCCTCGGAGCCGGCTCGGACTGGGAGCGGGCGGTCGAGCAGGCGCGCCAGCACGGCGTCCCGACCGTGGCCCTGGCCGACCCGGAGGCCGCCGAGCGGGCGCGCTCGGCCTGGGACGGCCGGGTCCTCGCCGGCGAGGAGGGGATCCGCGAGCTGACCGGCTCCTCCGGGGCCGACCTCGTCCTCAACGGGATCGTCGGCGCGGCCGGGCTGGGCCCGACCGTTGTCGCGCTCGGCGCCGGGATCGACGTCGCCCTCGCCAACAAGGAGAGCCTGGTGATCGGCGGCGAGCTGACGACGGCGCTGGCAGAGGCGACCGGGGCGCGGCTGCTGCCGGTCGACTCCGAGCACTCGGCGCTCTTCCAGCTGATCCGCTCCGAGCCTCCGGGGACCGTCGAGCGGCTCGTCCTCACCGCCTCCGGCGGCCCCTTCCGTGGCCGCACCGACCTCTCGGGGGTGACGATCGAGCAGGCGCTGGCGCACCCGACCTGGCGGATGGGCGGGCGGATCACGATCGACTCCGCGACGCTTGCCAACAAGGGCTTCGAGATGATCGAGGCGCATCACCTCTTCGGCGTCCCCTATGAGCGGATCGAGGTCGTCGTCCACCCGCAGTCGATCGTCCACTCCCTGATCGACCTCAACGACGGCGCCACGCTGGCCCACCTCGGCCACCCCGACATGAGGGTGCCGATCTCCTACGCGCTGCACTTCCCCGAGCGCGCCGACGTCGACGTCGAGCGACTGGACCTGGCGGCGCTTGGCGAGCTCAGCTTCGAGCGCCCCGACCCGGAGACCTTCGCCTGTCTGCGGCTCGCTCGCGAGGCCGGCGAAGCGGGGGGGACGGCTCCCTGCGTGCTCAACGCCGCCGATGAGGTCGCCGTCGCCGCCTTCCTCGAGGGCAGGATCGGGTTCACCGCGATCGCGGCCGCGATCGAGCGGGTGCTGGCGGAGATGCCGGCCCAGCAGCCCACCCACTTCGAGGATCTCTTCGCCGTCGACGCCGAGGCCCGCCGCCGCACCGAAGAGCAGGTCGGGGGGTTGGCGAGAATATGAACTGGGTCCTGATCTTCCTAGGCTTCTCGCTGCTGATCGTCCTCCACGAGGCGGGCCACTTCTTCGCCGCCAAGGCGACCGGGATGCGGGTCGAGCGCTTCTTCCTCTTCTTCCCGCCGAAGCTGGTCTCGATCAAACGGGGGGAGACAGAGTACGGGATCGGCGCGATCCCCGCGGGGGGCTTCGTGAAAATCACCGGCATGAACCCCGACGAAGAGCTGCCGCCGGAGGTGGCGGCGCGGGGCTACTACCACCAGCCGGTCTGGAAGCGGATCGTGGTGATCGGCGCCGGGCCGGCGGTCAACATCGTGCTCGCCTTCGCGATCCTCTATTTCCTCGCCCTGGGGGGCGAGCAGCCGAGCCAGACCATCGACCAGGTGCTGCCGAAGAGCCCGGCGGCCGAGGCGGGCCTGAAGTCCGGCGACGAGATCCTCGCCATCGACGGCAGCCGCTACCTGAATCGCGAGGGCGAAGCACGGGTCGAAGGGCTGCGCGACGAGGTCGCCTCTCATCGCTGTGCCGGAAAGCAGACTGGCGGCTGCCGCGCGACGACGCCGGCGATCCTGACCGTGCGGCGAAACGGCGAGGTGCGCGAGATCGCGGTCACTCCGAAATACGACAGCCAGGCGAGGCAGGCCCTGATCGGGTTCCGCTACGGCATCGAACCGGCGCAGAGGGGGGCCGGGGAGGCGGCAGCCAGCGCCGGAGACCTGATGTGGCTGGTCGCCAGCCGCACCGTCACGGTCTTCTCCCGGATCTTCGAAGAGGAGCGCCGCAAGGAAGTCTCCGGCGTCGTCGGGGTCAGCGCCGTCGCCAACGAGACGATCGATCTCAGCACGGAGCGCTCCCTTGCCCTGCTCGCCGTCGTCAGCCTCTCGCTCGGCCTGATCAACCTCTTCCCGTTCCTGCCGCTCGACGGTGGCCATATCTTCTGGAGCCTGGTCGAGAAGGTGCGCGGCAAACCCGTCCCGTTCCGCATCATGGAGCGCGCCGGCGCGCTCGGCTTCGTGCTCGTGATCATGCTCTTCTTCATCGGCCTGACCAACGACATCGGCCGCATCACCGGCGAAGGATTCGGCGTCCGCTAAATCTCTTTACATCTTTTTCACATTCTCGATACAAGTCGGTAACAAAGTGGAACGTCTCCAGTCGGACCCTGGAACGCAAAGGGTTTGCAGTCGACAAGGACGATCGACAGTGATGCGGAGAAGGAGACGTCAAATGGCCGAGAAAGACACCCGGCAAGAGGGAACGCCAGGCTCAGAGTCGGATCGCGGTGACGCACTAGGGGGCATACCAGCGGAGGTACGCAGTACATGGAGGGAATTCAAGGACGTTCTGCGAGGCATGATGAGCCTCGGAGACATGGCCGGGGACCTGGCGATGGACGTATATCGCCTGGTGGTCAAAGCGGCGAAGTTCGCCTCCAGGCATGGGGGACGAGCGGCGGCGATCGGAGCGCTGATCGGTGTCAGCTCCCCGCTGACGGGGGGATGGGGAGTGTGGGAATCGGACTGGGCGATATGGGCGCCCGTAGTCGTCCTGCCTTCACTTGCCATGGCCTTTCGCGCGATCCTCATTTCCTTCGGAGCGCTGGACCGCGAGGGCGAGCGCAAGCAAAAGCGGCTGAGTGACGAGCACCCCGAGCCCCAGCTCCAAAAGAGGCTCAGCCACGACGCGGTACGGCGAAGGCACGCCAACACAAGCATCGGCACCGGCAGTGAGGAGCCACTCCTCGAGCAGCACGCAGGTATGGTCCTGGAAGCGCTCGACGAGTTGTCATACCAACTAAGCGCACGGGCGTTGTCGGATGTCACGCTGAACGTCCGCCGGTGGACGAGAAGAAAAGGATGCAAGGAAGTGGCGCTGCGCGGTGTGCTCGATGACGTCGTCAAGGGCCGCCTGGAGGCGCTTGCGTGGGACGAGATGGTCGACTTCGACCGTGCTGTGGGAACCGCGCTGGAGCCTCTGGAGTACTTCCATGCGACGACGGCGTTCAGTGTCGGCGCACATCACTATCTCTTGGTGGGTATCGCGGGCTCACCCTTTCCAGGTCATGCGCGGCTCGAGATCAGCCACACGGCGACCAGGATCGTCGAACGGCTTGCCTACGGCGATGAAGCTGGCGAATCCAGGAGCGGGAGCCTGTGAGGCCGCTCCAGGCGACGAAAGCCACCACCAAGACAGCGGCTGCCCTGCCTCCGCCGTCTCGGTGGCAGCGGCGGCTGCGGCGAATCCGCGGTGGCCCCCTCAGGGATCCGCTGGGACAGAGCGTGCTTGCTCTCTCAAGCGCCCTGCTGGGGGTCGGGTGGGGCGTGGGGCTGCTCACCTTGGGACGTGATGCAGCGGCAGCGGCGGTTCTATGCCTCGCGGCGATAGCGGTTGCCATCTATGCAGCGATCGCAGCGAGGGCCATGAAGAGGGACAAGGCGATCCGCTACTGGCGAGACCGTCGTGATCTTCGATTGGCCCTCGCCCGCAAGGACGCACAACTCAGGCTGCAGTCGAGAGTGCTGAGATCGGTCGACAGCCTGGACAGGGCGAAAGGTCCGGGCCAGGCCCTGGGAGCGCTCTCCGACCTTCTCGATGCCACCTACCAAGCGGTAGTGCAGGCGACCGGCGCCGACGCCGCCGCGGTGCTGGCACTGGAAGCAGAGGGGAGTTACAGGATCCTGCAGGCGGCTACGAGCAGGCGCAGTCGATGGACGGCCTTGGCTCCCGGCAAGCAATGTCCTGCAGATCGGCCTTTGGAGGAGACCTTGTCAGGGCTCTCCCGTCATCACCATGCAAGTGCGATCTCGACCTCGCATGGAGAGCTGCGTTTGGTGGTGCTTTCAGAGGCCCCCCTGACCCTGATCGACGAAGAGCTCTTCCGGGATCTGCCGATTTGCCTGAGCTTGATCACCGACCGCTGGGTTCCCGTCAGCCCTTCCGAGCCGCGCCGGATCGGCTTGGCGTCCTGAGGCGTAGCCAGCCGGATGGGCGAGATCGTGGCCTGAAGGGCCTGCCCAGATACCCTTCGCGCATGGCCTCCAAGCGGCAGATATTCGTCGGCAACGTGCCGATCGGCGGCGGCGCCCCGGTCGCGGTGCAGACGATGACCAAGACCGAGACCGCCAATCTGGCGGCGACGATGGAGCAGATCCGCAAGGTTGCCGATGCCGGCGCGGACCTGGTCCGCTGCGCCGTGCCCCGCGACGAGGATGTCGAGGCGCTGAAGACGATCGTCCGCGAGTCGCCGATCCCGGTGATCGCCGACATCCATTTCAACCACACGCTGGCGCTGAAGGCGATCGACGCCGGCGCCCACTGCATCCGGCTCAACCCGGGCAACATCGGCGGGCGCGAGAAGGTCGCCGAGGTGGCGGCGAAGGCGACGGCCGCCGGCGTGCCGATGCGGATCGGGGTCAACTCGGGCTCGCTGCCCAAGCACCTGCACGAGCTCGAGCGCGAGAGTCCGGTCGAGGCGCTGGTCGCCGCCGCGGTCGAGTTCGTCGAGCTGATGGAGTCGCTCGAGTTCGAGAACTTCAAGGTCTCGATCAAGTCGACCAACGTGCCCAACACGATCGCCGCCAACCGGCTGCTGGCGGAGCGGATTCCGTACCCGCTGCACCTCGGCATCACCGAGGCGGGGACGAAGTGGTCGGGCTCGCTCAAGTCCTCGGTCGGGCTCGGCACCCTGCTCGCCGACGGGATCGGCGACACGATCCGGATCAGCCTCTCGACCTTCCACGCCGAGGAGGAGGTCAAGGTCGCCTGGGAGATACTCAAGGCCCTGCAACTCCGCGAGCGCGGCCCGGTGCTGATCGCCTGCCCAACCTGCGGCCGGCTCCAGTTCGACATGGACTCGGTGGTCGCCGAGATCGAGCAGCGACTCGAAAGCTACGCGGAGCCGATCGAGGTCGCGGTGCTGGGCTGCGCCGTGAACGGGATCGGCGAGGCGAGTCACGCCGACTTCGGCATCGCCGGCGCCAAGAACGAGGGCCTGATCTTCGCCGGCGGCAAGCCTCTGCGCAAGGTGCCGCAGGCGCAGCTGGTCGACACCCTCTTCGCCGAGATCGACAAGTCGCTCGACCGTGGCGGCGAGGTCGAGTTCGACGAGGCCGAGTCCCGCGAGGGCGCCGAGTGGGTGGCCAGGATCGAGCACGAAAACGCCGGCGACCTGACGCCGGAGAAGATCGCCGCGATGGAGCACGAAGCGGCTCAGAAGGGCGAGTCGGACAAGGTCCTATTGGACGAGGACGTATCGCCTACGGCGGGACGGAGATTCACCAGGGCCTGAGCGGGCGGGTCCTGTCGCCGCAGGGGACCCACCACCCCTTCCGGTAGCTAAAGCTTCCTCAGGGGTGGTTCCCCCTACGACGCCACCCGCCCGAGATAGGTTTCCCGGATGACTCGACTCTCGGAGACGTTTCTGCCGACCTTGAAGGATGCGCCGGCCGACGCGGAGGCTGTGTCTCACAAGCTGATGGTTAGGGCTGGCTTGATCCGGCAGCTGGGGGCGGGGCTCTGGACCTACCTGCCGGCGGGCTGGCGGGCGCATCGGAAGGTGGAAGCGATCCTGCGCGAGGAGATGGAGGCGATCGGCTGCCAGGAGATGTTGATGCCGGTGCTGCAGCCGGCCGAGAACTGGGAGAAGACCGGGCGCTACGGGATCGAGGAGCTGTTCAAGCTCGAGGACCGCAAGGGCGCGCCGATGGTGCTGGCGATGACCCACGAGGAGTGCCTCACCTACCACATGGCGCGCGAGGTGCGCTCCTACCGCGACCTGCCGCTGATGCTCTACCACCTGCAGACCAAGGAGCGCGACGAGCCGCGCCCGCGGGCCGGCGTGCTGCGCACGCGCGAGTTCACGATGAAGGACGCCTACTCCTTCGACCGCGACGAGGGGGGGTTGGAGCGCTCCTACCAGCTGCAGAGCGAAGCCTATGAGCGCATCTTCGACCGCTGCGGGTTGCGCTGGTACCGGGTCGAGTCCGATGTCGGGATGATGGGCGGCTCCGGCGCCCACGAGTACATGGCGCCCTGCGACGCCGGCGAGAACGAGGTCGCGCTGGCGCCCGGCTACGCCGCCAACGTCGAGGTCGCCGCGGCCGCGGCGCAGCCGGTCGAGCTGCCGCCGGCCCTGGACGCTCCCGAGGGGGTCGAGACGCCGGGCATGGGCAAGGTGGAGGAGGTCGCGCCACACCTCGGCCTGCCGCACGGCGCCTTCATCAAGACGCTGCCGGTGATCGTCGAGGGGCGCGGCATGGTCGTCGTCCTGCTGCGCGGCGACCACCGCCTCAACGAGATCAAGCTGCGCAACGCGCTCGGCGCCGACTTCCGCCAGGCGCGACCGGAGGAGATCGAGGTGGAGCTGGGCCCGGTCGGCTACATCGGCCCGGTCGGGATCGAGCTGCCGATCGTCAAGGACGCCGCGATCGACGGCGATTCCTACGTCAGCGGCGCCAACCGAGCGGATACGCATCTGCGTGGCATCCAGCCCGGCCGCGACTTCGAGTTCGAGGAGCTCGACGTGCGTTCGGTCGAGGCCGGCGACACCGCCCCCGGCGGCGGCACGATCGAGATCGAGCCGGCGATCGAGATCGGCAACATCTTCAAGCTCGGCACCCGTTACTCGGAGCCGCTCGGCGCAACCTACCTCGACGAGGAGGGAAAGGAGCGGCCGATCGCGATGGGCAGCTACGGGATCGGCCCGGCCCGCATCGTCGCCGCCTCGATCGAGCAGCGCGCCGACGAGCGCGGGATCGCCTGGCCGGCCGCGATCGCACCCTGGGGCGTCCATCTCGTCTCGCTCGCCAAGGCCGGCGAGGAGGAGCGTGCGGCGGCCGACGGCCTCTACGAGGAGCTGCGCCAGGCAGGCGCCGAGGTTCTCTACGACGAGCGCGACGCCGGGCCGGGGGAGAAGCTGACCGACGCCGAGCTGCTCGGCTGCCCGCTGCGGGTGGTGGTCGGCCGGCGCGGCCTGGCCAAGGGCGTGGTCGAGGCCAGTGAGCGCGCTTCGGGCGTCGAGCACGAGCTGCCCGTGGAGGAGGCCGCCGAGCGCGCGCTGGCGCTCCTCCGCGAGGCCGATGCCCGGTAGCGCGCCCTTTGGCCGCGGCCGGCTGCGCCGCCTCTTCGGCCTGGATCGCAGCGGCCCGCCGCCGAGCCAGACGCGCAGCGGCGAGCCGCTCAACCCCTGGACGCTCCCCAACCTGGTCGGCTTCATCCGCCTCGCCGCGATCCCGGTCTTCCTCTACCTCGCGCTCGAGTCCGGCGACGGGCGCGACGTCGCCGCCGCGGCGCTCTTCTGGCTGATCGCCGCCGGCGACTACCTCGATGGCTTCCTCGCCCGCGTCACCGGCCAGTACAGCCGCCTCGGCGCGATGCTCGATCCGCTGGTCGACCGCCTCACGATCCTCGCCGGCGCCGTCGTCTGCTGGCACTTCGAGCTGCTGCCGCGCTGGGCGCTGGCGCTGCTCGCCGCGCGCGAGCTGGCGATGCTGGTCCTGGCCCAGTACGGGCTGCGGCACGGGGTCGAGCTGAAGGTCAACTGGCCGGGGCGGATCTCGGTCTTCCCGATCATGGCTGGGATCTTCTTCGCGATGGTCTTCGCCGGCTGGGTCCCGGCGGCGCTGCTGATCTTCGGCCTCGCCCTGGCGCTCCTCGCCACCGCGATGTACGCCCAGACCGGCCTGCGCGAAGTTCGGGCTGCACGTAAACCTTCAACCTTCAGTTGAACCTTTGGCGCGCGCAGACCTATAATCGGCGGCGACGGCACCTAACCCGGTGGAACACGGCCAGCAAGGAGCGCCATGGAAGACACCTTTCCCGATCTCGGTTCGCTCAGCGACGAGGAGCTGAAGGACCTGATCGACAAGCTCACGGAGGAGGAGAACGAGATCTCCTACAAGCGGCGCGTCCTGCACGGCAAGATCGACATCATGCGCGCCGAGCTGGTCAACCGCCTGCGTCACAAGCGCGAGGGCGGGGAAGCGCTGATCTCCGGCGACGACGTCAGCAAGCTGACCGAGATCCTGGCCGGCAAGGCCGCCGCCAATCCCGAGGACAAGCCGGCCGCCTGACGGAGGCTCGACCCGATGGCCGTCCACTGTCCCGAATGCGGCTTCGTCAACCCCGAGGGCGCCAACTACTGCCAGAAGTGCGGCGCCTACGTGGGCGGCCCGGCCGAGGGGGAGAGCGACGAGCCTACGACGATGACCTACACCGTCGACGACACCGGCGAGATGCAGCCGATCGACATCGATAAGGCGGTGGCTCGCAGCGGCGCCGCCCTCGTGATCCGCTCCGGCGGCCGCGCGGGGGAGAGCTTCACGATCACCGAGGACCGGGTCAGCATCGGGCGCAGCCCCGACGCCGGCGTATTCCTCGACGACGTCACCGTCTCCCGCAATCACGCGCTGCTGGTGCGCCGTCGCGACGGCCTCTACATCGACGACCTCGGATCGCTCAACGGCACCTACGTCAACCGCCGCCGGATCGAGTCGCACCTGCTCGCCGACGGCGATGAGATCCAGGTCGGCAAGTACAAGCTCAGCTACCTGGAGAAATAGGGCAGGGCGATGGCAGTCTCCGAGCAGCAGGCCCGCCAGCAGCGCGACTCGCGCCCGCGCAAGGCGCTGACGATCGGCGCCGTCTGCAAGATCCTGCAGAGCGAGTTCGACGACGTCTCGATCTCGAAGATCCGCTACCTCGAGGATCAGAAGCTGCTTACGCCGCGGCGCACAGCCGGGGGCTACCGGCTCTACAGCCAGTCCGACGTCGAACGGCTGCGCACGATCCTCCGCCTGCAGCGCGACGAGTTCCTACCCCTGCGGGTGATCCGCCAGGAGCTCGCCTCGGGAGGCGACCTCGTTCCAGCCGGCTCCGACCAGCGTCCCTCCGGCGCCGGGGTGCGGCGGGCGATCCTGGTCAACACCTCCCGCGCCTACCTCACCCTCGATGAGGTGATCGAGGAGACCGGCGCCCGCGAGGAGCTGGTCGCCGAGCTCGAGAACTTCGGCATCGTGCAGCCCGAGAAGCGCGACGGCAAGACCGTCTACGACGAGACCGACCGTGAAATCGTCCGCGCCGCCAATGAGCTCTCGCGCTTCGGGGTCGGGGCGCGCAACCTGCGCATCTTCCGCTCCTCTGCCGATCGCGAGGCCAACCTGCTGGAGGCGATGCTCGGCTCGGCGCTGCGCTCGCGCAACCCCGAGCGGCGCAAAGAGGCGCTGGAGAGCCTCGAGAGCCTGGCTGCCACGGTCAGCCACCTCAAGCACCTCCTTCTCGTGCGGGACCTGCGCCAGCTCGCCGGCGACTGAGCCGGTGCCGGGCGCGACTCGCAGCCGGGTGATTTCCGCCCCCCCGGAGGAGGTCTGGGCGCTGGTCTCCGACCCCTACAACCTGCCGCGCTGGTGGCCGCGGACGCTACGGGTCGAGGGGGTCGAGGGCAGTGGGGCCGGAGCGCAGTGGACCAACGTGCTGGGCACCGCCGAGGGGCGCGGGGTGCGCGCCGACTACCGCTGCACCGACTCGGTCGAGGGCGAGCGGTACGGCTGGGAACAGCAGGTGGAGGGCACGCCGTTCGAACGGCACCTGAGCAGCTCCAACACCCAGGTGCTGCTGCGTGCGGGCGGTGACGGCGGCACCGAGATCGAGCTGCGCTCCAGCCAGTCCCTGCGCGGGCTCTCGCGACTCGGCTCGCCGATGATGCGCCGCGGCCAGGCGACAACGCTCGACGAGGCGCTGGACGGGATCGAGC
>Ga0209461_10000182_pt1 | contig 29924 bp, 30 predicted proteins | sample AgamicAsMarz_FD_187162 | JGI IMG/M metagenome (GOLD analysis project Ga0209461, IMG submission 187162) | Agave microbial communities from Guanajuato, Mexico - As.Ma.rz (SPAdes) (version 2) | ecosystem: Host-associated > Plants > Phyllosphere > Phylloplane/Leaf | place: Guanajuato, Mexico... | reverse complement strand
GCCCGCTGCTCGACCCCCGCGAGCTCGACCGGGTTCTGACCGGGGCCCCGCAGCGCTACGTGGCGATCGTCCCCGACCGCCACGGCGCCGGCACCAACGCGCTCGTCCTCGCGCCCCCCGGCGCGATCCGCCCCGCCTTCGGCGAGGGCAGCCGCGCCCGCCACGTCGCCGCCGCCCGCGAGGCCGGCATCCCCTTCGGCGTCGAGGAGCTGCCCTCGCTGGCGCTCGACCTCGACACCCCCGCCGACCTCGTCGCGCTCACCCGCGAGCTGGAGGCGAAGCGGGGTCGGGCCCGGCGCACCGCGAAGGCACTGGGCATATGACCGAACCATCCACTCCGCTGTTCCTTAACCATGTATTTCAGGGGAAAGGAACAGCGGAGTGATATTGGAGGTCCTGCCGGTGGCGGGGTTGCCGGAGTTCACGGTCGGAATGGATGTCGGCGCCGAGATCGCCGTCCACGCCGAGTTGCGCCGAGGCGATGTCGTGGTCGTCTCGCAGAAGATCGTCTCCAAGGCCGAGGACAGGCTGCGCCGCCTCGACTCGGTCGAGCCCGGCCCGGAAGCCCGCCGCCTCGGCGCCGAGCTGGACAAGGAGCCGGCGCTGGTCGAGCTGATCCTCGCCGAGAGCCGCGCCGTGCTGCGCGCCGAGCGCGGCGTCCTGATCGCCGAAACCCGCCACGGCTTCGTCTGCGCCAACGCCGGCGTCGACACCTCCAACCTGCCCGAGCCCGGCATGGCCTGCCTGCTGCCGGAGGACCCCGACGCCTCGGCGCGGCGGATCCGCGCAGAGATCCGCGAGGCCACCGGCGCGGCCCCGGCCGTGATCGTCGCCGACAGCTTCGGCCGCGCCTGGCGCCTCGGCCAGGCCGAGGTGGCGATCGGGTGCGCCGGAATCGCCCCGCTCGACGACTGGCGCGACCGCGCCGACGCCGAGGGCCGCGAGCTGCGCGCCACCCTGATCGCGGTCGCCGACCAGGCCGCGGCCGCGGCCGACCTCGTCCGCGACAAGGCGAGCCGCGTCCCGGCCGCGATCGTCCGCGGCCTCGACCGCCACCTCACCGCCGACGACGGCCCCGGCGCGGCGGAGCTTCGCCGCCCACCCGCCGAGGACCTATTCCGGTAGGGCCTGGACAGACTCCAGCGTCGGGCCCAGCCTGGCGGCGTCGATGCGAATCTCAGAGGTTCCCGGAACCTGTGCGCCGTCGCGATGGAGACCGACCTCGATCTGCGCGTGGCTGCTCCCCGGCGCGATCAAGCTGACCGTGTCGCGGGCATCGACCAGCTCGCCGTCGAGATAGACCGCGTAGAAGCCGGTCCCCAGACTGGATGCCCTGAAGTGGACGATCGCGTCGTGCCATACCCGCTCCCCGACGGGAGCGAGGAAGCTATCTCCCCCGACGGCGTCGCCGCTCGACCAGAGCCCGCGCTCGCCCAGCGCCGAATCCCAGAGCTGCAAGTCGAAAGCCGGGCTCTCGCTGGCGTCGCTCTTGAGCCGCAAAATCGCGTTGTCGACACCGGGCTCGCCATAGGTCATCGCCTGGATGTAGAAGGAGAAGGCGAAGGCGAGCTCGTCGCCCTCGTGGATCTGGACCGTGCCTTCGTCGACCTCCCCGCCGTCTCCTCCGAGCACCAGCTGCGAGCGGGAGCGAGTCCCCGTCAGGCGCACGAGGCTCGACCTCTCGCCGTCGCGCACGATCCCGCCGACCAGCCTCGGCGTCACCTCGCTGGTCGCGGCGGTGCTCCATCCCTCCAGGCCGTTCTCGAAGTCGGCGACCAGGTGCGGGCCCGGCGGTGCGCCCGGAGGGCTGGGAGAGGGCGAGGGCGCCGGGGTCGACGGCGCCTCGACCGGCGCCGCGACCGGGACGACCGGCGCCGCCGGCGACGGTCCCGGCGCCGGCGCCGGGACGGAGACCTGCCGCGAAACAGCCACGGGGCGCGCCGGCGAGACCGCCAGCTGGGAGATGGAGACCGGATCGGGGACGGCATCCGGGTCGACCACGGGGACTGCGATCCCTCCAGGGGCGACCCGAGCGTCTGCGATCGCCGGCCCGCCGCCACCTGGGGCGACGGCGATCCCATCGCCGAGGCCCGTCTCGAGCTGGGGCGGATCGGGCAGCTGCAGCGGGGTCGAGTCGGAGCCCGAGTCCCATGGTCGCAGGATCAGCAGGGCCGCGACCGCGAGCACGAACACCAAGCCGAGCAGCGAAAGCGCTGCCAGCCCGGGTCCTCCTCCCCTTACAGGCGACCGCGAAGCGATAAACGCACAATACCGCGACTAGGACAAACGTCCAGCAGTCAGTACGTCTCGACGATCTCGTAGAGCGTCGTGCGCTGGGCGGGCTCGCGCCCACCGGCGCGGGCGGCCGCGATCAGTTGCTCCGGCTCAAGCCGCACGCCGTGCTGCGAGCCGGCCATGCGCGAGATGTTCTCCTCCATCAGCGTGCCTCCGAGGTCGTTGACCCCCCAGCGCAGCGCCTCGGTGGCGGCGTCGAGACCCATCTTCACCCAGCTCGCCTGCAGGTTGGGAATCGTCCGGCCCAGCGCCAGCCTGAAGGCGGCGGTGTGCTTGAGGTTCTCGGTCGCCGAGATCTCCTCGATCCCGTGGGTGCGGCCGAGCATCGTGTTGAAGGGGATGAAGCTGAGCGGGACGAACTCGGTGATGCCGCCGGTGCGCTCCTGCAGGGCGCGGACGACGCGCATGTGGCGGGCCAGCTCGCGTGGCTCCTCGATGTGGCCGAACATCACGGTCGAGGTCGAGCGCAGCCCGGCCCGGTGCGATGCCTCGATGATCTCGACCCAGCGCTCGACCGGCAGCTTGTTGGGTGAGATGCGCTGGCGCACGCCGTCGTCGAGCACCTCTGCCGCGGTGCCGGGGGTCGAGCCCAGGCCGCACTCGATCAGGTACTCGAAGACCGCGTCTGGCCCCTTGCCGGACCGCTCGCACATGTAGTGGACCTCCATCGGAGAGTAGGCGTGGAGGTGCAGCTGCGGCGCCACGTCCTTGGCCAGCTTCAGCCAGCGGCCGTACTCCTCCAGCGTCAGGTCGGGATGGATGCCGCCCTGCATGCAGACCTCCGTCGCCCCAAACGCGACCGCCTCCTCGATCCGCGCCGCAAAATCCTCCTCGCTGACCTCGTAGGCGTCCGGCGAGCGCTTCCCCTGTCCAAACCCGCAGAAAGCGCAGCCGACGACGCAGATGTTGGTGAAGTTGATGTTGCGGTTGACGACGAACGTCACCCGCTCCCCCGCCAGCTCCCGGCGCAGCCCATCGGCGGCAATCCGCATCTCCTCGATGACCTCAGGTCGTGTCTCGGCAAAGAGCGCCGTCAGCTCGTCCTCGCTCAGCTCCTCCCCCTCGCGCCCCTTGGCGATCGCCGCGGGCGCCAGCGCACCGTCGATCGACTCCTCGCTCCTGCGCCCCGATCCCCGCCGCGGAATGAAGCTCCAGTACTTCAGCTTCACCACATCCAGCACCCCCTGCTCCATCCACTCGGGATCCATGTACTGCGGGTAGACGCACAACCGCTCGGTCAGGGCGAACCCCTTCGGCGCCAGCTCCTTCCGCACCTGATGCGGGCTCGGGAACGGCTCCTCGGGAGAGATGTGATCCCCATTCGCCGAAAGCCCCCCCAGATCGGTCGCTCCCGCCTCGACCAGCTCAGGCCACCAGTCCGACAGATTGGGAGGCACCTGCACCCCCACGTCCGGCATCAACCGCTTGCACTCCTGAATCAACCGCTTGATGTCCTCGATCGACACGGGCGTCGCCCACTGCGGCAGGGAGGGCGGGGGTGCCCCTCCGCGCAGCGGCGTCCCGTTTTTCGCCTCGCCACCACCCTCGGACGGCGCCCCCCCGTCCCCGGCGAAAAACCCAGCAAGCGGAGGGGCACCCCCGCCCTCCCCCCACCTCTCGCGCGCCGAAGCATCAGCGATATCGGCAACTTCTTGCCCGTAGTACCGCGGATGAGGGACGAAGTTCTGCAGGATGACCTCCTGCAGGTGGCCGTAGCGACCATGCAGCTCCGCGAGAGCTTCAAGGGATTCGACGCGCTCCTGCTCCGCCTCGCCAATGCCGACGAGGATGCCGCTGGTGAAGGGGATCTTGAGCTCGCCGGCTGCCTCTATGGTCGCCAGTCGCCGCGCGGGGTGCTTGGTCGGAGAGCCGGCGTGGACGGTCTCCATCAGGTGCTCGGCGGTGGACTCGAGCATCAGGCCCTGCGAGGCGGTCACCTCGCGCAGCCGCGCCAGGTCGTCGCGGTCGAGGACGCCGATGTTGGTGTGCGGCAGGATGCCCCGCTCCAGCGCCCGTTCGCAGGCCCAGGCGACGTAGGAGGTGAAGTCCTCGTGGCCCCATTCGGCCAGTCGCGCCGCGACCTCCTTGTTCACCTCAGGCCGCTCGCCGGTGAGGACGAGCAGCTCCTTGGCGTTGCGCCGCTCCGCCTCGTCGAGCCGCTTCTCGACCTCCTCAGGAGAATGGATGTGGGCGCGGTGCGTCGCGAACGCGCAGTACTTGCAGTGGCACTGGCAGGTGCGGGAAAGGGAGAGCGTGTAGTTCCGCGAGAAGGTGACCCGGCGCACGCCGCCACTTTAGTGCCGAGTCAGCCAACGACGCCCCGCTCTGGCGGCTGCCGGAAACAGACGAGCCGCCGGGGCGTGCGACCCGGCGGCTCGTCGATGCTGCGAGAACCTAGGAGGTGGTGGTGGCGCCGGGCTTCGGCGCAGCGGCGGGCTTGACCCGCTCCGGCGGCTCGGTCGGCGCCGGTCCGCCCGGCTCGAGCACGAACTTGAAGACGCCGACTGCGGCGAGAGCGCCGACGATCGGGCCGAGGAGGTAGGGCCAGACCCCGCCCCACTCGCCGCTGACCAGCGCCGGGCCGAACCAGCGCGCCGGGTTGTAGGAGGCGCCGCTGAGCGGGCCGCCGACCATGACGAGGAAGCCCAGCGTGACGCCGATGGCGAGCGGCGCCCAGTCCTTGACGCTCTTTTTCGAGAAGACCGCGGCGAGGATCACCAAGACCAGGCAGAAGGTGCCGATCAGCTCGATGATCATCCCCTGGAAGTCGCCGCCGAGCAGGCCGCTGACCTGCGCCGCGCCGTAGTTGGTGGCGCGCCCCTCGTCGAGCAGAAGGCCCTTGCAGAGCAGCGCGCCGAGCACGCCACCGGAGAGCTGGGCGAGCATGTAGATCACCGCGTCCAGCGACGAGATCCGCCTGATCGCGAGCACGGCGAGCGTCACGGCCGGGTTGAAGTGGCCGCCGCTGACGATGCCGAACATCACGATCAGCCCGAACAGCAGGAAGGCGTGAACGAGGCCGATGACGGCGAAGTCAGATCCGAACTGCGCCTGTTCGCCGGTCGAGACGAACAGCACGACGACGCTGGTGATGAAAAACACCAACAGGAAGGTGCCGATCAGCTCGGCAAGATAAGCCGGAAGTCCTCTTTGCTGCACGCTCTCCTCCTAGTTCCCAAGTTGCGGTTTCGCGCGCGGCAGTCTACCCATATTGAGTAAGTCAATAAGGTCTGCCCCGCATGAGATGGGGTGCCGCGCTGCTGGCGGCCGCCCTGCTGTTTGCCGGCGCGACCGGCTGCGGCGGGAGCGGTGCTGAACCGGGCGCGCCAAGTGGCGCGACGCTGGTGCTCGACTTCACGCCCAACGCAGCTCATGCGGGGATCTACGCGGCGCAGGAGCTGGACTACTACACCGACGCAGGAGTCGATCTCACCGTCCGCCAGCCTGGCGAATCGACCGATGCGCCGAAGCTGCTCGCGGCGGGGCGGGCCGAGCTCGCGATTCTCGACATCCACGACCTCGGCATCGCCCGCGAGCGCGGGCTCGACCTGGTCGGCGTGATGCCCCTGGCGCAGCGCCCGCTGGCGGCGGTGCTGGCCCGCGCCGACGGGCCCGTGCGCCGGCCACGCGACCTCGAGGGTCGGCTCGTCGGCGTCACCGGACTGCCCTCGGACGAAGCCGTGGTCGACTCGGAGGTGAGCGCCGACGGCGGCGACCCCGCCGAGGTGCGCCGGGTGACGATCGGGTTCAACGCGGTGGCCTCGCTCGCGGCCGGCCGGGTCGACGCGGCGACCGGGTTCTGGAACGCCGAGGGTGTCGCCCTGCGGCGCCAGGGAGTCCCGACCCGGGTCTTCAAGGTCAACCGCTACGGCGCTCCCCCTTACCCCGAGCTCGTCCTCGTCACCTCCCGCGCGACGCTCGAGCGCAACCCCGAGCTGATCGCGGCGGCGATCGACGCAACCGCGCACGGCTACGCCTACGCGACTCGCCACCCCGAACGGGCTCTCGACGCCCTGCTCGCCGCGGTCCCCGGCCTCGATCGCGGCGAACAGGCGGCGCAGCTCCGCGCCCTCGGCCGCGATCTCCAACCCGCCCCCTTCGACCGCGACGTGCTCAGGGCGTGGGCGGCGTGGGATCTGGAGCACGGGATCCTCGAGCGCCCCCTCGACATCGACGCCGCCTTCGATCTCAGTCGCTGAGCAGGCCCGCTGCCAGCTGCGGCAGCTCGCGCGCCATCCGCGAACGCGGCACCACGCGATCGACTCCCGCCGCCTCGGCCGCTTCGCGGGTCGCGACCTCGACGTGCGAGTAGTAGCCGAGCACCGGCACGCCGAGGCCGACCAGCGCCTCCGGATTCTCTCCATCGAGGTCGGCCACCAACAGGTCGATTCCGTCGAGCGGCGCCTCCTGCAGCGAGGGAGCGAGCGTCACCTCGTGACCGGCGGCCCTCAGGGTCGCCTCCACCTTGCTGCCTAGCAGCAGGTCGGTGGAGAGGGCGAGGACGCGCGCCACCGATGCCCTAGATCGAGCGGCGCTGGCGGAACTCCTCGCGCACGCTCTCCGGCCGGCCCCACATCTGCACGACCTCGCTGCGACCCTCGCGCACCTCGCGCACCTGCATCTCGCCGGCGACGCCTTCGCGGTCGAGCTTCCCGAGCACGCCCTTCACCGTCTCCGCCGCCGCCGCGTGCCCGAAGCTGTGGGCGACCAGCAAGCGCCAGTGCCAGTCCGCTTCCGAGTAGGGCTGGGCGTTGACCTGGCTCAGCGCCACCGCGGTGTCGACGTAGCGACCCTCGTCCTCGATCCGCAGGTCGACCTCGAGGTCCGTCCAGTCCGGCGGCAGCGCGTCGAGCACCTGCTGGAAGTCGTCGGCCAAGGCCACGCCAGGAGCCTAGCTGGGCGGGCGCAGGTCCGGTCCCGGGATCGGCGTGCCGTGCGGGTCGTGGCTGGGTTCGCCGAGCTTGGCGGCGATCAGCAGCTCGAGCTCCTCGGAGATGTAGTGCTCGAGCACCTCGGCCTCGGCGTGGACCCGGTCATCCGGCATGCCCAGCGCCTCGGAGAGGTAAGCCTCGATCAGCCGGTGATGGCGGATCACCTCCAGCGCGACCTTCTCGCCCGCCGGAGTCAGGGTGACGCCCTTGTAGGGGAGGTAGTCGACCAGCCCCAGCTCGTCGAGCCGCTTCAGCATCGAGGTCGCCGTCGCCGGCGTCACCTCCAGCCGCTCGGCCAGCTCGCCGTTGGTCACCGCGCCCTCCCGTTCCAGGGAGACGGCGTAGATCGCCTTCGCGTAATCCTCGATCGCCTCGGTTCCGGCGACCCCGCTGACGTTGGTGCTGCGCGCGGACATGTCAGACGCTCACCAGCAGACCGGTCAGGTACATGACGAGGATGCCGGCGAGGATGCCGGCGACCGAGAGCGGGTTGAGGTAACGGCCGTCGCCGTCGCGCATCGCCGGCGCGATCTGCACGACCACCCGCGCGATCGCACCCACCCCGACGCCGAAGAGCAGGGCGGCGAGGCTGGGGTTGAAGGCGGAAGCGCCGATCCAGGCGCCGAGCACCGCCGGCGCCCCCGCGATCAAGCCGAGAGCGGCGAGGTGACCGAGGCCCGGGCGAGTACCGGCGCCTGGATTGGCGCCGCCGCGCAACGGCGCGACGATCGCCAGCCCCTCGGTGGTGTTGTGGATCGCGAAGCCGACGACGAGGAAGGCGCCGAGAGCGAGGGCCCCGGTCGCGTAGGCCGACCCGATCGCGAGGCCCTCGCCGAGGTTGTGCAGCCCGATCCCGATCGCCACCAGCAGGGCGAGGTAGAGGCCACCGGCCGTGCCCGCCTCGCCCGCGGCCTCGCGACGCCGCGCCAGGTAGGCGTCGACCCCCGCCAGCGCCAGGTAGGCGGCCAGGCCCCCGGCGAAGACGAGCTCGGCGCCGCCGAAGGCGCCCGGCGCCCCGGCCGCGATGTCGAGACCCTCGAGGCCGGCGTCGATGCCGAGGAAGGCGAGCAGGCCAACGGTGAAGGCGATCAGCGCCATCATCCAGCGCTCGCCGACGCGGCGCACGAAGGGCAGCCAGAGCATGCCGAGGCTGACCGGGATCACGCCGACGTAGATGCCGAGCAACGCCATCAGCCCGTAGAAGCTGAGGTCCGCCTCGGGGGTTTCGGTGGCGACGTCGATCGCGGCGTCGATCGTCCCCCCGGTCGAGGTGAGGACGAAGATCTCGTAGGCCTCGCCCTCGACCCAGGGGTACTCGACCCGAAGCGTGGTCGAACCGAGCCGCTCGATCTCACGCCCGCCACTGGCCGCGAAGGGGGCAAAGGCGTCGTTGACCGCGACCTGGGCGACCTCGACCGGGTCCGGCCCGTCGTTGCGAAGGGTCAGCTCGATCTCGCCGGGCCGCAGCACCGTGCGCTCGACCGTGACCTCCTCGACCGGAGGCCCGGTTCGCTCGCCCAGGCCCGGCCCGCCGAGCAGCGCGAAGGCGCCGATCGCGACGGCGATCAGGGCGAGTGGGATCAGCCCCAGCGCCCAGGCCGGCAGGCGGGCGCCGCGCAGCTGATCGGCCTGTGTGCCGGCCTCCATCAGGCCGGCTTCCGATCGCCGCCCCAGGGCAGCTTGCAGTAGGCCGCAGCGGCGGCGGCCGGCCCCATCAGCGACGGGTTGCCGACGCGGAAGAACCCGGTCCAGCCCAGCTCGGCGAACTCGCTGACGTGGGCGTGGAACATGTAGTCGCCGTCGAAGGGGAACTTCATCTCGAGGATCGAGCGCTGACCCTGCCCCTGGACGATCGTGTCGGTGAACTCGGTCGGCTGCAGCGAGGTGCCGGTCGGGTAGTGCTGGAAGAAGTTGGCGTGGACGTGGAAGGAGTTGAGCGGGTCGTACTCGAGCACGTTGACGAGGTAGATCCGGACCAGCTCATCGCGCCCGATCTTGATCGGCTCGTCGATGTAGTGGAAGCCGACGGTGTTGACCGCGTAGACCTCGTTGGCGAGGTCGAAGTTGGTGTCGAAGCCGTTCATCACCATCACCAGCTCGTCGGCTTCCGGCCGGCCCTGCTTCGGGTCGATGATGAAAGCGCCGTAGAGCCCGCGGGCGATGTGGGCGGCGAGCGGGGCGACGTGGCAGTGGTAGAGGTGGAGCCCGAAGGGCTCGGCCTCGAACTCGTAGGTGAACGATTCGCCGGCCTCGATCTGGCCGCCGCCGAGGCGCTCGCCGATCCCCGGCATGCCGTCCATCAGCGCCGGGTGGATGCCGTGGAAGTGCATCGTGTGCGGGTGGGAGGAGCCGTTGACGAAGCGGATGCGCAGCTTCTCCCCCTCCCGGGCGCGCAGGGTGGGCCCGGGGACGCGGCCGTTGTAGGTCCAGGCTTCGTACTTGACCCCCGGCGCCACTTCGATCTCCTTGTCGTGGGCGACGATCTCCCATTCGCGCAGCAGCCTGCCGCTGGCGAGGCGCCGTGTCTTGCCGTAGTCGAAGTCGCGCACCAGCTCGCTGGGGTCGAAGCCGTTGGCGCGGTGATCGACCCCGCGGCCGGGGGCGAAGGTCGCGTGGGCGAAGTCCTTGTGCCCCTGGTGAGGAGCCTTGCCGTCGGCGGCCGGGCCGTGGGCGCCCTGGGCGAGGGCATCGCCGCCGCCGCGCTGGACCAGGGCGTTGAGTCCGGCGGCGGCGGGGACGGTTGCGGCGACGCCGAGCAGCTTGCGGCGGCTGATCTTGGTCGATTTCGACACGTCTAAATCTGATTTTGACACATCTAAAAGACGCGTTGCCTGGGGGACGGGGATACCCCCTACCTCGCAACAGCGGGGAGGCTCGTCCGGGGGTATCCCCGTCCCCCATCACGGGTGCTTCCTAGAATCGGGGGATGGCCGAGACCGCGACGGTGGAGATCGATGCTCAGTACAGGCAGATGCGCGAAGAGTGTGGGCTGCTCGATCGCTCGGGGCGGGGCAAGCTGCTCGTCAGTGGCCCAGATGCGGCTGAGTACCTGCAGGGGCAGCTGACCAACGACGTCGAGGCGCTGGCGCCGGGCGAGGGCTGCTACGCCGCCCTGCTCGACCGCAAGGGCCACATGCAGGCTGACATGCGCGTGCTGCGGGTGGCGCCGGAGGAGATCTGGATCGACACCGAGTCGGAGGGACTCGAGGCCGCCCGCCGTCACCTGCAGACCTACAAGATCGGGCGCGAGGTCGAGGTCGCCGACGTCAGCGGCGAGCGGGCGCTGCTCTCCCTGATCGGACCGCGCAGCGCCGAGATCGCCACCACCCCGCCGCTGCCGCAGCACCGCTGCGCCCAGGTGACGACACACGGCGTCGAGTGCCTCGCGGTGGGCACTGGCGACGGGATCGACCTGGCGGTCGCTGCTGGCGAGGCCGAGCGCCTGCGCGAAGAGCTGATCGCGGCGGGCGCGCCCGGGGTGGCCGAGGAGGCGGCGGAGATCCTGCGGCTCGAGTCCGGGACGCCGCGCTTCGGCGCCGAGATGGGGCCCCAGACGATGCCCGCCGAGGCCGGCATCGTCGAGGCGGCGGTGAACTTCGAGAAGGGCTGCTACATCGGCCAGGAGCCGGTCGCCCGCCTCCACTACAAGGGGCGGCCCAACCGCCGCCTGCGCGGGCTGCGCCTCAGCGCGCCAGTCATGGCGGGGGCGGCGCTGCGGCTCGGCGAGAAGGAGGTCGGCAGCATCGGCAGCTCCTGCCTGTCTCCCGCTCTCGGCCCGATCGGCCTGGCGATCGTCCGCCGCGAGGCGGAGCCCGGCGATGAGCTCGCCGTAGGTGAAGATGGCGTTACGGCCCGCGTCGTCGACCTTCCCTTCGGTTAGATTCTCGCCGCGATGGGTCGTCGGAGAGGGAGCGTCGCGACGCTGGCATGCGCACTCGGTGCGCTGGGCCTGATCCTCGCCGGCTGCGGCGCCGAGGAGCGGGTCAACGATCCGCGCCCGCAGCCCCCCACCCGGGTCAGCGTCTCGGTCACCGAGAACGCGATCACGGTGCGGCCGGAGCGGATCGCGATCGGCCCAGAACCGACCCAGCAGATCCCCCAGAACGAGGGCATCGAGCAGCCGGTGGTGCGCAGCAAGGCGCCGCTGGACGTGGTGCTCGTCGCCGCCAACCTGACCGACACCGACTCGAAGCTGGTGCTGCGGGGGCCGAGGGACGTCAGCTCGGGCGAGCTCGTCGCCAACGGCAACGCCAGCCAGCTCACCGACCTCCCCACCGGGGTCTACGAGATCGCCGCCGCGGGCCTTCCCGACGCCAAGCCGGCCCGCCTCGTCGTCGGCCCCCTCCGCACCTCCTCCGAGAACGACATCCTGCTGCCGTAAGGCCGAGAGGACTGCATTTGCCGTCTCATAGACGGAAAATGCAGTCCTCGTCGGCGGAGATGGCGTCTGCGGCGCGCGTCACGATGGTTGATCGATGACCGTTGCGCTCTCGATCGCCGTCGTCCTGCTCGCCGCGGGCCTCGTCTACGCGCTCGTCTCGCGCCGCGAGCAGCCGGCCGAGCAGCCCGACTTCGGCGCCGCCGTGCAGGAGGCCGCCTCGCGCGCGGTCGCCGACGCCCTGCCGGGCCTGCTCCAAGCTAACGACGAGGCGCGCAAGCTCGACGCAAAGACGGCAGAGGCCGCGCTCGACAAGCGACAGGCCGAGATCAAGGCCCTCGCCGAGCGGATCTCGCGGGGTCAAGAGAGGATCGAGAAGGAGGTCCAGCGACGCGGCGAGACCGACCTGCAGACCCGCGCCCTGATCGAGCAGGTCGGCCAGACGGTCGGCAACCTCGGGGCGGAGACCGCCGGCCTGAAGAAGGCGCTGCGCCAGCCGCAGACGCGTGGCCAGTGGGGCGAGCTGCAGCTGCGCCGCTGCATCGAGATCGCCGGCATGACCGAGCACGTCGACTTCGAGCTGCAGCAGACGCTGCACACCGACGATGGCCGCCTGCGACCCGACGCCCGCTTCCTGCTGCCGGAGGGACGCAGCTTCGTCGCCGACTCGAAGGTCCCGCTCGACGCCTTCCTCGACGCCCAGGAGGCCGAGGTCGACACCGAGCGCAAGACCCACCTCGAGCGCCACGCTCGGCAGGCGCGCGAGCACGTGCGCAGCCTCAGCTCCAAGGACTACCAGGGCCAGTTCAGGCCCGGCGAGATGCCGGACCTGGTGATCTGCTTCATCCCCAACGAGCCGGCCCTGCACGCGGCCTTCGGCGCCGACCCCGAGCTCTTCGACTACGCCCTCGAGCGCAACGTGCTGCTGGTCAGCCCGACCTCGCTGATCGGACTGCTGCGAACGATGGAGCTCGGCTGGCGCCAGGAGCGGATGGTCGCCGAGGCGGCTGAGATCGCCGAGGCGGCGGGAACGCTGCACTCCCGCTTCTCGAAGTTCCTCGGCGACTTCGAGAAGGTCGGCAAAGGGTTGACCACGGCCGCCAATGCCTACGACTCCGCCGTCGGCTCGATGGACCGCCGCCTGCTGCCGCAGCTGCGCAAGGTGGAGGGCCTCGGCATCGCCCCGGGCAAGGAGATAGAGCCGCCCGAGCCGGTCGAGATCACGGTGCGCCAGATCACCGCCCCCGAGCTGCGCGAGACGTCCGAAGCCGCGTAGGATTCGCCGCCCGTCACCTAACGACCCGCGGAGGACCTCTTGGCCGTAGACACGAGCGCAGTCGCGAAGTTGGACGTCGAGCCCGGCACGCTGCCGGAGACGATGGCCGCCTGGGTGATCCGTCAGGAGCGCGAGGGCGAGCCGACCGACGCCTTCAAACTGGAGGAGATCGAGGTGCCAGAGCCCGGCCCCTTCGAGGTGGTCGTGCGGGTGATGGCGGCCGGGGTCAACTTCAACAACGTCTGGGCGGCGCTGGGCAAGCCGGTCTCCGTCTTTCCCTATGGCGACCATCCTGAGTACGGCCACCACATCGGCGGCTCCGACGCCTCGGGCATCGTCTGGAAGGTCGGCGAGGGCGTCACCCGCTGGAAGCCGGGCGACGAGGTCGTCGTCCACTGCAACCAGGCCTCCTACGAGGACGTCGAGGTGCACGGGCTCGACCCCCTGGCGGCGCCGAGCCAGCGGATCTGGGGCTACGAGACGACCTGGGGCTCCTTTGCCCAGTTCACCAAGGTGCAGGCCCAGCAGCTCCTCCCCCGCCCCCAGAACCTGAGCTGGGTCGACTCCTCCTCCTACGGCCTCACCTACTTCACCGCCTACCGGATGCTGATGGATCAGTGCAAGCTCCAGCCGGGTCACAACGTCCTGATCTGGGGCGCCGCCGGCGGCCTCGGCGTTTTCGCCGTGCAGCTCTGCAAGGCCGCCGGAGCCAACGCGGTCGGCGTCGTCTCCTCCGACGAGAAGGGCGAGCTGGTCAAGCAGCTCGGCGCGGTCGACTACATCAACCGGGCCGAGTTCGGCGAGATGATGCGGACCAAGGAGAACCTCACCGACCCTGCCGCCGACAAGGAGCGCTTCAAGGCCTCGCGTGGCTTCGCCAAGCGGGTCAAGGAGATCCTCGGCGACGCCCCCGACATCGTCTTCGAGCATGTCGGCCAGGCGACCTTCCCGACCTCGGTCTTCGTCGTCAAGCCGTTCGGCAAAGTCGTGATCTGCGGCGCCACCTCCGGCTTCCAGCTCGACTTCGACGTGCGCTACCTGTGGATGCGCCAGAAGCAGATCATCGGCTCGCACTTCGCCAACGCCTATGAGTGCATGCGCGCCAACCAGCTGATGGCCGAGGGCAAGGTCCGGCCCGTTATCTGGCAGACGATGCCGTTCGACGGGGTGGCCGAGGCGCACCAGCTGCTGCACGAAAACAAGCACCTGGGCAAGATCTCGATCCTGGTCGGGGCCGAGTCCGAGGACGAGGGCAAGAACGAGGACGGCCCGGGGGCAATCCGGGCGGAGGTGGGAGCCTGATGGAGGTCTGCACGATCGACTGGCACGTGGCGCCCTTCCGGGCGGACCGCTTTCTCGACCTCTGGGAACCGGCGGCGGCGCGGATGCCCGCCTTCGGCGCCAAGAGCTGGTCGCTGATCCGCGCGGTTGACGACCCGCTGCACCTCCGGCAATCCTCGACCTGGGAGCGCCGCGCCGACTTCGAGCGCTACTGGTTCTCAGACGAGATCGAGGCCGCCCGGGCCCAGGTCATCGACTTCCACGACATCCCGGTGCTGCCCGCCTGGCACACCCTCGTCGCCGCCGAGTAGCGCCCTAAGCGCGCTCCAGCGGCGCCATCGTCAGACCCGCCCCATCCAGCTGGGCCCAGTAGTGCTCGGCGAGCTCCTTGGGCCCCGCCCAGACGATTGCCTGGCCGCCGTTGTGGATGCTGTCGGCAAATCGGTGACCCTGCTCGAGGCTGACGCCCGGCAGTACGCGCGCCAGCGTCTCGGCCACGTGGTCGAAGGTGTTGTGGTCGTCGTTGCGGACGATCACGCGCCACTCGCCGCCGAGTCCCGAGCCCGGACCCGCGCCCCGCGGTCGCTCCACCGTGGTCGTCGACATCGCGCCAATTATGCGAGAAGCGGGCGGATGAGGACGAAGCCGTTCGATCCGTTTGGCGAAAACATGATTTAAATACTCAGATTAGTTATGGTGCTAGGCCCAAGCAACGTGGAGACCGGGCAGTGACGCGAGACAACGATCCAAGCGGGGACCAGCGCCTGTTGCGAGCGCTTGCCCATCCGCTCAGGGCCAAAGCGCTGTCGCTCTTTGCCGAAGGGACGGTCAGCCCCGTGCAGATCGCCAAGCAGCTCGACGTCGACGTCAGTCACATCGCCTACCACATCAGGGTCCTGCGCAAGCTCGGCTTCATCGAACTTGTCGAGACGCGGCAGCGACGCGGCGCGCTCGAGCACTTCTACCGGGCGACCGACTCCCCGATCGGCAAGAACGTCCGTCCTTAGAAGGGGCTGGGAATCCGGACGACGATGTCGTCGACGCTCGCCACCGCGCCTTTCGCGCTGACATCCGCCCCGACGGAGATGCCCGAGGCACGACCGGTGAGGTCTCCCGACCCTTCGTCGGTGACCTCCGCGACGAGGGCGCCGCCAACATAGGCGCGCAGGCGGCAGAGACCGCGATCCGGCCCTTTGGTCACGTTGATCGCGCTCAGTCGCAGCTGGTTGGCCTGGCCGACCCCCTTGACCTGCGGCACCGATTTGGCGACGTCGAGGTACCTGATGGTGCCGTCGCCGAGGACCTTGCGCAGCTGAGCCTTGCGCTGGGCCGGGAAGACCGCCAGCTGGTAGTGGGCGCCGTCCCCGGCGCGCAGCTGCAGGCCCAGGAACACCTTCCGCTTCAGCTCTTTGGGCGTGCCACCGAGCAGCCGCCCGGTGGCGGCGATCTCGAGGTCGCGGCCGAGGACCGGCGTGCGGTATGAGCACTCGCGGGTCCCCTCGCCGACCGTGATTCGCAGCGCCCCGTCGAGTTCGCCGCGTCCACAGCTCTCGCCCGAGAGCTTGACGATCTGGCCGCGCAGCGCGGTCGTGTCCATGCTGTTGCGGTAGACGCCGATCATCGCCGCCGCCGCGCTCGCGACGAGCAGCAGCGACGCGGCGGCCGCCACCGCGGCGAGGGCTGTGAGGCGCTTGCCCATCTGAAGCACCCTAAACACAGGTGCTGGGAAAAGATGCGCGTTGTGACCGATGAACGCCGTCTTTCCTCTCGGGGCAAATATCATCCGAGGCATGGCTGAGCACCGCCTTCCCGAGCGCGACCGGCCCTGGGTGATGCGCACCTACGCGGGCCACTCGGACGCGCGCCGCTCGAACGAGCTCTACCGGCGCAACCTGGCCAAGGGCCAGACCGGCCTCTCGGTCGCCTTCGACCTGCCGACGCAGACCGGGTACGACCCCGACCACGTCCTCGCCCGCGGCGAGGTCGGCAAGGTCGGCGTCTCGATCGCCAACAAGGGCGACATGCACCAGCTGCTCGACCAGATCCCGCTCGACGAGATGAACACCTCGATGACGATCAACGCGACCGCCGCCTGGCTGCTCGGGCTCTACGTCACGGTCGCCGAGGAGAACGGGGTGAATCGTGACCAGCTGAAGGGCACGACCCAGAACGACATCATCAAGGAGTACCTCTCGCGCGGCACCTACGCCTTCCCGCCCGAGCCCTCGATGCGGCTGATCGCCGACATGGTCGCCTTCGCCGTCAACGAGGTGCCGAGCTGGAACCCGACCAACATCTGCAGCTACCACCTGCAGGAGGCCGGGGCGACGCCGGTGCAGGAGATCGCCTACGCGCTCTCGACCGGGATCGCCGTCCTCGACGAGGTCAAAGCGCGGGGCCAGGTCGCCGACGAGGACTTCCCCAAGGTCTTCGGCCGCATCTCCTTCTTCGTCAACGCCGGCATCCGGCTAGTCGAGGAGATCGCCAAGCTGCGCACGATGGGCGCGCTCTGGAACGAGATCGGGCGCGAGCGCTACGGCGTCGCTGACGAGAAGATGCTGCGCTTCCGCTACGGCGTCCAGGTCAACAGCCTCGGCCTGACCGAGGCGCAGCCGGAGAACAACATCCAGCGGATCGTGGTCGAGGCGCTGGCGGTGACCCTGAGCCGCGACGCCCGTGCCCGCGCGCTGCAGCTGCCGGCCTGGAACGAGGCGATGGGCCTGCCCCGCCCCTGGGACCAGCAGTGGAGCCTGCGCATCCAGCAGGTCCTGGCCAACGAGACCGACCTGCTCGAGTACCCCGACGTATTCGAGGGCTCAGTGGTGATGGACGGCCTGGTCGAGGAGCTGACCGAGGGCGCCCGGGCCGAGATGGCGGTGGTCGAGGAGCACGGCGGCGCCGTCGCCGCGGTCCCCTACATGAAGGCCCGCCTGGTCGAGTCGCACCGCGAGCGGGTGGCGCGGATCGAGAGCGGCGAGCAGAAGGTGATCGGCCAGAACAGCTTCACCGAGACCGAGGACTCGCCGCTGACCAAAGGCGCCGACGGCGGCATCCTCACCCCGGATCCCGAGGTCGAGCGCGAACGAGTCGAGGCGCTCGAGGCGTGGAAGGCCGAGCGCGACGAGGCCGCGGTGCGCGCGGCCCTCGAAGAGCTCGCCCGCGTCGCCGATGACGACGGCGAGAACATCATGCCGGCGACGATCGCCGCCGCGAAAGCGGGCGCGACCACCGGCGAGTGGGCCGAGGTCCTGCGCGAGTCCTTCGGCGCCTACCGCGCCCCGACCGGGGTCGACGGGGCCGCGCCCCCGGCCAGTCGCGAGCAGCTGGAGGAGGTCCGTCGCCGCGTCGACGAGGTCTCCGAGCGGATCGGGCACCGGATCAAGATCCTCGTCGGCAAGCCGGGACTCGACGGCCACTCGAACGGCTCCGAGCAGATCGCCCTGCGCGCCCGCGACGCCGGCATGGAGGTGATCTACCAGGGGATCCGACTGACCCCCGAGGAGATCGTCGAGTCGGCCCTGCAGGAGGACGTCGACGTGGTCGGGCTCTCGATCCTCTCCGGCTCCCACCTGGAGCTGATCCCAGAGGTCGTGCGCAGGCTGCGCGAAGAGCAGGTCGACGTGCCGATCGTCGCCGGCGGCATCATCCCGCCGGCAGACGCGGAGCGTTTGCGCGAGGCCGGCGTCGACGGCGTCTACACACCCAAGGACTTCGACATCAACCAGATCATGAGTGAGATCGTCGAGCTCGTAGGAGAGCGCACAGCCGCCACAATGGGGACATGAGTGAGCTGAGCGGGGAGCGCTCGGCCTGGCAGCGCTGCTACCGCTGCTGGTCGCGAAACCTCGAGATCCAGATCCACTACGACGCGATCCGCCGTGTAGATCCCGATACCGGAATCCTCGCCGAGGGGGTCGACGAGGTACAGGAGGCCGTCGTGCAATGCATGGACTGCATGCACGACCAGCCCCATCTCGGCTTTCAGGACGACCGCGTGGTGCCGGATGAGGACCGCTGGGAGCGGATGGTCGCCGGCACGCCCTGGGTCGCCTCCTGCACGGTCACGGTCGACCAGGACCAGGTCGAGACCTGCTCGGGCCCGGAAGCGATCGAGTTCCTCACCTACGGAGCCTTCGGCGACCCCGGCGTGCGCGAGTTCTTCACCCACGTCCGCTTCCACAAGCATGACGAGGAGCGGATCGTCGTGCACATGCTGGTAGAGCTCTACGCGCGCTCGGCCGAAGAGGCAACCGAGGTGCTCGAGGCCGCCGCCCGCGGCCCGCTCGAGATCACCTCGCTGGCGGAGGAGTCCCGCCCGCCTGCTCACGCCTCCGACGAGGCCCACTGAGCAACCCCTTCTCCAGGCCCGATGCGCTATCGGTCGGGAGTTTTTCCACGAAATCCGGTCGAGGAATTGCTAGGCTGGCTGTTCGCTTCGGCTGCAAAGTTCGTAGAAGCGCCGTATCTCGTCCAACGGCACGGAAGCGCCCTCTAAGCGACCCCACCCGTGTTCGTTGTCGGGCCGGCCGTCTCGTGCTAAAGCGTAGGGCGAGCTTGGACGATATCGACCTTGGAGCTATTTCCCACTCCAAACCATGGATAGGTTCATCGCAAGCACTCGTGTCCCCGGCCTGCTCTGGGTGGTCGTATCGCTCGTCGCGGTCCTGGCCCCACTCGAGCCGGGTTGGCATATCGCGCTCGCGGTAGCCGCCGCACTCTGCGCCCTGACGCTGCCCCAACCGCTGCACGTGCGAAGCGCGGCGGCGGCGGCGATGATCCCGATTGCGTTCGTGGACCCGCCGACCTGGAGCTTCGTCGCAGCGGGAGGCCTGCTGGCCGCCGCGATGGCCCGGCCGGTCGCGCCGGCGGTCCCGTCTCGGCTGGAGCGCCTCCAGCGCCACCTCGAGTGGTGCCGTCGTCGTGACGAAACCTCCAACCTGCTCTGGGTACACGCCCCCCAGGTCGACCGCGAGACGGCAACCGCGGCACTCGACGCCTTCCGCGTGACCGACGACGTCGTGCTGCTGCACGAGGGCGAAGGGCACGAGGAGATCGTCGCGATGATCGACGACACCAGCTTCGAGCGGGCGGGCCTGGAACGCCGGATCCGCGCCCATGTCGGCGACGACGCGGGGTTCGGCTGGGCCAGCTTCCCCGAGGACGGCGTAACGCTGGACGCGCTCTTCCATCACGCCCGGGCCGCCGCTGTGGCATCGACCACTTTGCAGCCGGTTCAGTCCAGCGCTCAACTTCGGGCTCCCCTTAGACGATTGGGTAGTAGCTCCCCTGCTGGGGTGGCGGCCCGTTCGTCCAATCAAGGATAAGGAAATGAAGAACGCCCTAAACGCAGCGCCCGAGCCCAAGGCCTCGCGAGACCGCGTCCTCGTCACCGGCTGTGCCGGCTTCCTCGGCAGCCAGCTCGCGCAGCGCCTGCTCGAAGATGGCACCGACGTGGTCGGGATCGACTGCTTCACCGACTTCTACCCCCGTCCGATCAAGGAGGGGAACGTCGCCTCCCTTCGCGATTACGCGAACTTCGAGCTGCGCGAACTCGATCTCGCCTCCGACCCGCTCGACGACGTTCTGGACCAGGTCGACGGCGTCTACCACCTCGCCGCCCAAGCCGGCGTGCGGGGGAGCTTCGGCAACGGCTTCGACACCTACCTGCACGACAACGTGCGGGGAGTCCAGCGCCTGCTGGAGGCGACGGTGCGTCACCCGGTCGACTCGTTCGTCTATGCCTCCTCCTCGTCCGTCTACGGCAACGCCGCCTCCTTCCCCACGACGGAGACCACCGAGCGCGCCCCGGTCTCGCCCTACGGGATGACGAAGTGCGCCACCGAGGACCTCGTCGGCGTCTACGGGCGCATCCACGGGGTCCCGTCGGTTGGCCTGCGCTACTTCACCGTTTTCGGCCCCCGGCAACGACCCGACATGGCCTTCTCTCGCTTCATCGCCGCCGGTTTCGCCGGCGAGCCGATCACGGTCCTGGGCGACGGGATGCAGGTCCGTGACTTCACCTACGTCGACGACGTGCTCGACGCCACGCTCGCCGCAGCGCACCGCCGCCATAATGGCGGCATCTACAACGTCGGCGGCGGGACACCGGTGACCCTGCTCGCCGCCGTGCACCTGATCGAAGAGCTGATCGGCCGCTCGATCGCGATCGAGCATCGCGACTCCGCTCGCGGCGACGCGCGCCAGACCAGCGCCGACACCTCGCTCGCCCGCAAGGACCTCGACTTCTCACCAGCGGTCTCCCTGGAAGAGGGGTTGGCGCGGCAGGTCGAGTGGATGTCGGAGCGGCGCTCGTCCGGCCTCAAGGTCGCCTGACCGGCCGCAAGCGCTAATACCATCCGGCGCCTTGCGAGTCGCGATGGTCATTCAGAGCTTCCTGCCGGTGCTGGGCGGGGCGCAACGACAGGTCGACCTGCTCGCCCCCCTTCTGCAGAGCCGAGGAGTGGAGCTGACCGCAATCACGCGACGCCCTCCCGGCACTCCGCGCCGGGAGGAACGAGCTGGACTCGACGTGCGCCGCATGCCGGGGCCCGATCGTGGAGCAGCGGGCTCGATCGCCTACACCGCCGGAGGGTCGCTCGCCCTCACCCGCCTGCGTCCCGACGTCGTTCACGTGCACGACCTGCTTTCGCCCTCGACGATAGCTCTCGCCAGCCGCCCGCTGGTGCGGGCGCCGGTGATCGCCAAGGTGCTCTCCACCGGTCCCGGAGGAGACCTCGATCGCCTGCTGACCAAGCCGCTCGGGCAGACCCGCCTGCGGACGATGGCCAGGTCCTTTGCCGCCTTTCTCTGCCTCAGCGAGGACGTCGCCGCGGAGCTTGCGACGCACGGCGTCGACCGCAGCCGCCTGCGCAGGATTCCCAATGGCGTCGATACGGATCGCTTTCAACCGCCCACCTGCGACACCGAGCGCAAAGCCGAGCGCGCCCGGCTCGGCCTCGCCGGAGACAACCCCCTGGCGCTCTTCTGTGGCCGCTTCGATCCAGTCAAGCGCCTCGATCTCCTGATCGACGCCATGGCTCGCACTCCAAACATGAGCCTCGCCTTGGTCGGCGAAGGCAGCGAGGAGGAGCGGCTGCGCGGCAGGGTCGCAGCTCGAGAGCTGCAGGAGCGGGTGACGTTCTTGCCGACGGTCGACGACCCGACGCCGCTCTACCGGGCGGCCGACGCATACGTGAGCGCGTCCTCGACCGAGGGGATGTCGAACTCGGTGCTGGAGGCAATGGCCAGTGGACTGCCCGTGGTGGCAGCCAGGGCCAGCGGCATGGAGGAGCTGGTGACACCCGAGACCGGGATCCTGGTCGAGGGGGACACGGGGTGCGAGCGCCTGGCGGCAGCGTTGGCCGCGATCGCCGAGGATCTCGAGCGGGGTCGCAAGCTTGGCTCCGCGGGCCGAGCTCGAACGGTGGAGCTCTACTCGCTCGCATCTGTCGCCGACCAGTTGCGGGCCCTCTACGACGAGGTCCTTGCCCAGTCCCGCGGGGCGTCCGGAGCCGCGCCGTGAAGGGCCCGCTGGTGCTCTGCTATCACGCCGTCAGCGATGAGTGGGAGAGCGAGCTGGCAATCACCCAGGACCAGCTCGAGCGTCAGGTCGCCAGCCTGCTGGCGAAGGGCTACCGGCCCGCTGCATTCCTCGACGTCGCCACCGGCGCGGCGCAGGGCCCCGCGCTTGCGATCACCTTCGACGACGCCTACCGCTCTGTGCGCGACCTGGCCGGGCCAGTGCTGCGCGAGCTCGGCGCGGTGGCCTCGGTCTACGCCCCAACCGAGTGGATCGGCAGCTCTGAGCCGATGAGCTGGGAGGGGATCGACCAGTGGCTGGGCACCCCCCACGAGCGCGAGCTGCTGCCGATGAGCTGGGACGAGCTGGGCGAGCTGGGCGACGAAGGCTGGGAGATCGGGTCGCACACCAGCTCTCACCCCTACCTGACAAGGCTGGACGACGAGCGCCTGCACGAGGAGCTCGCGACCTCGCGGGCGATTTGCGCAGAGAAGCTCGGGCGGCCCTGCGAGACGATCGCCTACCCATACGGGGACGTCGACGACCGGGTCGTAGCCGCGGCGGCGCTCGTGGGCTACAGCGCCGCGGGCGCCCTCCCACACTCTCCCCACGCGGCCGAGGCGCTGCGCTGGCCGCGGGTCGGGATCTACCGTTGGGACGGGCCGGGACGCTTCCGACTCAAGTCCTCGGCGCTGGTGCGCAGACTGCGAGGGCTCCCCCTGCGCCGTGCGCTCGACCCGGTCGGCCGGTTGACCCGCAGCCGCCCCGCGCGCTGAATGCGAGCCGCGGTCTACATCGACCAGGCCTTCTGGCAGGAAGGCGACGCTGTCTTCGCCGCCCGTTCATTCGTGCTCTTCCTCGGCAAGCTCGCCGAGCACTTCGACGAGCTGACGGTGGCGGCACGGCTGAGCCCGACCCCTTCCAGCTCGCACTACCGACTGCCCCCGCCGGCCCGCTTCGCCCCCCTCCCCCACTACGAGAGCGCCGGGAACCCGCTCGCCGTCGCCCGCACCGCCAGGGAGTCGATCGCTCGCTTCGCAGAGCTCCTCGACCGCGTCGACGTGGTCTGGCTGCTGGGACCGCACCCATTCGCGCTGCTCTTCGCCAGGATGGCCGATCGGCGAGGCAAGCGCGTCGTCCTCGGAGTACGCCAGGACCTGCCGCGGTACATGAGCAACCGGCGACCGGGCCGCTACGAGCTGCGCCTGGCGGCGACGATGCTCGACCTCGCATTTCGCCGCATCGGCAGGCGCTACCCGACCGTCGTGGTTGGGCCTGACCTCGCCGGGCGATACGGGAACGCGCGTCGCCTGCTCGAGATCTACGTGTCGCTGATCGACCCCGCCGAGGTGACGCTCCCCGCAACGGGCGAAGGACGCGACTACGACGGCCCGATCCGAATCCTCAGCGTCGGCCGCATCGATGCCGAGAAGAACCCGCTGATGCTCGCCGACGTGCTCGCCGGCCTCGACCCCCGCTTCGAGCTGATCGCCTGCGGCGACGGTCCCCTCGAGCCGGAGCTGGCCAGGAAGGTCGCCGAGCTGGGCCTAGGGGAGCGGGTCGAACTGCGCGGTCACGTCGCGATGGGGCCCGAGCTGCTGCGCCTCTACCGAGAGAGCCATCTCCTCCTGCACGTCTCGTGGACCGAGGGCGTCCCCCAGGTGCTGCTCGAGGCCTTCGCCGCCGCGCTTCCGGTCGTCGCCACCGCGGTAGGCGGGGTGGCCGGAGCCGCCGGCGAGGCAGCGGTGCTGATACCGCCGGGCGATCCTGCGGCGGCGGTCGCGGCGATCGAGCGCGTCGTCGCCGAACCGGGCACCCGCAAGCGCCTGCTGGAGGCGGGCAACGAGATCATCCGCGCCCACACGATCGACGCGGAGGCAAGCCGGGTCGCGGAGTTCCTGCGCTCTGCCTAGGGCAGGCAGGAACCCCGCGTCCAAACGCGCGGCCCGTGAAGCATGGGATTGGCTATTCGATGCGAGCGCGGCGCAACAGCAGGCCCGTGCCCAGCAAGAGGACACCGGTCCCGAAGATCAACGCGAGCTGCATACCCGTGAAGGGGAGAACTCCGCCGTCGATATCGTCGCTGGTGGTTGCCACAGAGGCGGCAGGTGCCGAAGTGCTGCTCGAGCCTGTACTGCTCGGCCCGCTGGACCCCGGAGTCGCCCCGACCACGTTGCCGTACCCGTCAGTTTGGGCCTGAGCAGCCGCTGGGACAGCCATTGCCGCGATCACCATCATTATCAGTGCGAATCTCTTCACGAAGAGGGTCCTCCAAGCCAGATCGAGGGGTTCGGCCGATCTGCGGCCAACAGTTTGCACATTATACGCCAGTGGGCGGCGAATTCTTCCAAATTGGTAGATGACGAGCGCCGCGGCCGCAATGTTGCAGACACCTATTTTTCCGTAGGTTCGAGTATCCGCGCCTGTGCCCCTCCGGCGTCGAATCCCCTCCCTGCTCGTACGGCCTCGAGCGCCCTCTGGACCTCGGGCTCGCGGGGATTGCGCACGGCGGCGATCGATAGGCGCGCGATCGCGGAGCGCCGCCTCCCTTCCGAGGCCGCAAGCAGCCCGAGCTGGAAGTCCGGGTACCAGGCGGACGGATCGCGCTCCAGCGCCGATTCGAAGGCGCGGCGCTGGAGCGCCGGACGAGCCAGGTCGACGGCGACGATGCCCAGCCGCACGTAAGGCGCAGCCGCGAGCGGGTCCAGCTCCGCCGCCCGTTCGAGGTCGGATATCGCACCCGCCGGCCGTTGCGCCCAGGTCGTCGCCCCGCGGTCGGAAAGGCGAGCAGATACCAGCAGCGGCAGGGCCGCGAGCGCCGCGGCTGCGAGCGCCAGGGTCAGCCACAGCGAGCCGGATCGCCCGCCCCTGCCGGCCGGGATGCGAGTCGTCGAGCGCAACCCAGCTGCCGCCGCGACCAGCGCGAAGGCCGGGGCGACGACCGCCGGGAAGGCGTCGATCCAGTCGGCGCTGGCGTGAATCACGACGTAGGCGAACGGCAGCGCCGCGCTGACGACAAGCCACCTCTGTGCGCCGAGGCTTCTGGCGACCCGCACGAGCGCCAGCAGGAGAGCTGCGAGGAAACCGGCGAGCGCGAGGAAGCCGATCGCCCCCATCTGGGCAAGGGCGCCGAGCCAGAGGCTGTGCGCGTAGATGGTCGCCTTGTTCGCACGGCGTCGCTCGAGAAACGGGGCGATGAAGTTGCCGGAGCCCGAGCCGAGCAGGGGCCTTTCGGCGAAGACATCGGCGGACACGCGCCAGTAGTCGTAACGGTTAGAGCCCAGATCGCCTGTGAACCGGGTCCGTTCGGACTCCAGGCGCGAGTAGTCCGGGGTCTTGAAATCCTCCACCCTGTCGGAGACCCAGCCGTCGGGGTCGACGCCGGAGAGAGCGATCGCCGCCGCAGCGGCCACGACAGCGGCGAGCAGCGCGAGGCCGCTCGCCACCGAGGCGCGGCGGACGGTGGCAGCGGAGATTCGAAGGCGCGTATCGGCGAGCACATAGGCGCCGGCGACGAGCCCGAGCGCGACCGTCATCGCAATGAGGGCCCTCGCAGCGGAGTCGAGCGCGGCGGCGGAGTCGCCGTCCCCGACGGCGGCGGCGCGCACGTCCAGCAGCGGGTCGAGCGCGAAGGAGACAGCGAGGGCGACGAGCGCCACCGGGATCAGCAGGCGCAGGCGCCCGGGGATGAGCAAGATCGCGAGCGCCACCACGAGCGCCAGCGCGGCGACGCCCCCGCGACTCTGGGTGAGGACGAAGATTCCCAACAGCGGACCGGCGGCGATCATCGCCGCGATCCGCAGCGCCGCCGGCAACTCCCTTCGCGAGGCGAGAACCAGGGCGGGCAGGATGCCGATCGCCATCAGGGCCGCGGTTGCGTTGGCATAGCCCGTCGGGTCGACCAGCCTGCCGTCGAGCAGCCTGCCCGCGTCGGCCAACGCGGCGGCGAGCCCCGAGGCTCCACCCGCCAGGGCCAGCGCAGGCAGAGAGGCGAGGCCGACCGTGAGGCCTCGCCTGCTGGGCGGCCAGAGCAGTGGCAGGGCGAAGGAGCCGAGAAAGAGGGCCTGCCGCGCGGTCGCGATCTCCGCCGCGCCCTTGTCATCCGCCCAGAGCAACGAGGCGAGGGACCAGGCGGTGAGTGCCGCCAGGGCGACCAGGGCCCAGGCGGCTGGGCCTTTCAACCGCGGACGCGGAACGAACGCGTGGAGCACGACCGCGGCGAGGGCCAGGTAGACGACCCCGGGCAGGAAGACCGCCGCCGGGTACCCCCCCTTCCACACGGCCCACCAAACCCACAGCGGCGCCGCGATCAGCAATCCGGCGCCCTCGACGAGCAGCGTGGCGAGGCGATCGATTCGCCTCGACTCGCTCGAAGGGACCTCGGCTCTCAACGGGAAGCTGGGTCGGCGAGCTCGTCGTAGAGGTCGGCGTAGGCCGCGCTGGCGGCGCCGATGCCGTAGCGCTGCTCGACCAGCGCTCGAGCCCGCTCCCCCAAGGAACGCGCCAGCTCGGCGTCGAGCAGCACCCGCTCCAGCGCCGCGGTCAGCGCCGTCGGGTCCGACGGGTCGACCAGGAGTCCGTCGATCCCGTCGGAGACCACGCCGGGAATCCCGCCGACCCGCGTCGTAACGCAAGGAACGCCGGCCTGCATCGCCTCGAGCAGGCTGACCGGCAAGCCCTCGTGGCGCGAAGGCAGGCAGAAGGCGTCGGCGGCGCCGAGCAGCAACCCGACGTCGGAGCGAGTGCCGAGCAGGCGGACGGTGTCCGACAGCCCCTCGCGTTCGATCCGAAGACGCAGCGCATCCTCTTCGGGCCCCGAGCCGGCGACCGCCACCCGCAGGCCCGGCACCCGATCGCGGAGCAGAGCGGCGGCAGTGAGCAGGTCGTCGATCGCCTTCTCGGGCTGCAGCCTCGCCACGGACACGACCAGGCAACCGACGCCGTCGCCGCCGACCTCACGGCGAAGCCGCTCGCGGTCGAAGTCCGGTGGCGGCGGCTCGGCGGCGGGTCCGTTCGGGATCACGCGGAACCTGTCGCGGGGCAGGCGAAAGCTACTGCGGAAGGCCTCGGCGACCTCGGTCGAAGGGGTGACTATGCGTCGAGAGAGCCAGGAGGACCAGCCGTCGACGAGCGCGCGCAGACGGGTGTCCTCCGCGGCAGGACCGGAGACGGTGTGGACCGTCGTCATGTGCGGACGGCGCAGGGCGACGGCCGCGGCGCGCGAGGAGATGTTCGCCGTCGAGAGGTGAGAGTGCACCACGTCGATGCGGAGGTCCCTCAGCACGCGGACGAGGGCACGGGAAAGCCGCGGATCGTAGAGCGGGCCAGGGGGTAGCCATCGGAAAGCGTCGGCATGCTCGCGCACCGAGTCGACCAGGCCCGAGTCGGCATCGTCCGAAGCCGGCGCGCAGACGACATTCCAGGAGCGGCCGGAGCGACGCAACTCGCGCACGATCGCATCGAGCAGCATCTCCGCGCCCCCGATTCGAAGCGAGTCGATGACGTGCAGGACTCGGGGGGGCTGCGCCACTGCGCGGTGATTCTAATTGCGCGAGAGGGCCGACTCGCAGCCACGATGGGCGCCCCGGTGCTTCGACATTCGTCCGTCCAACCGGAGAATCGTCGCCGACGCTGCCAGGACGACCGACACCCTGGACGTGGCCCGCGCGATCCAGACCCGATGCCGCCGCCTGGTGCTGCTCGTCCTGCCGGCGTTCGTGCTCGCCGTCGCACCGGCAACCGCCGGCGCCAGCGTGGAAACACTGCGCGCCGACCTCGAGAGAAGCAACTTCTCCGAGTTCTCCCAGACCAACGCCCAGACCGGCGCCCTCTTGACCACTCCCACCAGCGCGTTCTCTGGATCGGTCTCCGCCCACGCGACGTATAGCGGCGGCGGAGGCAACGGCTACTCGCGTGGGATCTGGAACGTCGAGTGGTCCGACGGCGAAGAGGTCTGGTTCGGCGCCGCCTACTTCCTGCCCAACGGCTTCCACTCCCAGATCCAGGGCCAGGTCGACCTGCTGCGCTGGGACAACTACTCGATCAACCCCTCGAACACCGATTGGGGCGGCGTCTCGATCTACGGCTCCGACCGCCGCGCTCGCCTGCTGCGCTTCGGCGCCGGGCGCGACAACGACACCCTGGTCGGCCCACTCAGCCTGCCGGAGGGTCGCTGGTTCACGCTCGAGGTCCACCAGCGCCTCTCGGCGAGCAGCGGCAGCGCCCTGAGCGAGCTGTACGTCGACGGGAAGCTCGTCGGCAGCAGCACCGCTGCGAACACATACGGCCGCCCCGCTACCCGCATTCGCTACGGAATCGTCGCGATCGCATCGGGCTCTCAGCAGAAGTCGCTCGAGCTGCGCTTCGACAGCGCCAGCACCGGGACCCAGCCGATGTTCGCCGAGGCCATTGCGCCGAGCCCCCAGCCCGAGCCAACCCCGGAGCCGGAGCCTCGACCCGAGCCAGCGCCCGAGCCCTCGACGACGCCCCAGCCACAAGCCTCTCCTGCCCCGGGGGCAGGGTCGGCGTCACCGACCTCCGATCCAGCGCCTGCCGGTCGCAAGGCCAGGCCATGCGCTTCTCGCAACCGGCTCCGCTACACACAGCGCCTCGAGCGTGCCCGTCCCCAAGGAAAGGCGAGCAGACGGGTTCGCGACCGCTGCACACGATGAGGAGCGCTCCGAGCGGCGATTCCTAGCTGCAAAGCGGCTTTCAAGCGGCATCGAACATCCGTCCAGGTCGCTTGCGGTGGCGTGGACACCTGACGGAGGTCGTCGATGCCTCCGGTGCAATGCGCCAAGCCGCCACACATGCAGCGCGCCTGACCATCCTCCTGGCGACGGTGGCCCTCCTCGTCATCCCCACGGCCGCCACGGCCGCGGTCCAGCCGCTCTCGGCCACGCTCGAGTCCGGCGGCTTCGGCGAGTTCTCCCAGACCAACATCGAAGAGGGCACCCTCGCAGTCGCTTCCGATCGCGCCTATGACGGGGGCATCTCCGCCCGAGCCACCTATGACGGAGGCACCAACAACGGCTACTCGCGCGGCCTCTGGAACGTCGAGTGGTCCGACGGCGAAGAGGTCTGGTTCGGCGCCGCCTACTTCCTGCCCAACGGCTTCCACTCCCAGATCCAGGGCCAGGTCGACCTGCTGCGCTGGGACAACTGGGCGACCCATCCCGACGACACCGACTGGGGCGGCGTCTCGATCTACGGCTCCGACCGCCGTGCTCGCCTGCTGCGCTTCGGCGCCGGGCGCGACAACGACACCTTGGTCGGCCCGCTGAGCCTGCCGGAGGGTCGCTGGTTCACGCTCGAAGTGCACCAGCGCCTCTCGAGCGGCGCCGGCGCCCTCAGCGAGCTCTACCTGGACGGACAGCTGGTCGGCAGCTCCTCCGCGCCCAACACCTACGGCCGGGGGATCGACCGGATTCGCTACGGGATAGTCGCGATCGCCGAAGGGGACCAGACGCAGCCGCTCGAGCTCTGGTTCGACCGGGCGACGGCGGGGCCCGAGCGACTCAACCCGTGAGCAGGGCCAAGCCCCTCATTCGCAAGGCCGCGGGCATGGTCGCCGTGAGCGCTGCGATCCTCGCCCTCCCAGTTGCCGTAGGAGGCTCAGAGCCAGTCTGGGAAGCGCTTCCCGAGGCCCCCCAGCCGGAACGGCAGGAGGTCTCCTACGTCGCGCTCGACGGCTTCGTCTACCTGGCTGCCGGAAACAGCCGCGATCAGGACCGGTACAACCCGGCGACGGAGCAGTGGGCGTCCGTGGCCAGCCTGCCCGCGGACTTCGAAGGCGTCGACCACCTGCACGGAGTGGCGGTCGCCGGCAAGATCGTTTACATCGGCGGTCTCAAACAGTGGGAACAACCCTTCCCGGTCATCGGCACGGTCGCGGTCTATGACCCGGACACGAACGAGTTCGAGGAGGGCGAGCCGATGCCCAGCCCCCGCGCCGCCGGGGGCGCGGCTGCCTGGCGCGGAAAGGTGATCTACGCCGGTGGCCTCGGCCCGGAAGGATCGGTGGCGCGCGTCGACGCATACGACCCCGAGACCGATACCTGGTCGGAGCTCGACGCAATGCCGCGCCCACGCGATCACTTCCAAGCAGCGGTAGTCGGCGACGAGCTCTACGCGATCGGCGGGCGCGAAACCTCCGAGACGGGCGACATCGAGGAGATCCCGCCGGTGGACGTGCTCGAGCTGCCCGCCCAAGCCACTGAGCTGCCCGACGCGGAGTGGCGAGAA
>Ga0209461_10000179_pt1 | contig 30189 bp, 33 predicted proteins | sample AgamicAsMarz_FD_187162 | JGI IMG/M metagenome (GOLD analysis project Ga0209461, IMG submission 187162) | Agave microbial communities from Guanajuato, Mexico - As.Ma.rz (SPAdes) (version 2) | ecosystem: Host-associated > Plants > Phyllosphere > Phylloplane/Leaf | place: Guanajuato, Mexico... | reverse complement strand
CTATTTTAAACTTTGTAGCAATGTTTGCAGGACTAGGTTTTGACCATAGTTCTACATCTATAAGATCGACAGTTTCACTAATTATTGCTGTTTTTTTAGGTGCGGTTTCTTGGTGGCTTATTTTAAGTAGTGTAGTTAGTTTGTTTCGAAATAAAATTACAAATCACTTAGGTTTAGTAAATAAAATGGCTGGTTTAATGATTGTTGTTTTAGGAATTACGTCATTTATTAAGTAAAGGAAGCTATGTATTAGTAGCTTCTTTCCTTTAAGTTTGTGTAAAATAAATAGTATTGACAATTAATAAGTGTTGTAACTATAATGGTTACATCGGAGGTTGAATCCTATGAAAATCAGTAGTCGTTTTACCGTTGCTGTTCATATTTTATCTTTGGTCACGATTGAGAATAGTGCGCTTTGTACTTCCGAATGGATTGCAGGAAGTGTAAATACAAATCCGGTCGTAATTAGAAGAGTAATGGGAAAACTTAAGAATGCTGGCTTAATTCAAGTCCGTCGAGGAACCGGTGGAGCTTCACTTCGTAAGCCTTTAAATGAAATTACTCTTTTAGATGTTTATAGAGCAGTTGAAGTTGTAGAAGAAGGAGAACTTTTTCAATTTCATGAGAAACCGAATCCGAATTGTCCAGTCGGTGCAAATATTCAAGCAGTGCTAGAATTGATCTTAAATCGAGCACAAGAAGCAATGGAAAAAATACTGGATGAAGTTACTATGGAAGAATTAGTTACAGTATTAAGTAAAAAAATTGGATAATGTCATTCAATTTTTTTTGAGAATGATGTAACTGTTTTTGTTACATCTATAGTATATTTTTTTAAACTAGTTGTAACTATTTTAGTTACGACTATGAGTTCAAAACAACTTTTAAAAATTTAAGGAGGAAGAAAAAGATGAAAATTGGTATTATTGGAGCAACAGGAAAAGCAGGTAACCTTATTTTAAAAGAAGCAGTAGACAGAGGACATGAGGTAACAGCAATCGTGAGAAATGCTTCTAAATTAACAAATAATGAAGTATCAGTATTGGAAAAGGATTTATTAGATTTAAATTCAACTGACTTAAAGCAATTTGATGTTGTTGTAAATGCATTTAAAGCAGCTGAAGGTCATGAGCACCTTTATATTGAAGCTGGGAATGTTTTAATAAATGCTTTAAATGGTGTTAAGGATACTAGATTAATCGTAGTTGGTGGAGCTGGAAGCTTGTATGTTGATGAAGAAAAAACGATTCAATTAGTTGACACACCTGAATTTCCAAAAGAATATTATGCTACTGCATCTCATATGACAAAAGGTCTTCAGGACTTACAAAAAACAACTGATATTAAATGGACATTTATTAGTCCAGCGGCATTCTTTGATCCGAATGGTAAACGTACTGGGGCTTATCAAAAAGGAAAAGACAATTTTATTGTAAATAAAAAAGGTAATAGCTATGTAAGTTATGCTGACTATGCAATTGCATTATTAGACGAGATTGAAAATCCACAGCATATTAATGAACGATTTACTTTGGTTTCTGAAGCATAATAAGTTTCAGACAGTTGACAAACGCTCGCTTTCTTCGTTGCTTCGCCTGTCTGCGGTGCTCATTACCGACTAAGGTAACTCCGTTCCTCATCAGGCTTCGCGCCTCGAAGACAAACGCTTGCGATCAGTCTGAAAATCAAGTTTAAGCGATTCTTTATGAGAATCGCTTTTCTTATTTATAAAAATAAAAATGGACCCCTTAGTTTGAAGTCCACAAATGATTACCTATATTTGTTTCTTTTTATAACCATAAAAATACATACTTAGAGGCCACCAAATAACTGCAAAAATTGGATATACAGCCCAAATTGTATCTGGGGATGAAATGATATTTACAATGATAAAGAATAGACTAATTAGTATGCTAGCTGTAAACGAAAATGCTACAAACGCTTTTCGATTTGCATGATAAATGGATAATGGCCACCAAATAATTGCAAATGCCGGATAAATGACCCAAGGATAATCTGGGGAAGCGATAAAATTCAAAAAACCATAGTATGCGATCGTAATGATACTGCCAAGGAGTGCAATCGGTAATGTTCTAGCATTCTTACCTAAATGCATGAGAATTGGCCAACTAATAATGGGAAAGGCAGCATAGAAAAACCAAAGATAATCAGGTGAGTGAACTAAGTTCTCTGTTAACAAGAAAGCTAGGAGTACGATACTACTAAAGAGTGAGAATTGCTTCATCGATCTTTTTCCAATGAAATATAAACTTATTGGCCAAAATAAAATGAAAAAACATGGGTAAATAAACCAAATCGTGCTAGGAGATGTAATAAAATTAACGAGCATAAAAAAGACCATCGTCATAATACAGCCTGCAGTTGCAAAACCGATATAATTTTTCACTATTTTTCACCTCACTTTTTACGTTGCCAGTAGAAATACATTGAAAGAGGCCACCATAATAGACCAAACGTTGGGTACACAAACCAAATAGTCTTCGGAGTGTAGTAAAAATTAATAAATAAGAAGAGAGCAATTAGTAAGCCACTACCCCAAATTGAATAGGATAAATTTAGTTTTGCAAAATTTGCTTTCTTGCTATCTGGTTTTTTAACACCAAGTTCTCTCTTTAATTCCTCAATGTCTCCAAATTCTACAATTGCTTTGTTTATAGCATCTTCTTCTTCCTTACCATTTTCCATTAAAAACATGACTTTTTCTTCTAAGTTCTGAATAATCTCTTGTTTAACTATTTCTGATTGCTCAGTTTTAGGAACATCTTTAAATAGTTCTTCAATATGATTTCTAATTTTTTTCATTATATCTCCTCCATGAATAGATCAATAATTTCTTTTACTTCTTGCCATTCTTTTACTAATTCACTTAAATATGCTTTACCTAATGAAGTAATTTTGTAATATTTTCTTTTTCCACCGTGCGTAATATCACCAAAATAAGCTTCCACTAATTCCTTTTTTTCTAAGCGCTGAAATACAGCATATAATGTTGCTTCTTTTATTTGAAACCGATTGTCTGTCCGTAATCCAATTTCTTGAGAAATCTCATACCCATAGCGGTCCTTCTCAGAAATAAGTTTTAATATGATTGAGTCAAGATGCCCGCGTATAATGTCACTTCTAACCATAATTCACCTATTCACCTTCTATAATATTATTCTATCTGATAGAGTAATGTTAACAATAATTACTCTATCTGTCAAAGTAATTTTATATGATTTTGTTTATGACTATTCGAGAGAAGTGAAATAAGCCTGTCCGAAGCAAAAATAAAATAATTATCTTTTCTGTGTCCTGCTTTACTATATGTCACATTTTTTGTATTTCATTCGTCTTAATTAGTGAAGAAAAAGAAAGGGAGAGATAATATTATGAATTTAAATCAAATAGATGGTCATCAAAAATGGGATGTTACTGTCTTAGGTGGTGGGATTGCGGGGTTAACTGCAGCGATCTACTTAGCTCAAGCAGGTAAAAAAGTACTTCTATTGGATAAAGCAGCTAAATTAGGTGGGAGAGGTAGTTCGAATACAATTGGCGATGCACATTTAAATCTTGGAGCACACGCATTATATACAAACTGTATCGAAATTTTAAATGAAGTAGGTGTTATTGTTTCTGGCAAGCTTCCAAAATTGAGTGGTGCATTTATTCTTGGAGATCAATCTAATCAAATGAAAATAATCGAGGCATTTAATTTATTTTTGGGTAATCATTTAAAATGGAAAGAAAAAATGGAATTTATTCGATTTTATCGACATATTCGTAAAATGGATTTGGATGAAATCAATCATATTAGTTTAGAAGAATATTTAAATAGAAAAATAACAAGTAGTCGTGTAAAGAATTTAATTTTAGCTTTTATACGTGTATCTACCTTTACAAGTAATTCTGAATTGATAAGTGCAGGAGTGGCAATTGGTCAGCTTCGTAGCGCGAAAGTATTGTATATAAATGATGGATGGCAATCAATTGTTAACGACCTAATTAAAAAGGCGAATCAACTTGGTGTTACGATTCAAAATAGTACAGTAGTGTCTAAAATTACTGGCTCTTATCCAAACATAAATCTTATCTTGAAAAACGATACTAGGATCAACACCAGCTGTTTGTTATCGACCATTAATCCAATTGATTTAGTTAAGCTAATAGAAGAACCAATCTCAGATTCATTTTTACAAAAATGTAATCAAATGATTCCAGTAAAAGCTGCATGCCTTGACCTCGTAATGAAAGGATTACCAAATCCAAAACTCAACTTTGCTTTAGGTGTTGATCAACCATGGTATTTTTCAAATCATTCATCAGTAGCTAGATTATCGAATAAAGAAGGAGAAATTGTAGTTCATCTAATGAAATATTTAAACTCGGTCAACGAAACAGATTCGAAAAAAGATGAGGAAGAACTAGAAGGTTTGCTTGATGTACTTCAACCAGGTTGGAGAGATTATGTAATTTCACGACGCTATCTTCCTAAGCTTATCGTTTCTAACGACATAAAAAAGCCATTTCAGAAATTGGATAATCATTTATCAAATAGTGATGTTGGCTTAGAAGGCATTTATATTGCAGGAGACTGGGTAGGGGAGACAGAACTTCTATTAAATGCATCTCTAACAAGTGTTAAAAATGCTACTAAACTAATAAATGAGAAGCTTGAACTTCAACTAATTTAAAATAGAGGAGAAGATACTTCATGGAAGTAGACTATCTATATTCTCAATATAAGCCACTTTTATTTTCAATCGGATATAGTATGCTAGGATCGGTTGAGGATTCGGAGGATTTGGTACAGGATACTTTTCTCACAGTTCAAAAGATGAATCAATCCATCACAAAAGAAGAGCCGAATAATATAAAAGCATTCTTATGTAAAATAATGACAAATCGTTGCTTGGATTTATTAAAATCCTCAAAAAATAAGCGCGAAGTTTATATAGGACCGTGGCTTCCAGAACCGATTATTCAAAACTTACCTGAAGATTTAAATGATGATCCGATGGAAAAGATGATTTTAGATGAAACGATCACCTATGCATTTTTAGTTTTACTTGAACAGTTAAATCCAACCGAAAGAGCAGTATTTGTCTTACGAGAAGCCTTTCAGTTTGACTTCCGTACAATCGCTAATATTTTAAATAAGACCGAATTGAATTGCCGTAAAATATTCAGTAGACTTAAGCGCAAAGTCCAAAGTAAGGATGTAGTTGAAAAACGAAATCTAAATCAGGAGCTAGACATTGCAAAACGATTTATTGAAGCCGCGGAAACAGGTAATTTAGATATGCTAATATCACTTTTAACGGAAGATATCGTACTAATTACAGACGCCGGTGGCAAAACGAAGGCTGCCCTTCGCCCAATCAATCTACAGAAAAATGTTATTGCATTCCTTATTGGTGTAAGGAAGAAAATGAACACTCCATCCGAAACTGAAATTATTTTGATCAATAATCAAATTGGTTTAATTGTTAAAAGTGAAGGCGAAGAGCCAACCGTAATTTGTTTTGAAATAGAAGGAGAGCGTTATCGAAGTATTTATATGGTTCGAAATCCTGAAAAAATAAGATTTTTGGGATGAGTATTAGAACATTTTAAACCTTAGAACAGGGGGTCCCACTTTTTTATGGGATTCCTTATTTTTATTTAAGCAGGAAGAAGAGATTTAGTAACTCATAGGGTGTTCATGAGTAAGTAGAAAAGCAGGAAGATGAGGTTTAGTAACTCATAAGGAGTTCATGAGTAAGTAAAACAGCAAAAAGAAGAGATTTAGTAACTCATAAGGAGTTCATGAGTAAGTAAAACAGCAAAAAGAAGAGATTTAGTAACTCATAAGGAGTTCATGAGTAAGTAAAACAACAAAAAGATGAAATATCGTAACTCATAAGGTCTTCATGAGTAAGTAAAACAGCAAAAAGAAGAGATTTAGTAACTCATAAAGTGTTCATGAGTAAGTAAATCGGCAAAAAGATGAAATATCGTAACTCATAAAGGGCTTAAGAGTAGGTAAAAAAGGAAAAATTTTATCTATATCAAAAAAAATCTATTAAATATCTTAAAAAATACGGTGGCGCTAATTTGTCAGTTAACCTGGCTTATGAGATAGCCCCTTTTTATTTTTGGTTTTTTTCATAAAAAGCTTTATAGTTTTAGTAGTTACTATGTTTAGATTAAAAATTTTAGGAGTGTTTATGGAAACGAACGAGTATCTAATAACGCAGCTTAATGAAATTGAAAAATGGGAAAAAGATCAAAAAAGCGTATTTTTTTGGGAGAAAATCGGTAGAATTCCATTTATGATCTTGGATAAAATTACACCTAAGTTTATTCACGATAAGATTGGAGTTATTTTAGATGAATTATCAAAGTATGTGAATGCTGGTGGTCAATATTTAGTTAGTGTTCCTTCAACTCTAACTAGGATGAGTAAGGAGCTTTCTATTGAAGAACTAACCGAAATTGAAATGGTCAATCAACTTAGTCTAGAGCAAATGGATCGTGTTTCGAATGATTTTATTGCTAGTCGTAAACAATTTGCAAAGGTCCAAGGAGCGACAACAGGTTTTGGTGGAATGTTTACGATTGCGATCGATATCCCAATTTTATTAGGACTTACATTAAAGACACTTCAAGAAATAGCAATTTCTTATGGTTATGATCCAAATGATCAAATGGAGAGAGTATTCATTATTAAATGCTTACAATTTACATCTGCTGATATAGTGGGTAAAAAGGCGATATTAGAAGAATTAACAAATATTGAAGGAAAAAAAGCCTTTTCTCAAATTGAAGGTTGGAGAGAAGTATTTTATACATATCGTGACAACATGGGATGGAAAAAGTTGTTTCAAATGATTCCAATTGCAGGTTTAATATTTGGTGCATATGTAAATAAACAAGCAATTGAAGATGTTGGAGAGGCTGGTAGAAAGCTTTATAAAAAAAGACGGATCATGGAAAGATTGCATGATCTAAAATAAGCAGAAAAAAGATGAATTTAGTTTAGAGCTAAATTCATCTTTTTTGTTATTAATCAAACGTTTGTTTAAGATTTAAATTTATTTGGGAATTGCTTAATAATGCCTGAAGAAATTGTATCAGCTATAGGGATCATATGTTGAAGACCAGCATCAAATGCTTTTACACTTCCTTCCCAGTCCATTTTTATTCTTGTTACAGCTTCATTTGTTACCATTTTTAAATGTGTATATAGTAAGTCTTTTAAAGCTTGATTTGTCCAATTTGGATTTGCTTTACTTAAGAGTGCAGCCATATCATCTGCATTTTTAAACCATGTGTCGTTCAATGTTTTTAAAGTTGCCATATCATTTGCTTTCGCAGCATCAATAATTTTACCAGCGATTACAATGTGGTCAGTTAGTAATTTAGCAAGCTGATCTCCAGCGGCAGCACCATAATATGGTTTAATTGCATTCCCAATATCTTGTTGATTTCTTAGGAGTCTTGCAAGTACTACATCCTTATCTGGCATTCCAGCAACAGCACTAACAATATACTTACTAGTCCATATTAAGTGATCCATCCAAAGCTTTCTCATATCTGCTTTGAAATTACATGCTGAATTACTTATGCATCTTCCATGAGCCCTAGTATCCATTTGCTCGGCACTGGATTTAATAGGGGATAGAATTAGTGCAAAACATAAAAATAGAGATGTGAATTTTAGTAATTGTTTCTTCATTTAGATGTCTCCTTTGAGATGCTTTCAAAATGTACCAGTATTATTTTGGATTTTTTTTCAAGTAATATTCAAAGTTTTTACATTCAGTTTATTTTTGAAAGTAATGTTTTAGAAAAAAAGCCACTCATGTGGAAAACATCAAAATTAGATTAGCTATTTAAAAAATAGTAATTTTGATATAATATAATAATAAATAATGGGGAATAGTGGAAAAAAATATCGCTTCAATCATGTTACTTTTTCCTTGGAAGGTGAAGACAGCATTGTTAAATTTTTTATATCCTAGTATCTTTATCATGACTTTAATCATTTTATTTTTTGGTTATAGATTTTTTAAAGGTTATATTACTCTACTAAAATATTTATATTGCGTAATCTTTGGAATCTACATTACTTGTCTTGTGGATATTACTTTGTTCCCATTTCCTTATCAAAAATATCTAATTCAAGTCATGATTGAGGATCACTTGGGATATACAAATAATTTTGTCCCATTTGAAGTATTTGTAGATTCAATCAGATATGGATCATTTTCAATTGCTCTAAAGCAAGTTGGCGGAAATATTGTATTATTTATGCCATTAGGATTTGCTTTGCCAGTTCTAAATCCTAAAATTAAGAAAAGTAAAACGATATTAGTTGGTTTTACTGTAAGTTTAGGGATTGAAATAATCCAAGGAACCACGGGTTTTTTTATTGGATATAATTATCGATCTTGCGACATTGATGATTTATTATTAAATACATTTGGTACTGTGTTAGGAGTAATAGTCTTTAGTTTAAGCACTAAATTTTCTATAAAGAAGAAAATCGATAATCAATATATAAAAAGACAAGGAGCATAATGCTACTTGTCTTTTTGTAACTTCTGAAGCTCTTTCACTGTCACAAATTTATATCCATCTTTCGATAATGAATCCAATATCCCTTTAATTGTTTCTAGTTCTTTACCAGTTTTATCATACATCGGATGAATTAAAATAATTGAGCCTGGTTTCATATTGTTCTTTACATAGTTTATTTTGTCTTGAGGATTTGTGTAAAAAGTATCTGGCTCTAAATTCCATGTAATCGTTTCTCGGTTATGTTTATGCATGTAATACGGTAAGCCAATTAGTTTTTTACCATTTGGTGGACGGAATTCAATTTCTCCTTTATAGCCAGCTTTTCGGATTAGTTTGTCTGTTTTTTCTATTTCATCTTTAATAAATGAAGGTGATTTTAGCACCATTCTGTCATGAGAATATGTATGGTTTCCAATCTGTTGTCCTGCATCCACTATTTTTTTAGCTTCTTCGGGATTCTTTTCAATTTCATTCCCGATTAGAAAAAAAGTAGCCTTTGCATTGTATTGATCTAAAAGTGGTAGAATGTCATCAACATTTTTAGTTGGACCGTCATCAAAAGTTAAAGCAACTACTTTTTGGTTAGTCTGTACTTCATTTGTTAATCCCCCAAAAAGCTGAAAAGATCTTGCATTCATTAGCTTGTACAATCCAAATAAGATCAGAAACAAAATTAGAATACTTGCACTTATTTTCAGTAGTCTTTTTTTCATCTATTTTACCTGTCTTTCTTGTTATTGAAATTAAACATAATTATATCATCACTAATTAAAAAAAGAATAAAAGAAGGAAATTAAAGGAAATTTAAGATTGATGGAAGAAGTAGTGTAATACAGTATTTTAAGCTATGAATTCGAAATTGATTTTTGAAAACAGATTTTTATTTTAGATCAAACAATCTACTTGCAAATTTATCAGTTTAGTATTAAACTGATAACAAGATCGATCAAAGAGGTGCAAAAATGTTAAATAGTCATAATGAAGCTTCTGCAAACAAATCAAAAAATTTAGCAGTATTACTTTGGTTTCGATTAGCTCGTTTTTATCTTAAAAATGTTAGAGAATCAAATAATCAATTGAAAAAATGGGGTTTGACGACTGCTCAATTTGATGTAATTGTCCATGTGGGGAGAAATAAGCGTCTTACGCAGCAAGAATTAGCCGATAAATTAGTTGTTACAAAAGGAAATGTGACTCATCTATTAAAGAAAATGGAAGAGCTTCAGTGGATTAAAAGAGAAGTAGAATGGAAAAACAAATATCTCTCTTTAACAGAGTTAGGTCAAAAAATGTATGAAGAAATCGTACCTTCACAAGATGAGTTTCAACAAGCTCAATTCAGCAAATTAACTGAAGAAGAGCAATTACAATTACTTACTTTATTAAGGAAATTAAATAAATAATGAATTAGAACGGAGGAAAGTTTATGGAGAAAATGAAAGGCATACATCATATTACTGCGATAGTTGGTGATCCGCAAGAAAATATGGATTTTTACGCTGGGATTTTAGGTTTACGCTTTGTGAAAAAAACAATTAATTTTGATGATCCAGGTACGTATCACTTTTATTTTGGAGACGAAACTGCAAAACCAGGGACGATCATGACTTTTTTCCCTTGGGCAAATGCATATAGAGGAAAAGTTGGAAGTGGGCAAGTAGGAATCATAACATTCTTAATCCCAGCTAACTCAATGGAATTTTGGGAAAACCGTTTAGCATCTTTTAAAATTCAAACAAAAAAAGTAAGTCGATTTGGTGAAACATTTCTTCAATTTGAAGACTTTCATGGCTTACAGCTTGAATTAGTAGAAAGGGAAGCTGGACAGGAAAATACTTGGGAATTTAATGGTGTTACAAAAGATGTAGCAATTAAAGGGTTTGGTGGTGCAGTTTTATATTCTGGAGCACCAAATAAAACAGCTGAACTGTTGGAAAACGTAATGGAATTAGAATGCTTAGGTCAAGAGGGTAACTATTTACGTTTTAAGGCTGCTAGTGATATCGGAAATATTATCGATATTGAATTAGCAGCAGTAGGAAGAGGAGCTATGGGAGTAGGAACGGTCCATCATATTGCTTGGAGAGCAAGTAATGATGAAGAACATGTAAAATGGCAACATAAATTATATGATAATCAATATGGAGTTACTGAAGTAAAAGATCGAAACTATTTTAACGCAATTTATTTTCGTGAAAATGGTGGGTTATTATTTGAAATTGCAACTGATCCACCAGGATTTATGATTGATGAGAATATAGACCATTTAGGTGAACAGTTAATGCTACCAAAGTGGCAAGAACCACATCGTGAAATAATAGAAAATCACTTGCAACCAATTGTTGTTAGAGAAGTGAAAGGAGAATGACGATGAAACACGTATTTAATAGAGGGAGTAATCCATCAAAGCCAACATTTTTATTATTACATGGTACAGGTGGGAATGAACTTGATCTATTACCAATTGCAGGTATGATCGATGATGAAGCTTCTGTATTATCAGTGAGAGGAAATGTAAGTGAAAATGGAATGCCACGTTTTTTTAAGCGATTAGCTGAAGGTGTATTTGATATGGAAGATTTAGTTTTCCGTACAAAAGAATTAAAAGAGTTTATTGAATTGGCTTCCTCAGAACATGGATTTGATCCAAACAATATGATCGCAATTGGTTATTCAAACGGTGCAAACATTGCTGGAAGTCTACTGTTCCATTATGAAAATGTATTTAAAGGCGCAATGTTATTGCATCCAATGGTACCGATTCGTGATTTAGAATTGCCAAATATGAAAGATGTGTCAGTCTTCATTGGAGCAGGCAAAAATGATCCAATCTGTTTACCACAAGAAACAGAAGAATTAGCATCATTGTTAGACGGTGCCGGTGCAAAAGTCGTTACTCATTGGGAAAACATGGGGCATAGCTTAACTAGATCGGAAATTGAAGCAGCAGCTGATTGGTACAAAAATAACTTTTAAGGAGTATGCAATAATGATGAAATCTTTTTCTCCAGCAGATTTAAGTGATCGTGATAATTATAAGTTCTTAATTGGTGGAATTATTCCAAGACCAATTGCTTTTGTTACAACTGAATCAAATGAGAATGTCTTAAATGGTGCACCATTTAGCTATTTCAACATCGTAACGGCTAATCCACCTATGATATCTGTATCCGTTCAGCGACAAAATGGTAAACAAAAAGATACAGCTAGAAATGCGATTGAGAAAAAAGAGTTCGTCGTTCATATCGTTGATGAATCGAATGTTGAAGCAATTAATAAAACAGCAGCTGCATTGCCACCTACTGAAAGTGAAATCGAATTAGCAGGCTTAACACCAGTAGATAGCGTAATGGTTTCAGTTCCAGGAGTGAAGGAGTCAAAAATTCGAATGGAATGCACTCTAGAACAAGCAATTCCATTAGGAAAAGATAATGAGGCTTGCGACTTATTAATAGGCAAGGTTGTTTATTTTCATATAGAAGATGAAATTTATGAAAATGGACGAATCGATGCAGATGGCTTAAAAGCAGTAAGTCGTTTAGCAGGGAATGATTATGCTAAAGTTGGAGAAATGTTTACGATTGATCGTCCTAAATAAGTTTAATAAGAGTGAAGGGTAAAGTAGAATTTACACTTCACTTTTTTTTTTGAAAAAAATTAAAAGAAAAATGAACGATATGCAGAACCTATTCGTATAACAAATGAAACCAAATAAGAATTGTATAGATTAGCAAGAAGGGTGGAAGATATGGCTGATTTAGATGAATTAGAAATTATAAAGTCTGCTCAGCAAGGTGACCAAGATGCATTTGCTAAACTTTTTCAAACCCATTATTCCTTTTTATATAAATACGTTTTAAAGATGACCCTAAATCAACAAACTGCAGAAGATTTAGTGCAGGATACGATGTTGAAAGGTTATGACAATATAAAGAAATACAACGGACAATCCAAATTTTCAACTTGGCTAATTACAATCGCTACTAGACTTTATTTAGATCAACAAAGAAGGAAAAAGCGCGAATGGTTTTGGGAAAAAAATGAGTCCGTAGAATTATCACGTTCCTTAAATTGGCAGTTGGCTTATAAAGGATTTGAGTGGAGTGATGTTATGGAGGGGTTTGAAAAGCTTAAATCGGAAGTGCGAGCGGCCATATTATTAAAGTATTACTACGGCTATACGAACGAAGAAATTGGATATATGATGGGAATTCGAGAAGGAACGGTTAAATCAAGAATTCATAATGGGATGAAGGAATTAAGAAAGGAGTTAATGCAAGATGGATAAAGAAGAAATTGTTTCAGCATTTAAGCAGTTTGATGAATTAACGAATGTACATGAACCTTCAATCAGTGCGATTACAGAAAAAATTAAATATCATCAGGAAAAAAAGAAAACTATTTTTCTTAAAGAACTAATCGTATTCATCTGTGTAGCATGCAGTCTCTTCATCGGTGCACTTCTTATGGTTTTAGAGGCTCCAGTAAGTATTGTTATTATTCAAGGTTTAGGCTTTATTGCATTACCAATTATTTTTAAACGAGATAAAAAGAAAATTGAAAGTGAGTTGATTTAAAGTGGAATGGACAACAGAAAATATTATCATATTAGGTTTAGTCTTTATAATTTTAATAACTCAAAGTATCACACTTTTTACAAACGCTAAAAAGAGAAATCGTTCAGCCTGGTTATGGGGGCTGTTAGGAATGATTCAATTCCCTTGGCCTAGTGTCTTCTTTTACTTTTTAGTTGTTCGAAAAGATCGAAAAAAACTAAATTAAGGATAGCGTAGAAATACTAGACTAATTGGAACGATTCAATTTTTGTCTAGTATTTTTAATTTTATGTTTGACAATTTTAGTGTATTACCTGTATAGTACACGTATAAGGTGTATTAATCGAGTAATACGCATAGTTATGTGTTAGGTGTATGAACTAGATGGTACACACACATACTAATTAAATTGTATTAAGAACGAGGAGGTGGATTGATGGAATTTATAGTGAATAACCGTGAACCAGTTTATTTACAGGTCGTTAGGCATTTTAAACAACAAATTGCCAAAAGACTATTAGAAGCTGGTCAAGAAATACCATCAAGAAGAGAATTAGCTGTTCAATTTAATATAAATCCAAATACTGTGCAAAAAGCATACAAGGAAATGGAGGAACAAGGATTGATTACGACTGAACGAAATTTCCCTAGTAAGATTACGACTGATATAAAAGTGTTAAATGGTGTACGAAATGAATTGATTATGGAAGCTGTAAATGAATTCGTCGATTCAATTAAAGTAATAAATGTTCCTGTGGAAGAATTACTTACAATGGTTAAACAAAACTATGAACAAAAGATAAAAGAAGAAAAGAAAGGAGATGCTTAAATGATCCAAGTAAAAAATGTTTCAAAAAAATATGGTCGGAAAAATGTTTTACGTGATATTTCTTTTACAGCAAATAAAGGAGAAATCACTTGTTTAATTGGTATTAATGGTGTTGGTAAGTCTACAACGATGAAGGCAATTATGGGGATTACGCCAATTGATTGCGGTGAAATATTAATAGATGATAAGAAAATGAATCATACAATGTACGAAAATATTACCTTTATTCCAGATACACTTACCATGCTTCCTAGTTTTACAGTTGGAGAAGCAATGCAGTTTATGAAGGACTTTTATGTAAATTGGAATCCAGAGCGAGCAAAAGAATTACTTGGATTTTTCCGTTTAAAGGAAGACGAGAAATTAGGTGAGCTTTCAAAAGGGAATGCTGCAAAAGCCAATCTACTTTTTGGTTTAGGACTAGATGTTGATTATGTTCTAATGGATGAACCTTTTTCTGGTATCGATATGTTTAGTAGAGAGCAAATTGCAAAAGTGTTTACGAGTCACTTAATTGAAGATCGAGGCGTCATTATAACAACGCATGAAATTAGTGATATTGAGCATTTAATCGATAAGGTCGTTTTATTAGATAACGGCGAAATTCTGAAAGAGTTTTATACAGAAGAAATACGATTAGAAGAAGGTAAATCTGTGATGGACGTAATGAGAGAGGTGTATCAATCGTGAATCGATATATAAAACTAGTTAATTTTGAAGTTAATCGATTTTTTAAATTATATATAGGGTTACTTATTATTGTAGCTATATCACAGTTTGTGAGTTTGTTTTTAGTAAAGTCCAAATATATGCAAGCTGCTAACGATGCAAACTATGCAAGTTCTATGAAAGCAACAGAGCGGTTTATCTCTTCAAGTGGGTTACTTACCTTTAATCAGGTTGCTAATCATCTACTTTTTATTGGTCCAATTGTCATATGCATAGCTTTAATGATGTTCTATGTTTTTATCATTTGGTACAGAGATTATTTTGGGAAAAACACGTTTATTTACCGTTTATTTATGCTACCAACTTCAAGAATGACAATTTACTTTTCTAAAGCGACTACAATCTTAATTATGGTGTTGAGTTTGCTCGCTTTTCAACTAATACTTTTACCGATTGAAATAAACGTATTTCAACAAATCGTTCCAAGTGAACTTTTAGGGAAAATGAGTACGATTGATCTTTTTATGAATTCTAATATTTTTACAATGATATTACCAAGTAATTTTATGGATTTCATTTTTAGGTATCTTATTGGAATGGGACTAGTATTTACCCTCTTCACATTCATATTATTGGAACGTAGTTATCGTTGGAAAGGCATAATTTTTGGGATTTTATATGTGATTGCAATTGCAGGTTTACTTCTTATACCAGCTTTTATTGAATCCTATTTGTTTGGAGAAGATTTTTCATTTTATCCGAGTGAAGTGTTCTATATGGAATTAGGCCTTTTTACAATCATCATTACAGTTTCAATCTTATTTAGTAAATATTTATTAAAAAACAAAGTATCGGTTTAAGGGGGAGTTAGAATGAAGCGATATCGTAATTTGGCAGTAATAGCCGTTGTCACGACAATCAGTTTAGGTACGTTTTTTACGAAAGTAGCTATGTCAGAAAGCAAGTTACCTAAATTTTACTTAAAAACTGAAAATGGAGATTCAAAATATGCTAAAGATTTAATGATTAGCGCTGGATATGATCAGAGTGGAGGTAGTGGAGGTAGAAGTTTAACTATTACTACTGATGGAAGTGAATATAAAGACAGAAATTCAATGCTTAGTGAGCTTGATAGTGACTATTATGATCTAAAGAAATTAGATCATTTAAGAAAGAAAGAAAGAAACTTTATGCGCGGAAAACTTTCTTCTTCTCAATTTTATATCGATAAAGATTATGCATGGTATGCTGATGTAAAAGGTGGAAAACTTGGTGGTACGTATGAGCACCAAAATAATCATTTTAAAATGTATATAGATGGTCTTGATCTTCATAATAAAGACCGTTTTAAATTTAAACTTGATATTCCAGAGGAAGAAAACTACTCGTATATTTATGTACAAGATGTACAATTAATCGGTAAAGATTTAATTGTCACTACTTATCAAAATAAAACGGATGTAGTAAAGGATAAAACTACAAATTCAAATATAAATGTCGATAAAAATGAATTAGTCATGTATCGAATTAATGTAAACCAAAAGAAAATTGTTGATCGTACAGTCATTAATGAATCATCCAATGATCAAAATACTCATACACATACTGACATACAAAATCTGATACAAGATTCAGATGAAACTGTTCCTTCTAAATTCGATGTATACAAAAAAGTAAAACTAAAAGATACAGTTCAAACAAATGGAGAAACGGAAACTGAAGAACTTAGTAATGAAGTAATCATATTAAATTTAGAAACTGGTAAAGAAGAAAATTTAAATTTATCGAATGAACAAAAAGAGCAATTAATGCAAAGTAATGTAATTCTTGATAAGGAAAACTTGTATTTTATAACGCAAAGTGATAAAGATCTTTCAGTTTTAAAGTATAATCTAAACAATAAAAAGGTCGAAGGTGAAACAGTACTCATAAAAAAGGTAGATAGTAATAATCTTTCAAATTACAAAGTCATCGACGGAAAACTATATGCAATTACGAATAGTACTGAAAATCCTGGCAAGTTCAATAAAGATTTGATTGTTGCTGACTTAGCAAATGGTCAAAGTGTCTTCGAAGGTAAGATTGAAGTAAAGAAAAGTAAAGGAGATCCAAGTAAAGCATTAAAAAAATTACAGATATATGATTTTAAGGTTAAGTAAGAAGGGCAGGAAAAAGATAAGAAATTGGTTATAGGAAAAGATATTATAAACTTATAAAATCTTTTCCTACTCCTTCTTCTTACTTTATTCCTGTTCTTTTTTCTTTGCTTTCCTACGTTCCTGTTTACTAAAAGAATATATGTTCTAGTTTGATTACTTGATTTCGTACCTGAACATAGATAATATGTAAAGAAGATTAAATTTTAAAGTACGTTTGTTCTGTTTTTGATTGATTTTTGAAATTTTGTGGTAAAATAGAAGGATAGGTATGTTTTGGAAATGGAGGCGGGGAAGATGGAGCAGAAATTCGAGGTAGTTTCTAATTATTCACCTCAAGGTGACCAGCCAAATGCGATTAAGCAGTTAGTTGATGGGGTTAAAAATGGTAAAGAGCATCAAGTTTTATTGGGTGCAACAGGTACGGGAAAAACGTTTACCATTTCAAATGTAATTAAAGAAGTAGGAAAACCAACATTAGTATTTGCTCACAATAAAACATTAGCAGGGCAATTATATAGTGAATTAAAAGAGTTTTTTCCAAATAATGCAGTTGAGTATTTCGTAAGTTACTATGATTATTTCCAGCCAGAAGCTTATGTACCTCAAACGGATACTTATATTGAAAAAGATTCAAGTATTAATGATGAAATTGATAAATTACGTCACTCTGCGACTTCCTCCCTTTTTGAACGTAAGGATGTCATTATTGTAGCGAGTGTTTCTTGTATTTATGGTTTAGGTTCTCCTGAAGAATATCGTGAATTAGTCTGTTCTCTTCGTATTGGAATGGAAATTAGTAGAGACGACCTATTACATAAACTAGTAGATATTCAGTATGCGCGTAATGATATTGACTTCTCACGTGGTACTTTCCGAGTTCGTGGAGATGTTGTTGAAATATTCCCGGCATCACGTGATGAGCACTGTATTCGTGTGGAATTTTTTGGTGATGAAATTGAGAGAATTAGAGAAGTAGATGCATTAACAGGCGAAATTTTAGGTGACCGTGAACACGTTGCAATTTTCCCGGCTTCCCACTTCGTTACACGTGAAGAAAAAATGAAAATTGCCATTAAAAATATTGAAGTTGAGTTAGAAGAACGATTAAAGGAAATGAGAGATAATGGTAAGTTACTAGAAGCTCAAAGGCTTGAGCAGCGAACTAGATATGATTTAGAAATGATGAACGAGATGGGATTTTGCTCTGGAATTGAAAACTATTCCCGTCATCTAACGCTGAGACCACCAGGTTCTACGCCTTATACATTATTAGACTATTTTCCAGAAGATTTCTTAATGGTGATTGACGAGTCACATGTTACAGTTCCGCAAATCCGAGGAATGTTTAACGGTGACCAAGCTCGAAAGCAAGTATTAGTAGATCATGGATTCCGTCTGCCTTCTGCATTGGATAATCGACCTTTAAAGTTTGCAGAGTTTGTGGAAAAAGTGCAACAAACTATATACGTAACTGCGACACCTGGACCATATGAGCTAGAACTATGTCCTGAGAAAGTAGAGCAAATTATTCGTCCAACAGGTCTACTAGATCCGACGATAGATGTTCGTCCGATTGAAGGTCAAATTGACGATTTAATCGATGAAGTTCGTAATCGCACTGCAAAAAATGAGAGAGTACTAATTACTACTCTAACAAAGAAAATGTCTGAAGATTTAACGGATTATTTGAAAGAAATCGGTATTAAGGTTAACTATTTACATTCTGAAATTAAAACGCTTGAACGAATTGAAATTATTCGTGATCTTCGTTTAGGTAAATATGATGTGTTAATTGGTATTAACCTTTTACGTGAAGGGATAGATATTCCTGAAGTTTCATTAGTTGTAATTTTAGATGCAGATAAAGAAGGATTTTTACGATCTGAACGTTCATTAATCCAAACAATTGGTCGAGCTGCAAGGAATTCAAATGGTCATGTTATTATGTATGCTGATAAAATGACGAAGTCGATGGATATTGCGATTAATGAAACAAAACGTCGTCGTGAGATTCAGGAAGAATATAACAAAAAACATGGAATCACTCCTAAAACGATTATTAAGCAAGTACGTGATGTGATTCGAGCTACTACTTCTGTAGCTGAAGAAGAAGTTTATGAAAACGGCATTAGTGCTAAATATAAGAAAATGAACAAAAAAGAACGACATTTATTTATTCAATCAATTGAAATGGAAATGAAGGACGCAGCGAAGGCGCTTGATTTTGAACGAGCAACAGAACTTCGTGACTTAATATTAGAATTGAAGTCTGAGAGGTGAAGAACTTGAAAAGTATGAATGAAATAATTATTAAAGGGGCCAGAGCGCATAACTTAAAAAATATTGATGTTACGATTCCTCGTAATCAATTAGTAGTTGTAACTGGTTTATCGGGATCAGGTAAGTCATCTCTAGCTTTTGATACGATTTATGCAGAAGGTCAACGCAGATATGTAGAATCATTATCTGCGTATGCTCGTCAATTTTTAGGTCAAATGGATAAACCGGATGTTGATTCAATTGAAGGACTTTCACCTGCGATTTCAATTGATCAAAAAACGACTAGCCGAAATCCCCGTTCGACAGTTGGTACTGTAACAGAGATTTACGACTACTTGCGACTTCTTTATGCTCGTATTGGAACTCCGATTTGTCCAAATCATGGGATCGAAATTTCTTCTCAAACAGTTGAACAAATGGTAGATCGTGTAATGGAGTATCCTGAACGAACAAAAATTCAAGTGCTTGCTCCAGTGGTATCTGGTCGTAAAGGGACACATGTAAAAGTATTTGAAGAAATTAAAAAACAAGGGTTCGTTCGCGTTCGTGTTGATGGTGAGCTATTTGATGTATCTGATGAAATAGAATTAGAGAAAAATAAGAAGCATTCAATCGAAGTTGTAATTGACCGTATTGTTGTAAAAGATGGTGTAGCATCTCGACTAGCTGATTCTCTTGAAACAGCATTAAAACTAGGAGAAGGTCGAGTGATTATTGATGTAATAGGTGAAGAAGAATTACTATTTAGTGAACATCATGCATGTCCACTGTGTGGTTTTTCAATTGGGGAATTAGAACCGCGTATGTTTTCGTTTAACAGCCCGTTTGGTGCTTGTCATTCATGTGATGGATTAGGAACGAAATTAGAAGTGGATATAAACTTAGTGATCCCAAATGATGAATTAACTCTTAAAGAAAATGCTATAGCACCGTGGGAATCAATTAGCTCGATGTATTATCCTCAATTATTAGAAAGTGTATGTAATCATTATGGAATTGAAATGAATATTCCATTTAAGGATATACCAAAGGATCAACAAGATAAAATTCTTTATGGTAGTAATGGAGAACAAATCTATTTTAAATATGATAACGAGCAAGGTCATGTACGTGAAGCAATGATTGAATTTGAAGGTGTTATTTCCAATGTAGAAAGACGTTTTAAAGAAACATCTTCAGATTTTATTCGTGAGCAAATGGAAAAATACATGGCTCAACAACATTGTCCAACTTGTAAAGGGCATCGTCTAAGAAAAGAGGCACTTGCAGTATTTATTGGTGGCTTGCATGTCGGTGAAGTAACAAAAATGTCAGTTAAAGAAGCATTTGATTTCTTTGGATCGCTTGATTTAACACCAAAACAAGAAAAAATTGCAAATCTAATCCTTCGAGAAATTAGAGAGCGTTTAGGCTTTTTAGTAAATGTAGGTTTAGATTATTTAACATTGAACCGAGCTGCAGGGACATTATCTGGTGGAGAAGCTCAAAGGATTCGTTTAGCGACTCAAATTGGTTCGAGATTAACGGGTGTATTATATATTTTGGATGAGCCATCAATTGGATTACACCAACGTGATAATGATCGTTTAATCTCAACATTGTTAAATATGAGAGACATCGGAAATACATTAATTGTTGTAGAACATGATGAAGATACGATGCTAGCAGCAGATTATTTAATTGATATCGGACCAGGAGCTGGTATTCACGGTGGACAGGTCATTTCACAAGGAACGCCAAATGAAGTAATGAATGATCAAAACTCATTAACAGGGAAGTACTTATCGGGTGAGAAGTTTATTCCTGTACCGCTTGAGCGTAGAAAAGGCGATGGACGTGAAATTAAAATTGTTGGAGCAAAAGAAAACAATTTAAAAAATGTATCAACTTCATTCCCATTAGGTACATTCGTTGCAGTAACAGGTGTATCAGGATCAGGGAAAAGTACATTAATAAATGAGATTTTATATAAATCATTAGCTCAAAAATTAAATGGTTCGAAAGTACGTCCAGGTGAGCATAAAGAAATTAAAGGGATTGAACAATTGGAGAAGGTTATTGATATTGATCAATCACCAATTGGTCGTACTCCTCGTTCAAATCCGGCTACTTATACTGGTGTATTTGATGATATTCGAGATGTATATGCTGCTACGAATGAGGCAAAAGTTCGCGGTTATAAGAAAGGTCGTTTTAGCTTCAACGTTAAAGGCGGTAGATGTGAAGCATGTCGAGGTGATGGAATCATTAAAATCGAAATGCATTTCTTACCGGATGTTTACGTACCATGTGAGGTTTGTCATGGTAAACGATATAATCGAGAAACTTTAGAAGTTAAGTATAAAGATAAAACGATCTCTGAAGTTTTAGATATGACAGTTGAGGATGCAGTTTCATTCTTTGAAAATATTCCTAAGATTAAACGTAAACTTCAAACGTTAAATGATGTAGGTTTAGGCTATATTACATTAGGTCAACCTGCTACGACTTTATCCGGCGGAGAAGCGCAACGTGTAAAACTAGCTTCTGAGCTTCATAAACGTACGAATGGAAGAACTTTATATATATTAGATGAACCTACAACAGGGCTTCATGTTGATGATATTGCACGATTATTAGTTGTATTACAAAGACTAGTAGATAATGGAGATACTGTACTTGTAATTGAACATAACTTAGACGTTATTAAAGCAGCCGACCATCTAATCGATCTAGGACCAGAAGGTGGAGACAAAGGTGGTACAATCGTAGCAACTGGTACACCAGAAAAACTATGTAAAGTTGAAGCATCTCATACAGGTAAGTATTTAAAAGCTGTATTAGAACGTGACAAAGCTAGAATGGAAAAAAGATTAGCATTGATGGAATCTTAAAAAGTCTCTTTTTATAAGTGGATAGTAATTGAAATATTGATGTGAAAGAGTAGTTGATTGAAACGAAAAGGGTGCTCAACTCCAGTTGAATTAGCTGGACAGTGAGCATTCTCAAACGGAAATCAACTATTCTTCTTTTTCTTTGTCAGGATGTTGATATATAAAACGGTCAATACTGTAGTGGAAATCAAGCTCACTAAACTCCTTTTACGAAAATTTGGTCATTAATTGACAAGTAGGACATTATGTCATTCATAGTTCCTTTTACTTGAAAAGTAGTCCACATTTCTTTAATGTTTTAACATAGAATAAATAATAAAATAGTAATGATAAAAAAATGAGGGCGTATCGATAGAGAGGAGATTTTTGTGAAAAAACTATATCGATCTTCTAAAGATTCTATGCTTGCAGGTGTTTGTGGTGGATTAGGTAAGTATTTTAATTTGGACAGTACATTAATCCGTTTACTGTTTGTTATATTATTCTTCGTAGGATTTGGGGCACTTCTATTCGTGTATTTAATTTGGATATTTGTTGTTCCAGAAGAAGGTGATGTGAAATAAATGAGATGGTTATTTTCATTAGCTATTAATAGCTTAGTTTTTATTGTAGTAGCAGGATTTCTGCAACCAGATTTTTATGTAAAAAATATTCCAACGGCTATCATTGCTGCGTTGGTATTATCGATCTTAAATACAATTATTCGCCCAATCTTAATTTTAATCACTTTACCTGTAACCATTTTTACAATGGGATTATTCCTGTTTATTATTAATGCATTTACGCTAGAAATTACTGATTATTTATTAGGGGATGCCTTACGAGTAAATGGTTTTGGAACTGCTATTATCGCATCGATTCTAATTAGTACATTCAGTATGTTAATTCAATATTTTGTGTTTGGTTCAAAGGATAAAAAAAAGCATAGTCATCGGTAGAAAAAGGGAGTCTCTTAAGTTAAAGTACTTTTGAGAGTCTCTTTTTTTGTTTTTTAGATTAATGGGATTTTCGAACATTATGTGAACTCAGTCGTCATTTACTGATGATCATTAAATGCAAAAACTGATTGAAGTTACTAAATATCATGATAAATTCACTTTTACATTAATGATTTTTAATCGTTTTAGCTCAGTTACTGACTTGTCGACATTTTCCCACAAAGTTTAAAAATGGTACAATATGAGAGATAATACATAATTATTAATCCTTAGGAGGCTTGTATGGCTAAATTACGTACAAAGAATTTAGTTGAGTATTTTAAATTAGAGGTCATTAGTGGAAGTGCGGGGTTGAATCGTTCAATTAACACGACTGACTTATCTCGCCCAGGTATAGAGGTTGCAGGTTTTTTTACATACTATCCATCTGATCGAGTACAAATATTAGGGAAAACAGAATTAACTTTTTATCATAGCTTAACTGACGAAGAAAAACATAATCGATTAAGAAAACTTTGTGCAGATGATACGCCTTGTATTATCGTGACACGAGGTTTAGAAATTCCATCCGAACTAATTGAAGCGGGTGAAGAAACAGGCGTACCTATTTTACTCTCAAACAGTAAGACAACTAAAATGTACAGTAGACTTACGAGTTATTTAGAGGCTAAACTTGCTCCAACTACAGCATTACACGGTGTACTAGTCGATATTTATGGTGTCGGTGTATTAATTACTGGTAAAAGTGGAGTAGGTAAAAGTGAAACGGCTCTAGAGTTAGTAAAACGTGGTCATCGATTAGTAGCAGATGATTCAGTAGAGATTCGTCAAACTGATGAGGATACGCTGATTGGTTCATCGCCAGAATTAATTGAGCATTTATTAGAAATTCGTGGATTAGGAATTATTAATGTAATGACTCTTTTTGGAGCAGGATCTGTTCGTAATTACAAGCGTATTACGTTGAATATTGACTTAGAGACTTGGGATTCCCAAAAGGTTTATGACCGAGTTGGCTTAGACGATGAAAAACTTAAAATATTAGATACAGATATTTCGAAAATCACATTGCCTGTTCGACCAGGTCGAAATTTAGCTGTTATTATTGAAGTAGCAGCGATGAATTTCCGTTTGAAAAATATGGGTGTAAATGCTGCGCAGCAATTTGCAGATCGTTTAGAGAAAGTAATTCAAGGCGGTAATAACGTTAGTGATTTAATTTAATGAAAAAGTGGGGAAATTGAAATGGAGTCAAATATTCAGCCATTAGATAAAGTATTTTTACACTTAGGTCCTCTTTCAATAAAGTGGTATGGAGTATTGATCGGTTTAGGTGTTGTATTAGGTTTATGGTTGGCAATTCGTGAAAGTAAACGACGTGGAATACCTGATGATACATTTTTGGATCTGATTTTAGTAGCTCTACCTTCAGCCATTATAGGGGCTAGAATTTATTATGTACTATTTGAGTGGAGCTACTATTCTAAGCATGTTAGTGAAATACCGGCCATTTGGCATGGTGGATTAGCTATTCACGGTGGTTTAATTGGGGCGTTTATTGCTAGTTACTTTTTTGCAAAGAAAAGAGGCATTTCATTTTGGAAGCTTGCAGATATTGCAGCACCAAGTATTTTAGTAGGCCAAATGCTTGGACGTTGGGGAAACTTTATGAACCAAGAGGCTCATGGAGGTCCAGTAACAAGATCATTTTTAGAAAGTCTTCATTTACCTACTTGGATTATTAATCAAATGTATATTGATGGAACGTATTATCATCCAACATTTTTATATGAATCATTATGGAGTTTATTAGGGATTATCTTCTTACTAATTTTAAGAAGAGTGAATCTAAGACGTGGTGAAATGTTTTTAACTTATTTAATTTGGTACTCAGTTGGTCGTTTCTTTATTGAAGGACTGAGAACAGATAGTTTAATGTTAACAAGTACAATTAGAATGGCTCAATTTATTTCAGTCGTAATTATCATACTATCTATTATCATTCTTGTTTATCGTAGAGTTAAAGGGTTATCGAATGAGCGTTATTTAGACGCATAAGTTTGTAAAACAGGAGTGGGGAGCACGTTGGAAACTTTAAAGAGAGGGTTACTAGTTGGTTTACAAACTTCTTGGAAAATAGGGAAAATAATTTTCCCTATTTCTTTCATTTTAACGATTATTAAAGAAACTGCACTAATGGACTGGTTTGTTAATATTCTTGAACCATTAATGAGTTTTATCGGTTTAAAGGGAGATGCAGCATTAGTATTAGTTTTAGGAAATGTTTTAAATCTTTATGCAGCCCTTGGAGCAATGCTACCGATGGATTTAACTGTTAAGGAGGCATTGATCCTTGCAGTTATGTTAAGTTTTTCTCATAATCTATTTGTTGAAACGACAGTAGCTACTGCTGTAGGAGTTCGAGCATCTTTTGTTGTTTTAGTAAGGATTGGATTTGCAATTATATCTGCTATTTGTATCCATTTCTTTTGGTCTGGTGGAACAGAAATTGTTCATAAAGGCATTGCTGTTGCAGAGAGCGTTAACCAGTCAGGATGGGATATCATTTATAATGCCATCATTTCATCATTAATGGGTATTTTAAACCTTATTAAAATTGTTTTTCCATTAATGCTAGTTATTCAAATTGCAAAAGATTATGGGTGGATGAATTATATAACAAAAGCATTCTCTCCATTTACTAAATTAATCGGTGTTGAAGCAAAAGCTGGAGTTACATTAGCCGCGGGATTGTTTTTTGGATTAGCTTTTGGAGCAGGTGTTATGATTCAAGCCGTTAAAGAAGATGGTGTTTCGAAACGAGATTTATACCTCGTTTTCTTATTTTTAGTAGCTTGTCATGCTGTAGTAGAAGATACACTTCTCTTTATTCCTTTAGGGATTCCAGTTTTATACTTATTTTTAATTCGTTTCTTTGTCGCATTAGTTGTTACTTGTATAGTTGCAAGAATCGTAGGAAGAGTAGGGAGAAAAACTGAATCAAGTTTAAAAGCTGAAGTGAAATAGAAAGGAAATTCTTATGAAAATAAATACGATTCTTTTTGATTTAGATGGTACTTTAATCAATACAAATGAATTAATTATTGCTTCATTCTTGCATACTTTGAATAAATATTATCCCGAACAATATAAACGTGAACATGTTATACCTTTTATGGGTCCAACTTTAACTGAATCATTCTCTACGGTAGATGCAGAAAGAGTTGACGAGTTCATCTCGGAATATCGCAGTTTTAATATGGAGATGCATGATGAGTTTGTTGAGGAGTATGAAACAGTTTATGAGACGATTGAAACTTTACACAAGTTAGGATATAAAATTGGGATTGTAACAACAAAGGCACGAAATGTTGTTGAGATGGGCTTAAGTTTTGGTCGATTAAAGCAATTCTTTGATACTGTTATCACAATAGATGACGTGCAAAATGCAAAGCCACATCCAGAACCGATTCAATTAGCTTTAAAAAAATTAAATTCTATTCCTGAAGAGAGTATAATGGTGGGCGATAATTACCATGATATTGAAGGTGGTCGAAATGCTGGAACGAAAACAGCAGGTGTTGCTTGGTCACTAAAAGGAAAAGAATTTTTAGCTACTTTTAAACCTGATTTTATGCTTGAAAAGATGAGTGATCTCTTACCAATTTTAGGAATTGATGAGAATTGAGGAAAACGAAACGCTACCTAATTGAAGGTGAAAATTCACTTTGGCAAGTCTACAAGACTGTTTCGTTTTGGAAAACAGTTCGAAATACTATTGTCATTGAAATAGCTCGTTATATCCCTTTCTTTAGACTGAAAAACTGGATGTATAGGAATCTCATTGGAATGAAAGTAGGAGAGTATGTAGCCTTTGCATTTAAAGTAACGCCTGATTTAATGTTTCCAGAATTAATTTCAGTTGGTAGTAATTCGATTATCGGCTATAATACAACAATTTTGGCGCATGAATATTTAATTAATGAATATCGATTAGGAGAAGTCATTATTGGTAATAATGTGTTAATTGGTGCAAATACGACAATCCTGCCGGGTGTCACAATAGGTGATGGTGCGAAAGTTTCAGCTGCAACACTTGTCAACAAGGATGTTCCAGCTGGTGCATTCGTTGGAGGTAATCCTATGGTTATTATTTCATTACCTCAATCTGATACTACTATTTAAAAAGTAGTTTTCAATATTTTTTGTTTCGGTTAAAATAATACTTTGACAACTTATTTAGATAATGTGGAAATTGTACGTTCGTCTAAAATTCTTATAATTTGGACGGCGACTATTTCCTCTTTTTATGTGATATACTGTGATAAGCTTGAAAAACTGGAGGATCGAATGTCTGAAAATTTGGGGAATCAAACAAATCAATTTCATAATGTCGTTTCGTTCTCGTTACCGAAAGATTATTTCTATGAAAAAGGGATGAAAGCTTATAATAGTAACGATTCTGAGCAAGCGATTTATTATTTAAAAAAAGCTGCTGAAAATGAAGAAAATCAAACAGTTCTTATAGATATTTCTAGAAAGCTTTTATCATTACATCAATATCAAACGACAATAACAATTTTAGAATATATTTTAGATAAATATCCAACAAATGAGGATGTATATTATTTATTAGCATTTGCATTTTTTGAATTAGGATTGTTCCAAAAAGCCAATTTGTATGCTCAAAAGTATTTAGAAATTGGCACGGATGAAGAGCAATTAGAAGAACTAGAAGACTATTTAGATATTATTCATAGTGAAGAAGATGATGATTTAAGTATTAATGATGATTTATTAGTGCTTCAAGAGCGAGTTACAAGCTATTTGGCAAATCATGATTGGAAATCTGCTAAAACAACTTTACTTACTATTGTTGATAAGTATCAAGAATTTTGGCCTGCTTATAATAACTTAGCTTTAGTAGAGCTTCATTTAGGTAATCCTGAGGAAGCTGAAAGAGTATTACAATATGTTTTAGAACAAAATCCAGGTAATTTATCATCTTTAATTCATTTAACAATGCTAAAAAGAATATTAAATGAACAAGAAATTGCTCTGCAATATCTTGAAGGCTTATCAAATATTGTTCCAATCTCTGAAGAGCACCGCCATAAGCTTGGCGTACTTTTCTATCAGTTCAAGAAGTATGAAGAAGCTTATAAGTTATTTAATTTACTGTACATGGAACGACCAGATCGTGAAATGCAGTTTTATTATATGTTCTGTGATGCAGCTTATCAATCTGGAAGAATTGAAACGGCGGAGCGTATTTGGAATTTTGAAATGACTAGTGAATTTGATGATCATGAGGAATTAGCTCCATGGGCTGAAAAAAAGCATTCATCGAATGAAATCGAACAATTAATGGCTGAAACAGAGTACCAAGCAAAATACTCCAATTCGAATAGTGAGAGATGGGGATTAATCTATTTTATGAAGGAATATTATTATGAACAAAAATTTAGTTCAATCCTTCAAGATTTAAATCCATTAGAAAATATTGGTCTCGATGAACAATTAGAACAGGTTCTTCTAAATAATTTGTGTTATCTAGAGCCTCATCCATCATTGAATATTGCGATTAACGGAGCAAAGAAAGTACAAACAACTTGGGAAGAAGATTATATAATACTACGTAATCATCTTCAATTATGGTTTTTCGCTATTTGTGAACTTACCTTAAAATATAAAGAATTACCTGTAAGTGAAGATGTTTTATTAGCTGCTACACATTATCTTGTTGAAAATGAAGTAAAACGTGTATCACAAAAGAAAATTGCAGCAAACTATAATATCTCTACCTATTTATTAAATAAAGGCATTAGCGCCATTCGAAGCTTGTTTTAATACCTGATGGTGTTAATGCAAGCTTTCTTTATTTCTCATTAAGGTGAGTATAAATTGGCAGCAAGGATTTGTACTCGATGTTGTAGCAAATACTAGGAATTAAGTATAAGTGCAACTACGCCTCTGACTTCTCCTAAAAGCTCGTCAGTCGAAGAGTTTTCTTTATCATGAGCATATGATTTGTTGTTTTATGTCATCGCGTATTAGGATAGTGATAGTTAATGAAGTAGGGCAATTCGCCATTTAAGTACAAGGAGTGATTAAGAAATGGAAGAAAAAATTTATGATGTTGTTATCATTGGAGCTGGACCTGCAGGGATGACTGCAGCTGTATATACATCTCGTGCAAATCTTTCTACATTAATGATGGAACGTGGTATTCCAGGTGGACAGATGGCAAATACTGAAGAAATTGAAAACTACCCAGGTTTTGATAGTATTTTAGGCCCGGATTTATCAAATAAAATGTTTGATCATGCGAAAAAATTTGGTGCTGAATACGCTTATGGTGACATTAAAGAAATTATCGACGGTAAAGAATATAAAACAATCATTGCTGGTAAAAAAGAGTACAAAGCACGCGCAATTATTATTTCAACTGGTGCAGAATACAAAAAAATTGGTGTTCCAGGTGAGCAAGAGCTTGGAGGACGTGGTGTATCTTACTGTGCTGTTTGTGATGGAGCATTCTTTAAGGATAAAGAATTAGTAGTTATAGGTGGCGGAGATTCAGCAGTAGAAGAAGGCGTATATTTAACTCGATACGCTTCTAAAGTTACAATCGTTCACCGTAGAGATCAATTACGAGCTCAAAAAATTCTTCAAGACCGTGCATTTGCAAATGAAAAAATTTCATTTATTTGGAATTCTACAATCAAAGAAGTTAACGGAACTGATGGTAAAGTAAGTAGCGTAACGCTTGTAGATACTCAAAATGGTGAAGAATCTGAATTTAAAACAGATGGCGTATTTATCTATATTGGAATGCTGCCATTAACAAAACCATTCTTAAGTTTAGGTATTACGAATGAAAATGGATATATCGAAACAAACGATGTAATGGAAACAAAAGTACCTGGAATTTTTGCTGCTGGTGATGTTCGTGAAAAAACTTTACGTCAAGTTGTAACAGCTACTGGAGACGGAAGTATTGCTGCTCAAGCAGTACAACATTATATTGAAGAATTAAAAGAAGAATTATCTAAAACTAACTAATCTTGATTAGAAACAATAAACTGACATATAAAATTAAGTTTTAGAATTGTGAACAAAATTGTAATATTCTGAAACTTATATGTAATTAGGGTGTAACTCTCCTGAAATATAGTTACTGTAATATAGACAATAACCAGAGAGCCCCCTAATATATATAGGAACATGGATATGCGCTTGTCCATGTTCCCTTTTTTTGTGCATTAAAGTATACATTTGTAGCGACAAAGGAGGACCTATCGTAGTAGCAATTAA
>Ga0209461_10000176_pt1 | contig 31338 bp, 29 predicted proteins | sample AgamicAsMarz_FD_187162 | JGI IMG/M metagenome (GOLD analysis project Ga0209461, IMG submission 187162) | Agave microbial communities from Guanajuato, Mexico - As.Ma.rz (SPAdes) (version 2) | ecosystem: Host-associated > Plants > Phyllosphere > Phylloplane/Leaf | place: Guanajuato, Mexico... | reverse complement strand
CATGAAAATTTCCCGCCTCGGCGAAGCGCCGGACTACCGCTTCTCGTTGGCCAATGAGCGTACCTTTCTGGCCTGGATCCGCACGGCACTTGGGTTTTTAGCCGCAGGCGTCGGGCTGGACCAGCTCGCGCCGGATTTTGCTACGCCGCTGATCCGCGAACTGCTGGCACTGCTGCTGTGCCTTTTTGCGGGCGGCCTTGCGATTTACGGTTATCTGCGCTGGCTGCGCAATGAGAAGGCGATGCGGCTGAAAGAAGATTTGCCGTACACTCGCACCCTACTGGTGATCAGCCTTATTCTGACGCTCGTCGCCGCCGTGGTGATGGTGCTGGTGTTCTATGCCGGATAGCCGTAAAGCGCGCCGCCAGCAGGATCCCGGCCTGCAACCTGAGCGCACTTCGCTGGCCTGGTTTCGCACGCTGCTGGGCTATGGCGCGCTGATTGCGCTGGCGGTGAGGCATCAGTGGTATGCATCCGGAATGACGTTCTGGATCTCGCTGACGGTGCTGGCGCTCACCGGGCTGATCCTCTGGCGCTACACGCGCGGGCGTAACCTGATGGATGTCAGCCATAGCGACTTCGTGCAGCCCGCCGCGGTGCGCGACAAGTTACTCATTGCGCTGGCGGTGCTGGCGCTCTCGCTGCTGTTTGCGGCCACGCATATTCGCCAGGTGATGGTCATGTTCACCGCCTGGCAGTAACGTACCGTCAGCGGCCTTTGGCCAGATACTGCGCCATTTCCGCCTCCGGCACCATGCCGCCGCCCGTCGCCCACACCAGATGAATGGCGTTTTGCAGTTGGGCGGCGCTAAAGCCATGCATCTGCTGATAGGCCGCCGATCCGCACACGTGCTGCGGCCCGGCCATACCCGCCAGCGCCGACGGCTCAAGGCGAATGTTTTCTTCCTGCGCCAGCCAGCCGAGCATGTCGTACAGGCTTTGATCGTCCAGGGTGTAAAACCCGTCGAGCAGCCTTTCCATGGCGCGGCCCACGAAGCCGGACGCGCGTCCCACCGCCAGACCATCGGCAGCGGTCAGGTTATCGATCCCCAGATCCTGCACCGCAATACCGTCATGCAGCCCGGTATAGACGCCGAGCAGCATGCAGGGCGAGTGAGTCGGCTCCGCAAACAGGCAGTGAACGTGATCGCCAAAGGCCATTTTCAGGCCGAATGCCACGCCGCCCGGCCCGCCACCCACGCCGCACGGCAGGTAAACGAATAACGGATGATCGGCATCCACCCGCAGTCCGCGCGCTACAAATTGCGCTTTCAGCCGTTCCCCGGCCACCGCGTATCCCAGAAACAGAGTGCGTGAGTTTTCATCGTCGATAAAAAAACAGTTGGCGTCCGACTCCGCCGCCTTGCGCGCCTGCTCTACCGCCACGCCGTAATCCTGATCGTATTCCACCACATTGACGCCATGACGCCGCAGGGTGGCTTTTTTCCATTCCCGGGCATCGGCAGACATATGCACCGTCACCTTAAAACCGAGGCGCGCGCTGATAATGCCGATGGATAAGCCGAGATTCCCCGTCGAACCTACGGCAATGCTGTAGCGGGCGAAAAAGTCCTGACACGCTGGCGTGAGCAGGCGACGATAGTCATCTTCCGGCGTCAGCAGCCCGGCGGCAAATGCCAGTTTCTCGGCATGGGTCAGCACTTCAAAGATGCCCCCGCGCGCCTTGATGGAGCCGGAAATGGGCAGATGGCTGTCTTTTTTCAGCCACAGCGTGCCGTTAATGGCTGCACCGTATTCTTTTTGCAGCCGTTGTTGCATAGCGGGGATTGCCACCAGTTCAGACTCAATCATCCCCTGACTGGCGGCAGTTTCCGGAAAGGCCTCGGCCAGCCAGGGCGCAAAGCGCGCCAGCCTCGCATGGGCGGCAGCGATATCGTCGGCGGTGAGGCCCACCCAGGGCAGGCCCTCGGCCAGTGACGTGGTATTTGGGTTAAACCAGCACGTCTCCTGCAAATTGATCAGCGAGGCGACGAGAGGAAAGCGGGCGGTCAGTTCGGCAGGTGTCATGGCGGTTCCCTTTGCAAACGCGAGCATTAAAGAAAACAGGAAGACGGCAGATATGCAAGGGAGGCCAACAATTTACGCTACACGGAATACGGAAAAGCATGCTAAAAAACACCTCTTTGCCACGCCATTTCATGCAGGGTTCATCGTGTATAAAACCGTGATCGCCAGTGCGTTGCTGTTTGCTGCCAGCGCCGCTTATGCCGCGCCGCCGCTAACGGCTGCCCGTTACGCCGCGCAACTGGGGCCTGGCATGGATGTTGACTGGGCGCGCACCGAGCGCGGCATCCGCGAATTCGATCCCCTGGTGGTCAGAGATTTCGCGGCGCTGGGTATCCATCACGTGCGTATCCGCGTGGCGCAGAACATGACCGAGGCGCGGCTGGTGCACCTGCGTAAGCTGGTGGAGGCGTGCGAGCAGTACGGCGTCATCCCGATCATCGCGTTTCAGGCCGATGGCTTTAAGGCCGATCCGCTGAAAAACGACGCGTCGTTACTGGCGTGGTGGACGACGGTGGCGCGCTATTTTGGCACGGAACATCCGCTGCTTGGCTTTGATCTGATCTACGAACCGGCAGAAAAACTCAATCACGATCAGGCGGCGCTGAACCGCGTCTATGATCGGCTGATCAAAACCCTGCACGGCATCGATCCCCGACGTATGCTTTTTGTCGCACCGCGCCTGCGCTCGGCACCGGAAGCGCTGACCGAGCTAAAACTGCCGCCGCACAGCCAGAATTTCGTGCTGGCGGAGTGGCATATTTTTGGCTGGGGGCCGCAAAAAAGTAATGGCAAATACCCGTGGACATCCGGTACGACCGCTGAGAAAACCGCCATCCGCGCGCGTATCAATGCGGCGCTGCGCTGGCAGCAAAAAACCGGGCACGTCAGTTGGGTGGGCGGCTGGGCGGTGGGCGAATCCATTAAAAGCGCGCCGACGACCTCACAACTGGCTTTCGCCACCTTTATGGCCTGCGAACTGAAGCGGGCAAAAATCCCTTATGCCATCAATGCCGACGCGCAGTTTTATGATGGTGAGGAGGGCGCGTGGCGACCTGGCCCTGCGCCGCTGTTAAAAACGATGATTGACCCGCCGTGTGAGGTTAAACCGCCGGTTCGTGATGGGCAAAGCGTGACGCCAGCGGCAGCCAGCACAACAGGATCAGCAGCCCCATCAGCGTCATCAGCATCCCAAGGCTAGCCTGACCGGTTTGCGGCAGCATGGCTGACAGCCACGCCAGCACGCCGGAACCGATATTTTGCAGGCCGCCGACCAGCGCGCCCGCGGTGCCTGCCAGAAAGGGAAATGGCTCCATTGCGCCGCTGGTGGCAAGAGGAAACAGCATCCCCGCGCCGAAGAAAAACAGCGCCGCCGGGATCAACAGCGTCCAGACGTTCATCACGCCAAACCAGCCGGGGATCCACATCATCAGCCCGGCCAGCAGACAGCTTGCCACCGCCTGCCACATCAGCGTGGAAAAGCGCTTGTTCTGCCGTCCGGCAAACCATGCGCCAAAAAACGCCGCCGGGATCGGCAGAATAAACAGAATACTCACCACCATACTGCTCAGCCCCAGACCCGCGCCCAGCAGCACGCCGGAACAGGCTTCAAACACCGCAATCCCTGCGAGGCCGCCAATCAGCATCAGCAGATAACAGGTGAAGGAACCGTTGCCAAACAGTGTCTTATAGCTGGCGATAAGACGTGTGCGCGGCGCGTCCACCGGTCGGGTCTCCGGCATCCAGCACGCCATGCTGAGGGTAACGCCGATGCACAGCAGCAGTAAGAAGGCGAAGCAGGCACGCCAGTCCCACAATGTATTGAGCAGACCGCCGATCAGCGGTGCCAGCAGCGGGCTGACCAGAATGCCCATATTCAGCAGGCTGTTCGCATGGCGAAGTTGCGTACCGGCATAGAGATCGCGCGGCAGGGTTCGTGCCATCACCCCGCCGACGCCGGTACCCATGCCCTGAAGCGCGCTGGCGATGATCAGCACCGTCAGACCGGGAGAGGCGATCGCCATCACCGTGGCGAGCATAAAAATAGTCATACCGGCGAGGATCACCGGGCGGCGGCCCACCCGGTCAGCAAGCGGGCCATAGAAAAGTTGTGAGACGCCATAGGTCAGCAGATAGGCTGCCATCACGCTCTGCACCGCGCCTTCCCGCACGTTGAAAGCCAGCGCCATGTCAGCGATCGCCGGAATATAAATGGTCTGCGCCATCTGGCCGACCGCCACCAGCAACACCAGCATCATTAACAAATTAACGTTTCTGTCCCGTTTCATGTCGCGTAATACTTTATCAAATTAAGAAAAAGGAGGATAAAAGCCTGGTCAGGCCGCTGAATGCGAGAGGAATCTACCACAGCGCCCGGCGAAAGCCATCATGCATGGCGTGAATGAAAGAAGGATGACAGCGGGGAAATGTAAAGAATTTGTGGCAATAAATATTGCCAGTTTACATCAGGCGAGACGCAGCAATATCGCGCCCAGCGCGATCCCGCAGGCGGCGGCAATCCGCATGCCGGAGACCTTCTCTTTGAGCAGCAAAAACGCGATCAGCGCGCCAAACAGGATCGAGGTTTCACGCAGCGCGGCGACCACCGCCAGTGGGGCCTGCGTCATCGCCCACAGCGCCAGCCCGTAAGAGCCCATGGTGCCGAGGCCGCCAAAAATTCCCTTTTTCCAGTGCGCGCTCAGATAGCGTGACACCTCCCGGCGGCGGGCTATCATCGCCCAGATCACAAGGCACGCCCCGTTCATGAAAAAGGTCCACAGCGTATAGCCCAGAGCGGTGCCGGATAAGCGCACGCCGGTGCCGTCCACCAGCGTGTACCCGGCAATAAAACAGGCGTTGATCAGCGCCAGGATAATGCCTTTGCGCGGGCTGGAACGGCCATTAAAAGCCATCCCCAGAATAGCGAGGCAGATCACCGCGATACCGATCCACGCCATCACCGACAGATGTTCCCCCAGCACCAGCACGCTGACCAGCGCCACCAGCAGCGGCGCGGTACCGCGCATCAGCGGGTAGGTCTGACTCATATCGGACACCTGATAGGTCTTCGCCACCAGCACGGTGTAGACAACCTGTAATACGCAGGAGAGCGCAAGATAAGGCGCGCTGGCCCACGCCGGTTGCGGTGAAAACGGCAGCAGGAGTAACGCGATGAGCGCCGCCGATCCGCTGACGCTGATCGCTGAATAGAGCTTATTGCTGCCCGCTTTAACGATGGCGTTCCAGCTGGCGTGTAACAGCGCGGCAAACAGCAAAATCAGGAAAACGGAGAGTGTCATAACAGGAGCGACCGGAAGAAATGTCATAAAAATGTAACACATATTGCGCGGGATGCCAGCATGACGGCGGGGATGCTGAAGGTGAAAGAGGGGCGGTTGCCCGCCCCTCTTCGGTGCGACTTGAACCTGAATTACCGGAGCAATCTCAGGACGGCATCAAGCAGTTGCAACAACGCAACAATGAGTTTCAGGATCAGAATAACCATATCCACTCCGCTCATACGCTTCTCCTTATGGCGTAAGGAGTACGTCCGGCTGGCTTACCTTTCCGCTGCCTGTCACCAGCCGTTTTTCACACGCTGTCGCTCCGTTGGCCTGGGGGCAGGCATGGCGAAACGAGGTTGTGTGTGTTGGCGTATCACAGTGTGCACTCCCGGGGTTAAGGCACTGACGGCACCACCCGTTTCAGCCAGGACTCATTCGCGCCCGACAAACTAGCAGCCCCGTATCGCACACTTTGAATACAGATTCAGTATAGAAAAATACTGTATGCATGAACAGTATTTTTTGGACGAAATGCGATCTTTGACCCATACTCATATTGCGCAAAATTGCGCCTGTTGCTGATTCAACATATACTGTGAGAGTTGACGTAGCACAGTGTGTTCTGCGGCCCACCACGCCGCAAACGCTCGATCAAGCCTCATCGCACAAACCCGTTTTGTGCCAGGGGCTTAAAAGAATAACGGCCCTCAAGCAGGGCCGTTTTTTTATGGGACGCGTTATTCTTTATCTTTGTCGATGTCCTTGCCGTATCCCAGCGCCAGGCTATGGCTGGGATCGAATAACGACAAACTTTCCACCTGATCGAGCAAAATCACCTTACGAAAATGGAAAGCCGAATGCGGCTCCGAGGTCAGGGTGATATTTTGCCGGGCATAGAGCGCGCTGTAGTTATTCTCGATCTTCATTTCCGCGTTGCGGGCATCGCGATAGCCGGTGAGCATCGGGATCAGCACGATATTGTTAAAGGATTCGCCGTCCACTGTCGCGGTGTGGATCATGCCGATATACACGCGCTGGGATTTCAGCGTCAGCCACACCAGTTGCCCGGTCTCCATACACTGATAAAGCAGCCCTTCGATACCATTGGCGCGCGACAGGTGCTTGTAGAGGTTCTTTCTGCCGGTACTGTCGAGGTTCGCGCTGCGCGCCCAGTTTGAGCGATAGAGGCAAAACAGGATCGCGAAGGCGAGGATAATCACTACCGGCGCCTGGATGCCGAGAAAGCTCCAGTTCATAAAGGTCATCTGGTAACGGTGTTCTTCGCTACCGAACAGCTCCGGCAGGGCGTTCATCGTTACCGACGCCAGCAGCAGACCGAGCCAGACGATGGCCGTCGCAATGATCCCCTGCAACACAAAAATGCAGCCGTACAGCGCCACCAGAAAATAGACATCCCAGCCGAAAGTACGGCGGAATTTCAGGCGTGTCGACAGGTCGCGGCTGGTGTACCAGTAGCCGCACACCATCAACACCATAAAAATAGCCGTTCCCATCCTATACCCTTTTCAGTGCTTCAACGTGCCGGGCAAAATCCTCGACCACCGCCGGACAATTGATATTCACGCTGGCATTACCGTCCTCATCAATGATGATGCGCTCCCCGTCTTCAATCGATTCCTGCACCTTGTTGCGGTCGATAACGTTAAGAAGCCTCTCAGGGCTGGCGAATAGTTTATGTAGAGCATTAAACATAGGGTTTCTCTTGTGAATGCAATGAATTAACTGCCATTAATAGTAGTCGTGTTAGCCGAAGATGACCGTTGTGAAAGTGTGGGAAAACCTTTCAGTGCGCGCATGAGCGGCGCGTGATGGTAAATTTGTGTCGAAATAATTGGATTTTATCGACATGATGGCGTGACATGTCGATGCTATCAAGGTGATTCAGAAAAATGTACAAACATACGAATGCTGCATTAACATAAAATTTTTAAAAGGAAGGTATGTATTTATTGCCAGCTTATTAAGCTGGCAATAATAATCTTACATTTACTTATGCAGTTGGGCGCTCGATCCATGAATCTGTATACTGGATATTACCATCAACAATGCGCCAGGTAATTTTCGCGTATCTGAGTTGAACATTTTCCAGGTGTCCAGTCCCAGGACAATCTCTGGTGTCATGCATGACCGGTGTAATTGAAATGACTTTTACATCTTCCATAAAAATATTGAAATATTCGACCTCTTGTCCTGCATAGTCAATATTATAAAACTTCAATTCGGCATTTTGTAGCGTCTGACCAGTAGCAACGGCTTTGTAAAGATAGGGCGATGAAGAATCAATAGCTTTCGTCAGACTAAATGCGGAATGTTGGCGCGTTCCTGTCAAAGCGCCCGTATCGGTATCAGCGGGAATACAGAGGTTATGAATCAGATCTCTAAGCTCTATACTACCCTCGCGACCAGCAACATCTGAACCGCCACGTATCATTGCCCCGCTATCGTCTTTCAAAAAGAGGTGAACCGGTACAGCCATTTTAACGCTCCTTGTTAGTCTCTGGTGCCATTGGCGATAAGATTAATAATGGGCATCACTGCAATGCCATCTACGTAGAACAAATCTGAATTCGTGAAACTGTAAACCTTTCCGGTAATTTTTATGTTTACCGTATTCCCATATGCTGAGGCCGCAATTTTGCGCGTATTTGTTTCAAGGAAAGGCGACCGTTCTTTTAATTTTTGCATCACGTCGGTATTTCCATCATCTTTATCAAGATAAAATCGGTAAATATCCGAAACGGAGGCGTTCCCCTCATCGTATTTTGTGACGTATAAGCAGATACTATCTGATAATTTTTGCTTACTTATAAAAATATCGTGAGGTGGCGTATTATAAAAATATTGGTAAGCGACGTAGCCACTAACGAGCATTAATAAAATTACTGTAAGCACACAGTGCATGGATCTAATAACCGATCTTTTTTGCATAATCTATCCCCTGCTTTACCCAAAATTGATCGCGTGGATCGTCACCATATGGCGGCTTGTGATACCAGTGCCCCCATTCTTTCCTGTTGGTTTTTGCTCTTTCCTGCGCAAAGCCAGCCCCCATGAGTAAAATTTTTTCTGGGATTCCTGCCGCATAGCCAGTTGCTCCATAGTGAAAGTTGCCAAAGTTTTCTAATTCTGGATGCTGTTGCTTATAGTCCCATGGTCCGCGATTTCTGACTTGCATGTAAAACCAGGTATAAGTTAGAGGAGTTGCCATGTCGCGAGACATACCGTGTGTACGCGCTATGCGCATGTTATTTCTAACCAGCGATATTCCCTGCGCAGGGAGTAAAGGTATAACAGCCATGTTAACCTCTTCTTTTATAAGCTATTAAAAATCATACCTCCCGGACGCTCGCTTTTAATATGGCGATAGTCACATAAATCATTTCAAGGTCGACCACACTCCATTAGCCAGGTTGCAGGAAATCGTGATCGTTCACGCATTTTCACCCGCTCTTGCACAAAACCATTGTCACCGGCGGCATCCTGTGCTTGTATGAATCCTGTTAAAAAATGAACTGAGAACCCTAATGAACCCATCCATGCTGACCTCGACCCTACTAAATACCGCGCCATTCGCCGCGGTGGTCGTCGTGCGTGTGGTGGTGGTCGTCGGCATCGCGCCGTAGGGTCCGGAACACACGATTCCAAACCCCGCCGGCGCAAACCGGGCGGGGTTTTTTATTGTGACCTCCCCGGAAAGTCGGCCCAGAAGAACAGGACTGGAGCATGGCAATTTCGGACACAACATCACAGACAAAGCGCTTTACCGGCGCGCAATTAATCGTTCATTTACTGGAGCGCCAGGGCATCACCATCGTGACCGGTATTCCCGGCGGCACCGTGCTGCCGCTGTATGACGCATTAAGCCAGAGCACACAGATCCGCCATGTGCTCGCCCGTCATGAACAGGGCGCCGGTTTTATCGCCCAGGGCATGGCGCGCACGCAGGGCAAACCGGCGGTATGCATGGCCTGTAGCGGGCCAGGCGCGACCAACCTGGTCACCGCCATTGCCGACGCGCGCCTCGATTCGGTTCCACTGGTGTGCATTACCGGCCAGGTTCCCTCCTCGATGATTGGCACCGACGCCTTCCAGGAAGTGGACACCTACGGCATCTCTATCCCCATCACCAAGCACAACTATCTGGTGCGTGACATTCGTGAATTGCCGCAGGTGGTAAGCGACGCGTTCCGCATCGCACAGTCAGGGCGTCCCGGCCCGGTGTGGATAGATATTCCCAAGGATATTCAGACCACTGAAATCGAACTGAGCGAGCTGCCTGAGCCTGGCGGCGTGGCGGCAGCCCCGATCTATGAACCGCAAAGCGTGCGCGATGCGGCTACCATGATTAACCAGGCACAGCGCCCGGTGCTCTATCTCGGCGGCGGAGTGATCAATGCGCCTGATGCGGTGCGCACGCTGGCGGAAAAAGCGAACCTGCCTACCACCATGACGCTGATGGCCCTCGGCATGTTGCCGAAAGCACACCCGTTATCGCTGGGGATGCTGGGAATGCACGGCGCGCGTAGCACTAACTTTATTTTGCAGGAAGCGGATCTGCTGATCGTTCTGGGGGCGCGTTTTGATGACCGGGCGATTGGCAAAGCCGAACAGTTCTGTCCGAACGCGAAAATCATTCACGTCGATATCGATCGTGCCGAGCTGGGCAAAATCCGCCAGCCGCATATCGCCATTCAGGGGGATGTCGGCGACGTACTGGCTGATCTGATCCCGCAAATCGAGGCACAACCGCGCGCGGCCTGGCGCGATCTGGTGTCTCAGCTGCAACAGGAATTTCCGGCAAATATGGCAGGGGCGGACGATCCGCTTTCCCATTACGGTATTATCCGCGCGGCAGCAGCCTGTGTGGACGACAGCGCCATTATTACCACCGACGTGGGTCAGCATCAGATGTGGACCGCGCAGGCCTATCCGCTGAACCGCCCGCGCCAGTGGCTGACCTCTGGCGGGCTCGGCACCATGGGCTTTGGTCTGCCCGCCGCCATTGGCGCGGCGCTGGCGAATCCGGATCGCAAAGTATTGTGCTTCTCCGGTGACGGTAGCCTGATGATGAACATTCAGGAGCTGGCCACGGCGGCGGAAAATAATCTCGATGTGAAAATCATTCTGATGAATAACGAAGCGCTGGGGCTGGTGCATCAGCAGCAAAGCCTGTTCTATCAGCAGGGCGTGTTTGCTGCTACCTATCCGGGGATGGTGAACTTTATGCAGATCGCCGCCGGATTTGGGCTATACAGCTGTGATTTAAATAGCGAAGCGGATCCGCAGGCCGCCTTGCAGGGGGCGATTTCCCGCCCTGGCCCGGCGCTGATCCATGTGCGTATCGACGCTGACCAAAAAGTGTATCCGATGGTGCCGCCGGGCGCGGCCAATACTGAGATGGTGGGAGAATAAGCCATGCAACATTCTGAACATGACAACGTGATCCTTGAACTCACCGTCCGTAACCATCCCGGCGTGATGACCCACGTCTGCGGCCTGTTTGCCCGGCGCGCGTTTAACGTCGAAGGCATTCTCTGTTTGCCGCTACCGGGCGGGGAGCAAAGCCGTATCTGGCTACTGGTCGCCAACGATCAACGGCTGGAGCAGATGATAAGCCAAATCGACAAGCTGGAAGATGTGGTGCAGGTGATCCGCCATCAGACCGATCCCGGCGTATTCAACAAACTGGGGCTGTTTTTCGAGTAATCTGGTCCAGAGGCTGTACGTCGCCGCGTTTACCCTTATGATAAGCGCTCGCAAAAGGTGCTGGAGCTTTCATGATTTGGTTAACGCTGGCGACGCTGGTCGTCGTGTTTGTAGTGGGGTTTCGGGTATTAACCTCCGACTCCCGTCGGGCGGTGCGCCGCCTGAATGAACGGCTCGGCATCACGCCGGTGCCGGTGGAGTCGATGCTGGATCAAATGGGGAAAACCGCAGGCGCGGAGTACATTCAGTATCTGGCGCGCCCGGATGAAGCGCATCTCCAAAATGCCGCGCAGGTGCTGCTGGTGTGGCAGGCGTGTATTGTCGATGCCAGCGAGCAAAACCTCCAGTACTGGCACCGTCTGCTGAAAAAATCCCGCCTTGCCGCTCCGCTGACCGACGCCCAGGTGCGTCAGGCGCTCGGCTTCCTGCGCGAGCTGGAGCCGGACGTGGCGGAAATTAATAATTTCCAGATGCGCTACAACGCGCTCTTTATGCCGGACGACGGCGTGCACTGGCTGCACTGATTTTCCCCTCACCCCGACCCTCTCCCGTGGGGAGAGGGAAAACCCTGAATCCGCACTAAAGTTGCTAAAACGTTAAATACGTCACACTCAGAATGTTACACTGCGCAACTTTCTCGCCAATACCGACGCAGGGGACGACATGAGTGAGCATAAAGAAGGACAGCAGCGACCAAACTGGTCGGCGGTGTTTGCCGTCGCGTTTTGCGTGGCCTGCTTAATTACGGTGGAGTTTCTGCCGGTCAGCCTGTTAACGCCGATGGCGCAGGATCTGGGCATTTCCGAAGGCGTGGCCGGGCAATCCGTCACGGTGACGGCATTTGTCGCCATGTTTGCCAGCCTGTTTATTACCCAGACCATCCGCACCATCGATCGGCGCTACGTGGTGATTCTGTTCTCCGTGCTGCTGACTCTCTCGTGTCTGCTGGTCTCTTTTGCCAATAACTTCACGCTGATGCTGCTGGGCCGCGCCTGTCTGGGGCTGGCGCTCGGCGGCTTCTGGGCGATGTCCGCCTCGTTGACCATGCGACTGGTGCCGACGCGTACCGTGCCGAAAGCGCTGTCGGTGATTTTCGGCGCGGTGTCTATTGCGCTGGTGATCGCCGCCCCTCTTGGCAGCTTCCTGGGCGGGATTATCGGCTGGCGCAACGTGTTTAACGCTGCCGCCGTGATGGGCGTCATCTGCACAGTCTGGGTCTGGAAAGCGCTGCCGTCGCTGCCGGGCGAACCGATGCAGCACAAACAGGACATGTTCGGCATTCTGAAACGTCCTGGCGTGTTCGCGGGCATGTGCGCCATTTTCATGGCGTTTGCCGGGCAGTTCGCCTTCTTTACCTACATTCGCCCGGTTTACATGAGCATGGCCGGTTTCGACGTGGACGGCCTGACGCTGGTGCTGTTGAGCTTCGGTATCGCCAGCTTTGTCGGCACCTCGATGTCCTCGCTGTTCCTGAAGAAATCCCTCAAGGTTGCGCTGGCCTGTGCACCGCTGGTGTTAGCAGTGAGTGCGCTGGTGCTGGTTTTGTGGGGCAGCGATAAAGTAGTCGCATCGGGCATTGCGGTCGTGTGGGGACTGGCGTTTGCGCTGGTACCGGTGGGCTGGTCTACGTGGATCACCCGCTCGCTTGCCGATCAGGCAGAAAAGGCTGGATCAATCCAGGTTGCGGTGATCCAGCTTGCCAATACCTGCGGTGCAGCGGTGGGAGGCTACGCTCTCGATAACCTCGGTCTGCTCTCGCCGCTGGTGATTTCCGGCAGCCTGATGCTGTTAACAGCCCTGCTGGTGGCAGCGAAGGTTCGCGTGAAAGAGGTGCATTGAAGGTTCATGAACATAGTGTCAGGTAGCGCTGTGCTAACCCGACAATAATGATTAAATAAAAGGGGACGTTTCTTGTTTTAGGAGGGAATCCCAGATGTCTTCACAGAATAAGCGGTTACCTGGGGTGATATAAATGTTTGGGCAGGCACAAGACCTGCCCACGTTTCAGAACAGGTAATAACGAATGCCTACGCGGAAACGGACCTGGTCATCGTGATTTTTATCCTGATCGAGCCAGGCAATTTCTGCGTACGGTAGCCAGTGTTGATTAAGGCGGTAACGGGCGACGATACTCGGTTCCCAGTGCGTTTTTTGCCCATTGGTGGCATTGAAATCCCCGGTATTAATAAAGAATTCCGGATTTAACTGGAGCCAGAGTTTATCCGTTGCCTGATAATTAAAAAACAGATCCAGTTGATGACTGTCGTTGTAATCCATCTCGCCGTTATAATCGCGCTCTTTGTGTGTCATATGATTATATCGGTAGCGTGATCCAATACTGAACGCTTTACTGACTTTATAATCCATCCCAATATAGGGGGCCAGTTTTGTGCCGTTATTATCAATATCCGTCAAACCACCGGGAGATAAAGTCCATTTATCGCTTAGCACAAAGGGATACCAGCCTTCAAATTCCTGAAAGGTACTGCGAAATTGATCCCCATGCTGGCCTAAGTCGTACATCGCTGATGCCAGCACCCCAGCGCCGTTATCAAAAATATGGCCCATGCCGATTTTATATTGGTTCTTTTCCGATGCCGTAGTGTGTGCGTAACGGTTATCGATCCACGTGACCGATGCCAGCGCATTCAGCGTAAAGCAGGCTAAAGGCGCAGCAATCGCCAGACTGATTATTTTTTTCATTATGTAATATCCGATAAGATGTTAAAAAATAAATTAATTGATCCCCACAGTGTTATTTTCTGTGTCCTGAATAACTACTTATTAATATCCTTAAGTAACTATGGTGTAGTGCTGTTATTTCTTACATTTCTACCTGTGGAAATATTTCCCGATAATACAATCGGCAAGCCGACGCATGATCGGGAATACGTCAGATGATCCCCACCGCCGCAGCGGCAAAGCCAAACACAATGAGCAGGATCAGTACCTTGTTCGGGCTGACTTTTTTATTCAGCAAATGCAGACAGCCCAACACCAGCAGCAGCGGAATCAGCCCGACGCAGATTTTGTCGAGGATCTCTTGCAAAATAAACGGCTGACCGGCGATAGTGGTCTGGTAAGTGGTGGTAAATTTGACCATTGATGCACTCATCGCCCCCACCATCATCAGCCCCATGATGGAGGAGGCTTTGGTAATACAGCTTAACAGCCCCGATTGTGTGGCTTCGGCGATATATTTCGACCCCAGCCGATAACCCATTATCCCGCCGTAATAGCGCACCAGATAACTCGGAATGTTGTAGATCAGCAGAAACAACAGCGGCCCAAGCGGATTACCCTGCGACGCCAGTCCGATGGCGATACCGGTGGCGATAATGCGTAGCACACCGTAGAAAAAGGAGTCACCCACTCCGGCAAACGGCCCCATCAGCGCCACTTTAATGCCGTTGATGCTCGACTGATCAAAGTTTGGGTTACTGGCGTTCTCTTTTTCCATCGACAGCGTCAGCCCCATGATGAAGGGCGCAAGATGCTGATTGGTGTTAAAAAACTGGCTGTTTCGCTTTAACGCATCGAGATAACGATGCGGATCGGGATAGATTTTTTTCAGCATCGGTGCGATCGCCCAGCCGTAACTCAGCCCTTCCATACGGGTAAAGTTCATCGATCCCAGCAACTGGAACTGGCGGAAAAAGAGCTGGCGAAACATTTTCTTTTCTTCTTTCTCATCGCTGTAAGCAGCGGTATCGCGCATCTGAATGTCAGTCATTGAAGAACCCATCCTTATCGTCAACACTTGCGGCCGGAGTAGCGACGGCCTGCTGTTTGTTTAATTTGAGCTGGTTAAATTCGTTAAAGCACAGGTAGACCGCCACCGACGCGGCGATGATCGCAATGCCCATGATCGGCAGTTTCAGATAGGCGGCGAGGGCAAAACCAATAAAGAAGAATGCGGCGATATTACGGTTCCACAGCGCTTTAAGCAGAATGGCAAAGCCCAGCGCAGGCAGAATGCCGCCGGTGGCAGTCATGCCGCGCATCACGGTACCGGGAATGCTATCTACCAGGCTTTTGATGACATCTGTGCCATACAGCACACCGAAGAAAGCAATGACGGTGAATGGGACGCCATAAAACATTGTCATGCTGAGCGTCAGTCCCAGCGCGGCGCGGTCATGTCCGGCTTCAAGTAAGGCGTCGTATTTCTCAACCAGACCGGTGTACACCAGTTTGAGCACCTGATAAACAAACACCGCCAGCAGGCTGATGGGGAGCGCCAGTGCGACTGCCACCGCAGGTTCAGCATGGGTCAGAAGAGTGAACGCGGTCGCCAGCACTGACCCTACGGCAAGGTCGGCGGGAACCGAGCCACCAATGGTGATGGTGCCGAGGAAAATCAGCTCCAGCGTGGCACCGATAATGATGCCTTGCTGGAAGTCGCCGAGGACAAAACCCACCATCGCACCGCAGATCAGCGGTCGTTCAATCAGCGGCTGTCCAAGCGTGTGATCAGCGAATTTGGCGATATACATCACCAGTGCCACGAGTATTGCAGACGTTAACATAGTGACCTCGCTCAGACGTTATCGATCATATCGATGAGATTTTTCACCGGGTGTGACGGCAAAACCTGATATTCCACCGCAACACCACGATCGGCGATAGCGCGGAAATCGGCCACGTCCTGTGGTGTGACGTATACGGTATCGCTGAGCCGGGTTTTCGCGGCCAGATTGTCGGTAATACGCCCGAAGTTGGCGACGTTCAGCTTTTTTATCGCCGGAACCAGCTCCACCAGACGGCGCGCGTCCGCTGCATTGTTAACGATGACGAGGATTTTCATGTTTTCCGAGCGCGGGTCGTTTAGCGTACTGCCCGCGTCGTCTACCGCCATGATGGCGCATTTTGCCGTGTCAGGGGCGGCCATACGTAGCGACATTTTTTGTACATCGTTGTGGACGATCTTATCGTTCGCCACCAGGATGCGGTTAACGGCAAGATGCTTAGTCCATACCACGGCGACCTGGCCGTGGATTAATCGATCATCAATACGAATTAACGAAATCATGTGTGTATTCCTTATTAGAACTTACCAGTAGGGTGTCCAGACGCGGGATAAGCGCACCAGGGCTTCGAAGTAGAAATAATCTCCCCAAAGGCTGGGCACGTTGATCCCCATATTGCGCGCAAAGTTATAAACGCCTTCGCGCAAAATTCCGTCTTCGTTATGGGCAAAATAATGCTGGTGCAGATTGCGCATGATGAGGCTGATGGCGTGGTGATAGGCCGGGCGCAGCGGATCGGTGAGCGGCAGTTGTTTTAGTAATTCTGCCAGTCCACACACGGCGATAGCCGCAGCCGAGGTGTCACGAAACGCGTTGTCCTGCGGGCGGAAAATCAAATCCCAGTAGCAGACATAATCGTCTGGCAGGCGGTTAAGAAAGTAGTGGCTGAGCTTGCGGGAAAGTTCCGGCAGGCTCTTATCACCCGTATGGTTAAAGCCGAGCGCAAAGCCATACATGCCCCAGGCCTGACCACGCGCCCAGCAGGAGTCGTCGCTAAAGCCCTGATGGGTGTCGCCCCGCAACGGCTGCCCGCTGTGCACATCCATATAAAAGGTGTGAAATGTTGAGGCGTCGTCGCGCACCAGATAACGCGCCGCCTGTGCCAGATGCCAGGTTGCCGCCTCGCGCCAGTGGCTGTTGCCGGTTTCATTCGCCCCCCAGAAGAGCAGTGGTACGTTCAGGTTACAGTCGATGATCATCCGTCCCTGACGCGCCGGATCGCGCAAATCTCCCCACGCCTGGATAACGCCTGCGGTAGTGTTAAAACGCTGGTAGAGCAGTTCCGCTGCCCGTAGCGCCAGGTCGCGGGCGCGTGTATTCCCGGTCAGCTTCCAGGCGTTGACGCAGGAGAGTAGATACAAAAATCCCAGATCGTGCGTATCCACTTTGAGCAGTTGATCAAGGCGCTGTTCAAAGCTGTCGAGCAACCCTTCGGCAGCCAGACGGTATTTGTCATCGCCGGTCACTTCCCAGGCGAGCCAGAGTTGACCCGTCCAGAAGCCTTCCGTCCAGTCTACTTTTTCCACCGCCGGGTAATGTCCATCGGCGGCGCTGGCTGCCGGAAATGTGGCGGTAAAACGCGGCAGCATGGCGTCGATGCTGTTGAGCACATCGCCCATCGCCTGCTGTAGCCAGTCCGCAGACAGCGCAGGTTGTGGCAGGGTGTAACGGGCGTCGAGAGACTCCAGTATGGCCGTCATGAGTTTTCCTCCCCGATAAAAAAATCTTCATCATCGTGCGTATCCGCACCAGGTTGCAGGCGGGCGGTAACAATTTCCGGCAGGGTATTCATATACTGCATCGCCTGCGTGGCCATCTGGATGGCATCCTGAATACGCTCGTCGCTGGTGGGTTTCTCAGACATGCAAAACTCCATCAGCATGATGAGGTTTGCGCCGCTGACCACATGCATATGCGGGAAGTTCATCATCACCTGCACTGCAGTATTGTTGACGCTGCCGCCCTGCATATCCGTGAACAGCACCAGCTCGTTTCCGCGTCGAGCTGACTCCAGGGCGAGGGTGGAAAAACATGCCGCCAGCTCTGCCGTAGAGCCAATTTCACCGCAGTAAGCGCAGATTGCGCCGATGCCGTGATCCTCGCCAATCAGCAGGTTAAGCGCAGAAACGATTCCCTGCGCATAGTGACCATGACTGGCAATAAAAACTTCTCGCATTACGCATTCCTTACATCACGTTGAATTCGCTGAGGGGATAATGCAAAAGGTGTGCCATAAAAATAATGTCTGTTTTTACAGGCTGTTATGCGATGTTTCGACACTGGGAGGTAGACACAATAATTAGGAAAATGATTGTGTCGAAAAGAGGAACGACGTTATTCGGCAGGCTGGGTGATAATCCACGGCTCCATGATTTCGAACAGCATCAGCACTTCAGTGAGCGGCAGCGTGATGTGATATTTGCGGTTCAGGGTGGCAAAAAAGGTGTCATGCACACGGACAAAATCGTCCTGCTCCGGTGTCAGCGTCGCGTCATCGCGATTGCGCATCCCGGCGTTCACCATAACGCGCTCGATCATCAGCGCCACATGCATAAACAGGTTGATACGCAGATAGCTTTCAAAATGGATTTTGTAGAACGCTTCATACTCTTTGATGACGGTTTCCACCTCGTCGATGATTACCACTGGATTGAGGAAGTTCAGCCGACTGGCGACGCCCTCGACGGTGAACAGTTTCACCACTTCGTCAACCATTGGCTCCAGCCCGTCTGGCGTTAACAGGTCGGTAAAATAGTCCCGGCGCAGCACGACGGTTTTTTCTTTGATCAGTTGTTCCACACTGAGCAGGGGGATGTACCCGGCCTCTAAATCGGTGGTGGTAATTATCAGCCGCGTACCTTGCAAGGAGGGATCTGCGCGGGCAATTTTCCATTTCACGTCATCGTATTCCATGGTGACGATTTCAATGTCATCGCGCATAAGGTAACGCTGCACGATATCTTTAAGTTTCTTCGAGATACCTTCTCCTGAAATACAGGAAATGATGATTTTATTGCCAGGCAGTACGCCAGCGTAATAGCGCGCCTCCACTTCCCACGCGCCTTTCACGCTATCGATAATGTCGCTCATTGACAGACGTTCCTGAATTTTTGATGCGATATCGAGCGCAACGGCTGTGCTGACGTTATTGATCACCAGCAATTCGCCGTGCAGGTGCAGTTTAATTTCTTCGTAGATTTCACGCAGAGAACCCATATCCACCAGGATGATCACCCCGGTGCCCTGTTTCAGGCTGTGGAGGTGGTTGATCAACAGGTCGATCATGGCGCGTGTCGGCGTGGTGTTCGGCATATCAAAGGCTTTGAAAATAAAGCTGCCGGTGAGCTGATTGGCCGTACTGGCGAGGCTGGAGGCTGTTGAACGGCCATGTGCGACAATAATGCCTTGTATGCCGTCATCGTCGCGAGCGATGTTATTAAACGCGCTGCGCAACAGTGGCGTCAGGAGAGCCAGCGGATCGCGGGTAACGTGCAGATGCAGCAAATCAATACACATTTCTGCCAGCAAACGCGCTTTGCAGGAGACGTAATCGGTGATGGCGAGCAGTTCAGCCAGTTGTGCGTCGTCGGTTGCATTATGCAGGGCGAAATTCAGGCACAGCCAGAGGGTTTTTTTGAGTTCAGGGCTGAAAGTGACCCCAGAGAGGCTTTCCAGTTCGCGGATGGCGTGCTGTGTGTTCTGCCATAAATACCCGCTGTAGAGCGCGTCCTGTTTCAGCACGCCGCTGATTTCGCTGAGATGATGTTCCAGCTTGCGATTCAGCAACAGCGTATTTCCGCTGTGGCAGAATTCGCGGAAAATCACGTCATTGCGCATGGCTTTCGGCAGCAGCACATTCACATCCAGCGACAGGGGGCGATCCTGCCTGGAAATCAACAGCGTAGTGCCCGTGCCGGGCCGAGAGTGCGGTGCGATGAGGGTAAGAGAACGTGGGTTATCGCTCTCACTCCAGGCGCTGGCGCACATCACTTTGATCTGATTTTTCAGCTCGCCGATATTGCCGCGCACCGGGGACATCACCAGTTGGGACATCAGTTCACTGTCGAGATAGATATCGCGTTTCAGACGCTGCGCTTCGCGATGTAAAAAGCACTCAACCTGTGCCACTCGCTCGGTGAGCGGACGGGAAATAAAATTAGGTAACGTCAGGCGGATCGGTATGCGCCGCCTGAAGGTGTTCAGCAGTACGGCATCGATATTTTCGGTGGTAGCAAAAATAAAGCGGATCGTGGCCGGGTGGCGGGTGCGGTTGTCCCCGAGGCGATAAAAATAGCCTTTGTCCATAAAGAGAAACAGTTTTTCTTGATTCTCAGCAGAGAGACGGTGCACTTCATCAAGGAATAAAAAACCGCCATCGGCATCATCAAATGCGCCTCTCTTTTCCCGGTCTGCACCGGTAAATGCCCCTTTGGTATAGCCGAATAACGTGCCGGAGAGCAGTTCCGGGTTATTGGCATAATCGGCGCAGTTAAGTTCGATAAAGGGTTTGTCCGCCGCAATGACCGCGTTCTGGATGGCATAGTCATAGATCAGCGTCGCCAGATAACTTTTCCCCACGCCGCTTTCCCCGGCCAGTAAAACTGGCAAACCATCACCGGGATAATTCACCGCTGAACGGCATAGTGCAACGGCCTGAGCCAGGCTTCCTTCGGCCCCAATCAGTTGGCTAAAGGCATCACGCTTACTGAGCAGGGGCGAGATTGTTGGTCCAGGTAAGGGCGTTGGGTTAATAAAAAAGCGTACCGGGCGGGTATTTTCTTTCAGCAATTTGCCATCTTCGCAAAGGCGATTGAGGTAGTGGCTAATTACGCTGCGATTGAGCGAGGTAAATTCTGCACAGTCATAGGCAGTAAAGCCTGGCTGTGTGTTGGAAAAATGATTTTTAATCTGTTGATATAATTTATCTTTTGCTGAAATACTCATAATTCGCCCTGATTTTTCGACACTAGACACTCTGTGTCCCGTTAAACACTGATTACTTTCCTCTCGCTCAAAGAAAAGTGAAACAGCGTTTTGGCAGAATTGAGAGGGGTGTCACAAGGGGAGCCACCCGGTTGCTTGCCGATCAGGCAGAAAAAGCTGGATCAATCCAGGTGACGGTGATCCAGCTTGCCAATACCTGCTGGTGGCAGCGAAGGTTCGCGTGAAAATGAGCACTGAGGGTTAACTGTTGGTAGGCCCGGCAAGCCTGCGCCGCCGGGCAACTCGTATCAGAACCACGCTTCCCACATTGCGCCGACGTTGAACGAATCCAGTGTCTCGTCGTCGGTGCCATTGATGCGCGCCGTACGCTCGTTATCCACCTTGCCGCCGGTCACGTAGAAACGCAGCATCGGACGGAACTCCGGTCCCATGTCGATGGAGATGTTCTGCGACAGCGTGGCTTTCCAGCCGTGGTTATCCCCGCCTTTGTCGAAATCAACTTTCTGCCAGCCCAGTTCCAGCCAGGTAGAATGCACCTGGTTCCACCAGTACATCGGACGCACAATGGCGTTGTAGTTGCGGCGATCGTCGAAGTTGTTCGCATCGTTCGAATAGTCGTGGTACGCAAGCAGGTATTCGACCTGTGCCTGTTGGGTAAACTTGTAGTTACCTTCAAAGCTGGCGTAGATCGCCGTCAGCTCGTCCGTTTTGTTGTAGACGCTGTTATCTGAGTTATCGGAGTAGCGGGCGATCACTTTATTCACGCCGCTGTCGCCGGTATGGCTCAGCACCACGCCACCCTGCCAGGCTTTCAGGCGCTCATCGCTGTCGACCGCTTTCGAGTCAAAGCCATAGTTGGCGTACAGCTCCACGTCGATCGGACCGGCTTTGATGCCGTGAATTTTCGAGGTCACCGCATAGTTGCCTTTATCGCCGGTGCCGGCACCGCCGGTACAGGTAATACGCGACGGGTTGCCTTCGTCATTCATGATTTCCGGGCTACAGGATTCCACTGCCGCCACGGTGGCCACGTCAAACTGCACGCCGCCGATGTCGAAGTTTTTGATCCCCGCGCCCTGGCCATCATGGTTCATCCAGAAGTAATCGTTGATGCCCTGTTGCGGACGCTGGTGGAAGTCACGACCCGCCCAGATGTAGGCGTTCGGGTTGGATTCCAGAATGTTGGTCACCCCGGCGTAGGCTTTTTTCAGGTTCACCTCATCGCCCCAGTGATCGAACATCACGTTAACGTCCCAGATCGCGCCGTTCGAGCCTTTAAAAGCTTTGGAAAGCTGGAATTCGCCGCCGTTACCTTCGTTGCCGAGACGACCAATCGCCGAGGAACCGTTATAGGAGCCATCGACGCCGACAAATTTCTGATCGCCGCTCTGGAACTGCGCGCCGTAACGCGCATAGCCGGTAAATTTCACGCCGAACGGGATCGCCATATCCGGGGTCTGCGCCGGGCTTTGCGGTTCGGTAATGACATCGGCTTTCTTCGCAATGGCCGCGTCCATTTTGGCCTGACGTTCTGCCAGGGCTTTATCCACCGCTTTTGCCACGATGGCGTCGATCTGTTCCTGCGTGAATTCTTGTGCGACAACGTTTCCTGAGCAAAGCGCAGCCATGACCGCCAGTGCCACTGGAAGTTTTTTATTTAATTTCATGTTTGTCTCAATGTAGCAAATTATTTTCAGACAATAATCATCCCGTCCGTATTGAACGGAATAATTGTGCTATCACCATGTCATATTATTTGAGGGTACAGATGTATTAAAATATTCGCGTAACGACTTCTCCGTTATCTGATAAATAAATTAACGTTGATAAAGCTGGACGATTTCTTCCGATAATTCACGAGCCAGTAAAGAGGTCATTAAATGGTCCTGGGCATGAACCATAATTAATGTCATCGGCTGGCGGGCTTCGCCTGCATCCTGCTCAATCAGTTTGGTCTGCATATGGTGCGCCTGGCGCGAATAGCCGTCAGCCTCACGCAGCAGGCTTTTGGCTTCGTCGATGTTGCCCGCGCGCGCCGCGCGCAGGGCTTCAAAGCACAGGCTACGGGACTGCCCGGCATTGACGATAATTTCCATTACCGCTTCTTCTAATTCGATCATGATAAAGACTCTTCGTTAAAACCATTGTTGGCTGAGGTGGCGGCAAACCATTCCCCGCTTTTTTTGACGGTACGCGTCTGGGTTTTCAGATCCAGCTGGACAAAACCGTAGCGGTTTTTATAGCCGTTACACCAGGACCAGTTATCAATAAAGGTCCACATGTGATAACCGAGGCAATTACAGCCTTCGCTGATCCCTTTATGCAGCCACTTCAAATGCCCGGATACAAATTCAATGCGGTAATCGTCATTAATTTTGCCATCTGCAACAAAGCGCTGTTCATTTTCCACGCCCATGCCGTTTTCAGAAATAAAACAGCGTGGATTACCATAGTTGACGCGTAAATTGGTCAGAATGTCGTAAATACCCGGCTCGTAAATTTCCCAGCCGCGATACGGATTCATTTTCCGGCCTGGCATCTCGTAATAATCAAACAACCACTCCGGCATAAACGGCGACTGCGGGTTGACGGCATTTTCGCGGCATTTCACCCGACGCGGCTGGTAATAGTTGATGCCCAGCAGGTCGATTTTTCCTTCGGCGATCAGCGCACCGTCTTCCGGCGTGCAGGCGGGCAGCTGATCGTACTCTTTCAGCAGCGACACCAGATCGGGCGGATATTCACCTTTCAGCACCGGATCGAGGAAGCTGCGGTTAAACAGCAGATCGGCATGGTGCGCCGCGGTGACATCCGCCGGATGCTGCGAACGCGGGTACGACGGCGTCAGGTTCAGCACGATACCAATTTCCCCGGCATAGTGGCCCGCGCGGAACGCCCGCACCGCCGACGCATGGGCCAGCACGGTGTTATAGGCCACGGTGGCCGCGCGTTTGAAATCCACCACGTTCGGGTAATGGAAGTCATACAGATAACCGCCTTCCACCGGCACAATCGGCTCGTTGAAGGTAAACCAGTGCATCACGCGATCGCCGAACAGCTCAAAGCACACCTGCGCGTAACGGCTGAACGCCTCGACCACCTCGCGGTTTTCCCAGCCGCCTTTCTCCTGCATCGCCATCGGCATATCGAAGTGGAACAGGGTAATAAACGGCGCGATCCCCTGCGCCAGCAGCTCGTCGATGACATTGTTGTAAAACGCGACCGCCTGCGGATTCACCTCACCGGTTCCGTCCGGGATCAGCCGTGACCAGCTGATCGAGGTGCGGAAACTGTTATGGTTCAGCTGTTTCATTAGCGCGATATCTTCGCGCCAGTGCTGATAAAACGTCGAGGTATCAGCAGGCCCTACCTGCTGATGAAAGCGCCACGGTTGGCTGGCGTACCAGTGATCCCATGTTGTTGCGCTTTTACCGCCGTGCTGGCTTTCCCCTTCGGTTTGCAGCGCCGAACTCGCGCTACCCCACCAAAAATGCGCGGGAAATGCGTATTTCATCTCAACCTTCTCCTTATTCATTACGGGCTGACCGTTTCCGCCAGCGGACTGGTGGCCTGCGCTTTCTGCTCTTCGGTTTTCATCAGCGAGCGCTCATAAGCACGCAGGAACGGCAGGTACATCAGCGCCGACATCACCATACAGACGAGGCACATCACCACCGGACTCAGCGCCCAGTTGGCGGCCCAGGAGGCGCCTATCGGTGCCGGTGTGGTCCATGGCGTCAGGGAAACCACCTGCGCCAGCCAGCCGAGACGGGTTGCGCCATACGCGAGGCAGGCGTTAATCATCGGCACGAAGACGAACGGGATGAACAGCATCGGGTTCATGATGATTGGCGCACCGAACAGGATCGGTTCGTTGATATTAAAGAAGCTCGGCACGATGCCCATTTTGCCGATAGTCCGCAGGTGCGTGGCACGGCTGCGCAGCAGCAGGAACGCCAGCGGTAAGGTGGAGCCTACGCCGCCAATCAGCAGATAGTGATCCCAGAAGCCCTGCAGATAAACGTGCGGCAGTGCAGCGCCCGCGGCCAGCGCGGCCTGGTTGGCGGAGAGGTTTGCCATCCAGAACGGGTTCATGATGCCGGTGACAATCAGCGAACCGTGGATACCGGCGAACCAGAAGATCTGGCACAGCAGGACCGACAGCAGAATGGCTGGCAGGGAATCCGACGCGGACACCAGCGGCTCCAGCAGGTGCATAATCGCCTGCGGCAGGATCATGCCGGTCTGCGCTTCAATAAACAGGTTCAGCGGATGCAGGGTAGCGATCACTACCAGCACCGGAATGAGGATCTCAAACGAGCGCGCCACGCCGGTCGGCACTTCCTTCGGCAGACGAATGGTAATGTTGTTCTGCTTCAGCCACGCGTACATGCGGGTGGAGTAAATCGCGGTGATCAGCGCGGTAAAAATCCCCTGACCGGACAGGTACTGGGTGGAGATTTTGCCGTCCGCATAAGGTGCTGCGACCAGCAAAAACGCCATAAAGGCCAGCAGACCGGACATCACCGGATCGAGATTAAACTGCCGCCCAAGGCTGGCACCGATGCCGACGGAGATAAAGAACGTCATCACGCCCATGCTGAGGTTAAACGGCAACATCAGTTGTTCGCGGTAGGTCTGGGAAAAATCCAGCCAGCCACGGGCAAAGCTGTTCGTGGTATCGGCGGAGAACGGCGGGAAGATAAACACCAGCATAAACGAACCGATGATCATGAACGGCAGCGCGGCGGTAAAGCCATCACGAATGGCGATAACGTACTTCTGCTGCCCCAGTTTGCCCGCCAGCGGGGTAATGGATTGTTCAATGACGGCAACCATTGACTGATATAACGAACTCATAGGAACACCTTTTTAGTGCGCCGCCTCGATGAGCGACAGAGCATAGTCCAGTACCTTATCACCGCGCTGCATACCGTAATCCATCGGGTTGATGGGCTGAACGGGAATGCCGCAGGTGGCAGCCTTTTCGGAAAGCGTATTTAACATGTATTTTACTTGTGGACCGAGTAACACCACCTGGTAGCGCGAGAACTGCGTATCAAATTCCGCCACGCCGTAGGCATCAATCTCCACCGGCAAACCCCGGGTTTGCGCTTCTTCGACCATTTTCCTGACCAGCAGACTTGTGGACATGCCCGCGGAACAACACAGCATGATCTTAACCATCGACAACCATCCTCAAAATGTTAAAAGTTATTGCGGAGCTGATTGGATAACAAACGGAAACCGGTTTCCATTTTTTCGCGGATGAAATGTGAGGCCCGTCAATCTCTGTGATTTATAAGCTTTCTTTATTAGCGCTGCATCACAGATTTTACGGCTATTCTGATAGCAAGAAAGGGCGTTTGGAAAATCGGTTTCCATGGAAAATGGAAAGCGGTTATACTGCAACTGGCGATATTATGAGCCATTGTTCGATTTGGAATTTTTTGGCCCTTGCCGGGCCGCCAGGGGATAAAGATGTCTACAATCAACGATGTATCGCGTTTAGCTGGGGTGTCAAAAGCCACAGTCTCACGGGTGTTGAGTGGGTCGCGAGGGGTCAAGGAAGCCAGTCGCCTCGCGGTGTTGAAAGCGGTCGATGAACTGAATTACCGGCCAAACGTCATCGCCCAGTCTTTGCTGAGCCAGTCCACGGGCTGTATCGGCGTGATTTGCGCCCAGGATAACGTTAATCAGACCACCGGTTATCTGTATGCCCTTGAGAAACATCTCAGCCAGCATCAGAAACACCTGCTGCTGCGTTTTGCCAACAACAAAGCGGGCGTGATGAACGCGCTGGAGGAGTTGACCTGCGGCCTGTGCGATGACGTGCTGATCATTGGCGCACGTTTTCCGCTGGGCAACATTGATGAGAGCGTGATCCTCGTGGATTGCGCCGAAGCGGAATCCACCAACAGCATTCAGTTTGATCACGCCTTCGCCGCCGAAACCGCCTGTAATTACCTGATAAGCCAGGGCCGACGTCAGATCGCCGTTATCCACCCGGACACCAGCGGCGCGGCCGACCAGGTTTTACTCGGTTACAAACACGCGCTGGAAAACAATTTCCTGCCGTTTAATCGTAATCTGGTGTTTATGGATTCCACCAGTTCGTCCGTCGCCTTACAGGTACTGCTTAACAATGCGACCACGTTGAACTTTAACGCGCTGCTGGTGGCCGACGAGCAGGAAGCGCAGCGGGTGATCAGCCAGCTTCAGGCGTTTAATAAATCGGTGCCGGGCGACATTATGGTGTTCAGCCTTGCCGGTTCGCTGCAATTACCCGGTATCCCGAGCATTCCCGCTATCGAGTATTCAATGGACGCCATGGCCGCCCGTATTGTCAGCTGGCTCACCGAAAAAACGCAAAGCGTACTGGGCGCCTGCGTGCTGCGCGGTGATTTAATTATCCCGGATCGCAGAACGCGTTAATTACTCATCGCCTCCGCACCCTGCGGGGGCTTTTTTGATAGCGATCACCAAACAAAAATATATCTTTCCTCCGCCTGCCATTACTTAAGAAATTTAATTTAAGGCCCGCAATTTTAGATTGCGGTTTTGAAGTATTCGTCTCAATATAGGCAAATTCTGGTTTTATTCATCAGCGCAAATTCACCTGTGAATATTGCTGTATTGCTCATGGAAGACGCTTGTGCGCTATTTATTGCTTCTCATCTTATTTGCTTTTACGGCCTCCGCCGTTGAGTTATCGCCTGCCGATCGGGATGCTGTGCGCCAGCAGCAGGAACAGTTGCTTATACAGAGCCAGCAGCAGCGCGAGGAACTTGAGCGCAGCACTGTCATTCCGCGAAGCACCTTTGCCACACCGGATAAAATCACCACCGGCCCGTGCTTTACTATTCATACGGTTACCCTGACCGGTGCCACGCTTATCAACCTGAAAGAACAGCAAAAAATGTTTGCGCCCTGGCGCGATCGCTGTCTGGATATGGCGGCGATTACTAAACTGACCGGCACTATTTCCGACTGGTATATCAATCGCGGCTATATAACCAGTCGTGCCTTTTTGACCGAACAGGATTTATCACAGGGTGAATTACATATCGTTGTGCTGGAAGGTAAGTTGCGGCAGATCCGCCTTGATGGCGCAACTCCGGTGATGCTGAAAATGGCTTTTCCGGGTCTGGAAGGCCATATCCTCAACCTGCGCGATATTGAACAGGGTATGGAGCAAATTAACCGCCTGCGCACCACGCCCGTCCAGATTGAAATACTGCCGGACAGCGATCCTGGTTATTCCATCGTTAATTTAACTGCCACACCCGAATTTCCGTTGAGTATTGGCCTAAGCCTTGATAACAGCGGGCAGAAAAGCACGGGTGAGGAGCAGCTTAATGGTTCTCTCACTGCAAATAATATCCTCGGCATTGCCGATAAATGGTTTATCAGCGGCGGACGCAGCAGCGATTTCGCTACCGTATATGATGCACAGAATTTCCAGACCGGCGTCAGTGTCCCCTTTGGCTATGGCCTGCTGGATTACAGCTACAGCTGGAGTAATTATCGCTCCACTTTTGACAATATGGATTATCAGTGGCTGTCGACCGGGGACAGTAAAAGCCATCGTCTGAATGCCTCATGGGTGGTGTTCCGCAATGGCGATATTAAAACTGGTCTTGCTGCAGGCGTAACCCAGCGCAGTAGCCGCAACTGGTTAAATAATGCGCCGCTGGTCAGCAGCACACGCAATCTTTCCAGCCTCATGCTCGGCATCACGCATACCCAAAAAGTCGCCGGTGGCGTGGCGACCTTTAATCCGAACTACAGTCGCGGTATGCCATGGTTTAACGCTGAAACGGACGAAGATAAAAGTGGCGATGAACCTCGAGCGGAGTTCCGCAAGTGGAGCCTGAGTGCTAGCTTCCAGCGCCCGCTGACACAGGATCTGGTGTGGCTTACCAGCCTGTACGGCCAGTGGTCGCCGGATCGTCTGTACGGCAGTGAACGTCTGACGCTGGGCGGCGAAAGCTCAGTGCGCGGATTTAAAGAACAATACCTTTCCGGCGATAACGGCGGCTACTGGCGTAACGAAGTCAACTACAGCCTGTTTACCTTACCAGCGATCGGTCAGGTCAGCGCTACCGTCGCGCTGGATGGCGGCTGGCTGGAAAAAGATCGGCTCGACCGTTACGGCAGCGGCACGTTATGGGGCGCATCCCTTGGCCTCGGTACGGCAAACCGCTGGTACGCCAGCCAGATTTCCGTCGGGACGCCGCTGCGCTATCCCGACTGGCTCGGCCCGGATCATGCCAGTGTTAACTGGCGCGTTAGCGTGATGTTTTAAGAGAGAGCGATAATGGATAACTCCTCCTTGCCCGTGCGTGCGTCACAACGTTTTATCAGTTGGCTGATCATCACCTTACTGGTCTGGCAGCCTGTCGCGCCTGCCTTTGCAGCAGCCATGACGCCAACGGGACCGGCGACGATGGACCAGGCGGCGAACGGCGTGCCGGTGGTGAATATCGCTACGCCGAACGGGGCAGGGATCTCGCATAACCAGTTTAAGGATTACAACGTCGGCAGCGAAGGGGTGATCCTCAATAATGCCACCGGACGTTTAACTCAGACACAGCTCGGCGGCCTGATCCAGAACAACCCTAATTTGCAGGCGGGACGCGAAGCAAAAGGGATCATTAACGAAGTCACCGGCGGCAGCCGCTCACAGTTGCAGGGTTATACCGAAGTGGGTGGCAAAGCGGCCAACGTCATCGTGGCCAACCCCTACGGCATCACCTGTAACGGCTGCGGATTTATTAATACACCTAATGCCACGCTGACCACAGGCAAGCCGCAGTTTGATGCGAACGGCAATCTGTCATCGCTGGATGTCACCCAGGGCGCGATCACCATCGAAGGGAAAGGGCTGGATGCCAGTAATAGCGACGCGCTGTCGCTGATTGCCCGCGCCACCGAAGTTAATGCGGCCATTCACGCAAAAGATCTCACCGTCACCGTCGGGGCCAACCGGGTAGCAGCCAATGGTACGGTTACCGCTATCAGTGGTACGGGGGCCGCACCGGTGGTCGCTGTCGATACCGGGGCGCTGGGTGGCATGTATGCCAACCGCATCCGGCTGGTGTCCAGTGAAAAAGGCGTTGGGGTCAACCTTGGCAATCTCAACGCCCGGCAGGGGGATATCACCCTGGACGCCAGTGGTAAACTGAGCGTTAAAAGTAGCCTCGCCAGCGGTTCGCTGACGGCAAAAGGTGATGGCGTTACGCTCACCGGCACCCACAAAGCCGGTGGCGAACTGAACGTCGTCAGTACACAGGATGTGGCGGTGCAGAACGCCACGTTAGGCAGCGATGCCAGCGCCACTCTCAGCAGCACAGGCAAACTCACAGTATCCGGCAGCGCCCTGACGACAAAACGTGATCTGTCTCTTAACAGCAATGATGCGCTGACAGTAAACGGCAGCGTGCTGACTGCGGGTACCCAGGCCGCACTGAGCGGGCAACAGCTTCAGCTTAATGCCGCAAGCCGTATGGATGCGGCAAACAACATACGTCTTAACGGCGGCGATATCACCAGTGAGGCACAGATCACGGCGGGCGGTGATGCGCTTATCGTCGGCAAAAAAGTGAATAACAGCGGGCAGATTGCTGCCAAAAACGGCCTGAATGTGCAGGCGGACACGCTCGCTAATAGCGGCCTGCTGCAAGGTGATAGCGTGGCGCTGAAAGGCGGAGCGATGGAAAACCGGGGCGCGCTGCAAAGCGCAGGCGCACTGTCGCTGGACGCGGCATCGCTAGATCAGCAGGGCACGCTGAGCGCCAAAGGTGACACCACAGTTGCGGTTAACAGTACGCTGCGTAACAGTGGCACGTTGCTCAGTAACGGTAAGCTTGAAATTAACGCCGGGGAGCTCGTGCAAAACGGCACGTTATCCGGTGACAGCAGCGTAACGGTAAATACCGGCAAGCTGAGTACCGGTAAAAACTCGCTGACTACCAGCCTCGGCAGTGCTGACCTTAACGCAACGCAGCAGGCGGATCTCAACGGTCAGATCAACGCCGCCGGCGCACTTGCCGTAAGCGGACAACAACTGACGACGCAGGCCGATGCGCAGTTGCAGAGCGGACAGGATCTTACCCTGCAGGCAGGAACAGCCTCGCTGAACGGCACCCTGGCGAGCAAAGGGGCGCTGAGCATTACTGGCTCGCACATCGCGACTCAAAAGCCAGCGAAATTACACAGCGACCAGGAGTTAACCCTGCGCGCGGATGACGTGCAGCTGGATGGTTCTCACTCCACACCAGGCGCGTTCAGCGTAACAGCGCAGCGGGTACAACACAGCGGTCAGTCCGACGCGAACAGCATCACTTTTAATGCCCCTCAGTCGATCGCGAACAGCGGCACCCTGACGGCAGACCGCATCGATCTGCAAGGGCAGGCATTGCTTAACAGCGGCGCGATGCGCGCCAGCCTGCTAAGCCTCAGCGGTCAACACCTTACTAACGGTGGCTTACTGCAGGGCCGCGATGAGCTTGCTCTGCACGCCGATCGGCTTGATAACTTGTCCAGTGGCACGCTATACAGTGCGCGTAACCTGACGCTGAATATTCCCCTGCTCACCAATAGTGGGTTAATCACCACCGATGCCAGCCTGACGCTGGCGGGTGGATCGCTTACCAATCAGGGTGAAATCAACGGTCTTAATCTGTACAGCACCTATCAGGCGCTGAACAACGGAGCCGCCGGACGGCTGCTGGCTGACGGGCAGTTGTCGCTGGCGGGGCAGAGCGTGGTGAATGATGGCGTGCTGGCGGCCCAAACGCTTTCGCTCACCGGCGACAGCCTGAAAA
>Ga0209461_10000172_pt1 | contig 32145 bp, 32 predicted proteins | sample AgamicAsMarz_FD_187162 | JGI IMG/M metagenome (GOLD analysis project Ga0209461, IMG submission 187162) | Agave microbial communities from Guanajuato, Mexico - As.Ma.rz (SPAdes) (version 2) | ecosystem: Host-associated > Plants > Phyllosphere > Phylloplane/Leaf | place: Guanajuato, Mexico... | reverse complement strand
TGAGCGGCGGTTTTCACGCGGCCTTCAAACGCCTGCAGGGTCTGCTCGATCTCCTGATCGGAAAGCTTGCTCTTGCCGGCGAAAGCGTCCTGCACGCCGGAGATCAGCTGCTGCTTATCCAGCGTGATGCCCAGTTTCTCCTGCTCTTTCAGCGAGTTTTCCATGTAGCGGCCAAGCGATGCGCCCAGTGCATAGGCAGACTGCTGGTCTTCGTTTGTAAACGCGGCATTCTTCGGTGCCTGCTGTGCGGCTGGAGCTGATGGCGCCGCGGCGGTTTCGGCTGCTGAGGCCAGCGGTGCGTTCAGCGCAACGCCCAGGGTGGTGGCTAACAGTGTGACTTTAAATAGTGATTTCATCCATTTCTCCAAAACCGAAGCCTCTCACCTCGGAAATCGTTTTACAGACAGAGCCTGTACTCTAACAACCGTGCGCGAGCAAACTGCATACTCTCGCAATGAAAACTAACTACTTCCGACCGCTTGTCTGTCCGAAAGTTTCACTATGAAGATGCAGGCAACCAGGGCTTTTTTCAACGGTAAGGGCGAAATTAAACCGGCTATGCCTGTGCTGGCCCGGTTTTTGTCGTTAGAATCGGAACAATCCAGCCCTGGCGGCAGCAAGAGGAAAGAATATGCAACAATCCGTGTTTGAGCAGCGCTTAGAGCTGTTGGAAAGCCGTTTGGCCTTTCAGGAGCACACTATCGAAGAGCTGAACCAGACGGTGGTTCATCACGAGCTGGAAATGGCCCGCCTGCGCGAACAGATGCGCCTGCTGACCGACAAACTGAAGGCGGCAGCGCCGTCAATGGTCGCCTCGCAGTCGGAAGAGACGCCGCCGCCGCACTATTGATTTCGCGCCAAAAAAAAGGCCACCTTATCGGTGGCCTTTTTTCATTTAAGCTTAGTGGCTGCAGCCGCAGCCGCCGGTGCCACAACCGCCTTTGCCGTGGTCATGATCGTGGTCGTGATCGTGATGATGGTCGTGCTCGCCGTGAACATGGCCATGAGCCAGCTCTTCTTCGGTCGCTTCACGGATCGCCACCACTTCCACGTTGAAGTTCAGGTTCTGGCCAGCCAGCATATGGTTACCGTCAACCACCACGTGGTCATCTTCCACTTCGGTGATTTCAACCGGTACCGGGCCCTGGTCGGTTTCCGCCAGGAAACGCATGCCAACCTGCAGTTCATCAACGCCCATAAAGACGTCTTTCGGCACGCGCTGCACCAGGTTGTCGTCGTACTGGCCGTAGGCTTCGTCAGCTGCGATGTGCACTTCAAACTTGTCGCCGGCTTCGTGATTTTCCAGCGCCTTTTCCAGACCAGAAATCAGGGAACCATGACCGTGCAGATAGTCCAGCGGTGCGGTCACCGGAGACTCATCAACCAACACACCGTCTTCCGTACGTACCTGATATGCCAGGCTGACTACCAGGTCTTTTGCTACTTTCATGATTACTCCTAACCGTTGAGAGCTTGAAACATCGGCGGATTTGCCGGCAAGCTCTGAGTTTGCGCTGATTGTAATGAATTTCAACGCCGCTGTAAGATACAGCTTAAAAAAAGCTGAGCCATAACGCTACTCAGGATGAAAAATTCCGATCACTTGCTCATTAGTGCGAACTTCGTCACGAACATGCTTGTCTGCTTCGCGCATCTGATGACCGCACTTAACGCATTCAACCACATCGACATTATTTTCAACCCACAGAGCAAGGGTATCTTTAGCCTGGCACTTTGGACAAGTCGCCCCGGCAATAAATCTTTTACGCATAGGTTTTCCGATTAAATAAAAGGCAACGCAAAGCGATGCCGACTCAGTAAGAGGCTTTCGCCCCGCCCTATTCCGATTCGTCCCAGCCGTCAAACTGGCGCTTTTCGTGCCGCATTTCGGCCTGGAAGATATCTTCCAGCTCGCGCCGGGCTTCTTTCACGCGGGAAATCTGCTGGCTGTCGCCGTGGTTCGGCATCAGCTCGCGCAGCATGCGCATATCCAGACGGCGGAAGTGCTGCTGCGCGCGAAAGGCCTGATGCGGATGCATCCCCAGCGACATCAGCGTTTTACGGCCAAGCTCCAGCGCGCTGGAGAAGGTTTCACGCGAGAACTGGGTGACGCCGGCCTGCAACAGTTCGTGCGCCTCCACGCGGCCGCGCGCCCGCGCCAGGATTTGCAGATGCGGGAAATGATGCTGGCAGAGCCGCACGATTTCCATCGCGTCTTCCGGGCCGTTGCAGGTAATGACGATAGACTGCGCCGTTTCTGCGCCTGCGGCGCGTAACAGCTCCAGCTCGGTGGCATCGCCATAGTATACTTTATAGCCATAGGTTCGCATCAGGCTGACCGCGCTGATATCGCGCTCCAGCACCGTGATCCGCTTTTCGTTGGCCATCAGCAAACGCGCCACCACCTGACCAAAACGTCCGAAGCCGACCACGATAACCTGCGGCTTGTCGTCTTCGACAAAGTGCTTCTCTTCGCTGTCGTCGCCGTCGTTAAACCGCTTCGCCAGGATTTTATCCACGCTCTGCATCAGCAGCGGCGTGGTCATCATCGACAGCGTTACCGTCACCAGCAGCAGCGGCATCTGGTCGCCGCTGAACAGTTTTGCCGACGAGGCGGCGGAAAAAAGCACGAACGCGAACTCGCCGCCCTGGCTCAACACCGCCGAAAACTGTAGCCGCTCAGAACTGCGCAGGCCAAAGATACGCGACAGCAGATAAAGCACGCCCGCTTTGATCGCGACCAGCAGCACCACGCCCACTAAAATCTCGACGATATGGGTATAAAGCACGCCCAGATTCAGCGCCATGCCTACCGAGATAAAGAACAGCCCCAGCAGCAAGCCTTTAAAAGGATCGATAGCGACTTCCAGCTCGTGTCGGTATTCGCTTTCCGCCAGCAGAATGCCGGCGATAAAGGTCCCCAGCGCCATCGACAGCCCCAGCGCGTCCATAAACAGCGCCGATCCCAGCACCAGCAGCAGGGCAGCGGCGGTAAAAACTTCCCGCACGCCGGAAGCGGCGATAAAGCGGAAAATAGGCCGCAGCAGAAAACGGCCGCCGACCAGCATCCCGGCAAACGCCAGCACCTTCATGCCCACTTTCATCCAGTCGGTGTGGCCGCTGTCGCCGCCCGCCAGCAGCGGCACCAGCGCCAGCGCCGGGATCACCGCCAGATCCTGGAACAGCAGCACCGAAAAGCCCAGCTGGCCGGATTCATTGCGCTTCATGCCCTTGTCGCTCATCAGCTGCAGCGCCATCGCCGTAGAGGACATCGCCAGGCCAAGACCGCCGATCGCCGCCGCCTGCCAGGAGAAGTCGGTCAGCCAGAGCAGGCCGCCCAGTATCGCCGCGCTGAAAATAACCTGCGCCGCGCCAACGCCGAAAATCGAGCGCCGCAGCTCCCAAAGTTTGGAAGGATTCAGCTCCAGGCCGATGATAAACATCAGGAAGACCACGCCCAGCTCGGAGAAATGCAGAATTTCCTCTACGTCGCTGATAAAGCCCAGTCCCCACGGCCCGATAGCGATACCGGCCAGCAGATAGCCCAGCACCGCGCCAATGCCGAGCCGGGCCGCGATCGGAACGGCAATAACCGCCGCAAAAAGATAGACCACGCCAGCCGTGAGCAGGGTTTGTCCTTCCATTCAGGTGCCTCCATAGGGCAAAGGTGACGACAGCCAGTCGCCGTAGGCGCGCGCATAATTTTTCATGACTTCCGGGGTCTGCCGTCGCGCCCAGTAGATAATCATCGGCGTCAGCCAGTGCATACGGCACATTTGCGCCGTCAGCTCGAACGGCCGCATGATGGCCGACAGCGGATAACGGTTAAGCCCTTCCTGGTGGTAGGCCGTTTCCGGTTCGCCGGTGGTCACCACGCTGCGCCAGTATTTTCCTTCCAGCACGTTGCCGCCAGGGCCGCTGGCGAAGCCGCGCGACAGCACGCGATCCAGCCACTCCTTCAGCAGCGCGGGGCAGCTGTAGGTATAAAGCGGATGTTGAAAAACAATGATGTCATGCTCGCGCAGCAGCTGCTGTTCGTAGTGGATATCAATAAAAAAGTCTGGATAGTGCGCGTACAGGTCGTGAACGGTCACGTTAGGTAACGCTTTAGCCGGCTCCAGCAAAACCCGATTGGCAATCGAGTCCTGGGATTCCGGATGCGCGTAAAGCAGCAAAACTTTGGGCGGCTGCGACATCAATCCCCTCCAAATCGTCGTCACGGCGGGGAAATTCCGCTACCATGCTCGACACCGCGGAATCGTGCATTCCGCAAAGCATTTATGATGTTTCAATTTAACATATTCTGGTTATTACGGCGCTTATGATTCTCTTCTCATCGTTACAAATCCGACGCGGCGTGCGCGTCCTGCTGGATAACGCCTCCGCCACCATCAATCCCGGTCAGAAAGTGGGGCTGGTAGGCAAAAACGGCTGCGGTAAATCCACGCTGCTGTCGCTGCTTAAGAACGAGATAAGCGCCGATGCGGGCAGCTTTACCTATCCGGGCAACTGGTCGCTGGCCTGGGTTAACCAGGAGACGCCCGCGCTGAATACGCCCGCTATCGAATATGTCATTGATGGCGATCGCGAGTACCGCCAGCTGCAGGCGGAGCTGGCGAAGGCCAACGAGAACGACGACGGGCACGCTATCGCCACGCTGCACGGCAAGCTGGACGCCGTCCAGGCATGGACAATACAGTCGCGCGCCGCCAGCCTGCTTAACGGTTTGGGCTTTTCTCAGGAACAGCTTCAGCGCCCCGTCAGCGACTTCTCCGGCGGCTGGCGGATGCGCCTGAACCTGGCGCAGGCGCTGATTTGCCGCTCCGACCTGCTGCTGCTTGACGAACCAACCAACCACCTCGATCTGGACGCGGTGATCTGGCTGGAGCGCTGGCTGAAAAGCTATCAGGGTACGCTGATCCTGATTTCCCACGACCGCGACTTTCTCGATCCCGTGGTGGATAAAATCCTGCATATCGAACAGCAGTCGATCTTTGAATACACCGGCAACTACAGCTCGTTTGAGATCCAGCGCGCCACCAAACTGGCGCAGCAGCAGTCGATGTTTGAAAACCAGCAGCAGAAGGTGGCGCATCTGCAAAGTTTTATCGACCGCTTTAAGGCCAAGGCCAGCAAGGCGAAGCAGGCGCAAAGCCGCATCAAAATGCTGGAGCGCATGGAGCTTATCGCGCCCGCCCACGTCGATAATCCTTTTACTTTCAGCTTCCGCGCGCCGGAAAGCCTGCCTAATCCGCTGTTGAAGATGGAAAAAGTCAGCGCGGGCTATGCCGATCGCATCATTCTGGATTCTATCAAGCTGAACCTGGTTCCCGGCTCGCGCATCGGTCTGCTGGGCCGCAACGGCGCGGGCAAATCCACGCTGATTAAGCTGCTGGCCGGCGAGCTGGCCCCGCTGAAAGGCGATATCGGCCTGGCGAAAGGCATCAAGCTCGGCTACTTCGCCCAGCATCAGCTGGAATTCTTACGGGCGGATGAATCACCGTTGCAGCATCTGGTGCGGCTGGCGCCAAAAGTGCTGGAACAGCAGCTGCGCGACTACCTGGGCGGCTTTGGTTTTCAGGGCGATAAGGTCACCGAGCAGACCGAACGCTTCTCCGGCGGCGAAAAAGCGCGGCTGGTGCTGGCGCTGATTGTCTGGCAGCGCCCTAACCTGCTGCTGCTGGATGAACCGACCAACCACCTCGATCTGGATATGCGCCAGGCGCTGACCGAAGCGCTGATCGATTTTGAAGGGGCGCTGGTGGTGGTTTCGCACGACCGCCATCTGCTGCGCTCCACCACTGACGATCTCTACCTGGTCCACGACGGTAAAGTAGAAGCCTTTGACGGCGATCTGGAAGACTACCAGCAGTGGCTGAGCGATCTGCAAAAGCAGACCAGCGCCGCCGCTGAACCTAAACAGGAGAGCGGCAACAGCGCGCAGGCCAGAAAGGATCAGAAGCGCCGCGAGGCGGAACTGCGCACGCAAACGCAGCCGCTGCGCAAGCAGATCGAAAAGCTGGAAAAGCAGATGGAAAAACTCAACGCCACGCTGGCCGATGCGGAAACAAAGCTGGCGGATACCGCGCTGTACGATCAGAGCCGCAAGGCCGATCTTACGGCGGCGCTGCAGCAGCAGGCTGAAGCGAAATCCGCGCTGGAAGCGTGCGAGATGGACTGGCTGGATGCGCAGGAGCAGCTCGAAACGATGCTGGCTTCATAAACAGAGCCGGGAGAAAGGTTTCTTTCTCCCGACCTGATTACCGCTCCGCCAGGCGTCGACGCAGCGTGGACAGATCCTCAGCGTTAAGCAGTTTGCCGTTTAAAAAACGGGTTTTCAGTTCGCCGCCCTGCTCCTGCTCCCGGCTCTGCCGATCCAACAGGTAGTAGTCGCCTGCGCTATCCCGCTCTACCCGTAGCAGTCCTCTGGCGGATTTTTTCAGGCCGCCGTCGGTTTTTGGCTGCTTGAAAATCTCACGCTCAACGCCCTGCACCTCGCCCCATGTCGCCTTCATCGCAAAGCCGAATGTATCGCGCGTACTGTATTGATAAGTATAAGATCCGACGCCGAAGACCACGTTGCTGCTGGCGAAACCTTTAGCCTCCAGACGGGCAAGGATCTGGTTAGCCCGCTCCAGCGTAATCGAGTCGCCATAGATCAGCCCAACGTGCTCATCCAACACCCGGTAGCCTTTCGCATTAACGGTGCCGCCAAAAATGTCCCACAGCACCTCTACCGAGCCTTTTTGCTGTGGCGTCCGCGCCGGATCGCTGTCGCTATCGTCGCCGGTTCCGCAAAGGATCTCCACCGGGTCGCCGCTGTCCGGGCGGAAAACCAGACGCCCCTGCCGCGCCATGATGTCTGCTTTCAGCTCGCGGCTGTATTCCGTAAGCACCTTCCAGTAATCCCAGGTATCCGAGACGATGGAAACGAAGCCGTGGGGATAGAGCTCGGTGATCAGACGACGAAAGGTGGCGATCTCTCCCTGCTCTTCGCCCATGCACATAACGCTGTGCTCCGTCGCCGGAATGCTGCCCGCAATAAAATAGTCTTTGGGCGGCGTGTAGTACTGACGAAGATAAAGAATCGAAGGAATGCTGTCGGTGCCGGTAAAGCTCAGCAGATGGCCGGCGCCCGCCTGGGCGGCATCATGCAGCCCGGACATGCCCCGCAGCGAAAAATCATGGCACTGAAAATCCAGATGGCTCTGGTCATCACAGGTCAGGGCCGCCCAACGCTCGCAGACCAGCCGGTAATGGTAAGCGATAGTGGCGTTAGTAGAGGCTTTCCATAATTCTGCTGACATCACGCTTTCCAGGTAATTAACCAGCCAGAAAAAATCATCAACGGTGTTGGTAATGGTCAGAACCGGCACCTGCATCGGCACCTTGCTGCCTTCGTCCAGGCTTTTGATTTCCAGCGGCAGATAGCCCAGCCGATGCAGCGCCCGGATGTGTTCCACATCAATACGCGCTTTGCCCAGATAGCTGTCCATCAGCTGTTGGTATTCCGTGACGACTTCCTCTTCGGGTCGGGCAAAAAACGCCTCGTTAAACAGATCGACCATAAACCACTGCAGAAAGCCCTGTAGCCCAAAGAACACCAGCCGGTTATCCGACAGCGGCGAGGTAAAAAAGCGGTTACCGCGCGGCGTAAAATTTGAGTAAATGCGGCTGGTTCCCTCCGGGTACTGTTCGCGATGGGAGGTTTTATAGCCGTCGATAGCCAGAATGGGATTAATGCGCATGGGCCGCTCCTTCGTTGCTATAAATAGTTTCAATATCAATCAGTTCAACCCGCTCCCCGGCTATCGCCGGATCGGCTACTGAAGTCGTCGTCCAGATATGGTCGATGCCCTGCTGCAACAGCGCGGCGACGCCCCGGCTAAACAAGCCGTGGGTAACGTACAGGCTGACCGAACGCGCGCCCGCCGCACGCAGCACCGCGGCCGAGCCGATAAAGGTGCCGCCCGCATCGCACAAATCATCGGCTATCAGCACATCTTTGCCGGCTACGTCGCCCTGCAGCAGTGAAAAACCACTCAGCGCACCGCTGCTCAGGTCGCGGTGTTTCCCCAGGATGCCGTACTCGCGGGCCGCCACCTGCTGCGCAACAGCGTGGATTTTTTTTAGCGCGCCCGCGTCCGGCGCCATCAGCATCATGCCGCTTTGCAGTTTTTCCATCAGGTTCGCGCTGTGTCGCAGGCAAAGGTGCTGCGGAATAGCCACCATGTTATTGACCACGGCACCCGCCACGTCGCTATGGGGATCCAGCACCCGTATCCGGTCAAAGCCCAGCTGATTCAAAAAACCGGCAAAGATCTTCAGGGCGAAACTGTCGCCTTCCTGCATACTGCGGTCCTGACGGGCATAGGGAAGCCAGGGCAGCTCCAGCGTTGTCCAGTGCAAATCGTATTGGCTGCGGGCGGCGTCCATAACCTGCGCCAGCAGCATCAAATCGTCCATATTGCGCATGGCCGTGGCGCGGATTTTCAATTTTTCCGCCCGGGGAAGCCGTGGCGGCAGCAGCCTTACGCGGACTGCGCCATCGGGAAAGCGGCCTGTTTCCAGCGCGACTTTGTTTCCATCAAGAAAGAGTTCCAGCAGCATTGTTTTCCTCCGGGGCCAATAATGTCTTTGTGACATTTATATAATTGTCCCTGTGACATTATTTAGCAAGCGGAATTTACCTCCCTGAAGGAAAAATCAATTAACAAGCTGATTAATAATGATTAAAAAAATGAAAAGGCGGTCGTACATTGCAGGATATCCGTCCGCAATGCTAATGTGTCTGAGCGACAATTATTTACGGAAAAGCTTATGCTTTCAGAATCAGAGTATCTGGCCAGCTACGACGCCTCGCGCTACCCCTCTCCAATTGTGACCGTCGACAGCGTACTTTTTACGCTGCACGAGCAACAGCTCTGCGTACTGCTGGTACAGCGGGCCAATCATCCGCAAAAAGGCTGGTGGGGATTGCCGGGAGGGTTTATCGATATGCAGCATGATGCCTCAACGCGCGCCACCGCGTTAAGGAAGCTGCAGGAGAAAACCGGTGTGGTTCCGCCGTGGCTGGAACAGCTCGAAACTTTTTCCGGCCCCGATCGCGACCCGCGCGGCTGGAGCCTGACCACCGCCTGGTATGCACTGATTGCGCAGGAGAGCTGTCGATCGTACAGCGGCGATGTCAGCGACGCCGCGTGGCTGCCGGTCAACACCGTGATGCAGCGCAAGGATATCGCCTTCGATCACCAGACTATTATTACCAGCGCCTTAAAAAGGCTGCGGCAAAAAACGCTGTATACGCTGCTGCCGGTGTTTTGCCTGCCGGAACGCTTTACGCTGACTCAGCTACAGGAAGCCACCGAAGCCATCCTTGGCCGCCCGGTGCAGCGGAAAAGCCTGATCCGCCGCTTTGATTCCTCAGAGATGTTTGAGGAAACGGGCGAGAGCGTAGCTACCGGCGCGCGCAAAGCCAAACTGTACCGCCGCAGGAAAGAGGCCGACGTGCACAACTTTACGCGTAATCTTATGCCTGCCGATTAGGCCGTGGCGTTTATGCCCGGCCAGGCTGATAGAAAGGCTTGTCGCCCAGAATAGTGGCGCGATGCATAATCCGCCGTGCAGGCAGGTAGTCTGCATTGGCGTAGTGCTGGGTCACGCGGTTATCCCAAATCGCCACATCGTCCTGCTGCCATCGCCAGCGCACCTGGAACTCCGGTTTGGTGATATGCGCAAACAGGAAATTCAGCAGCGCGTCGCTCTCTTTCGGGCTGAGATCGACAATGCGCGTGGTGAATCCCTCATTAACAAACAGCGCCGACTTGCCGCTAACCGGATGCGTGCGCACGACCGGATGCAGCAGCGGCGGATTCTTCGCCACGGCCTGCCGCCAGCGCGCATGCTCCTCCTCGCTGCTGCGATACTTAAATTCCTGAAACGATTTGGTGAAGTCGTGCTCCGCCCGCAGGCCGGCAAGCAGGGCCTTAAAAGGCTCTGAAAGCGCGTTGTAAGCAGCAATGCCGCTGGCCCAGAGCGTATCGCCACCGGTTTCCGGCAGCTGCTTTGCCGCCAGGATCGCCCCGGCCGGCGGCGTCTCGATAAAGGTCACGTCGGTGTGCCAGTTATCGTTGTCCGGCGGGTTATCATCATGCGTATCCAGCACGATAATCTCTTCCACATCCGGCGCGTGCGGATAGACGGGATGGATGTGCAGATCGCCAAAACGGGCCGCCAGCGCTCGCTGTTGGGCAGGCGTAACGGGCTGATTGCGGAAGAACAGCACCTGATGACGGATCAGCGCATGGTAAAGCTGCTCAAACTGCGCGTCGCTCAGCGGGCGGCTGAGATCCACGTCAGCGACCAGCGCGCCGATATAGGGGCCAAGCGCGGTAACAGACAGACGTTCGTTCATGATGTGACTCCATGCCAGGGGGTTAAACGGCGCTGTAAGGCTCGCAGCCCCAGCTCAAGCGAAAAAGCAATCAGCGCGATAACGGCGATGCCTGCCAGTACCACATCGGTTGCCAGAAATTCACCGGCGGACTGCACCATAAAGCCCAGCCCGCGCGTGGCGGCGATAAGTTCGGCGGCCACCAGCGTTGACCAGCCGACGCCAAGACCGATCCGCAGCCCGGTTAAAATTTCCGGCAGCGCGCCGGGCAGCACCACGAACCACAGCGTTTGCCAGCGGCTGGCGCCCAGCGACTGCGCGGCGCGCAGACGAACCTGCTGCGCGCTTTTGACGCCCGCCAGCGTGGACATCACCACGGGCGCGAAGATGGCCAGATAGATCAGCAGGATTTTGGACGTTTCGCCGATACCGAACCAGATCACCATCAGCGGCAGATAGGCCAGCGGCGGCACCGGTCGATACAGCTCAATCAGCGGGTCAAGGATGCCGCGCGCGGTGGCGTTCAGCCCCATCAGGATACCAACCGGCACGCCGATCAGCGTGGCCGCCAGCAGCGCTATCGCTATCCTTGTCAGGCTGGCGGCAAGATGCTGCCAGAGCGTCGCATCCATAAAACCCTGCGGGCCGGCAACCACCAGCAGCTGATGGAAAACCTGCTGCGGCGCGGGCAGAAAGAGCGGCGCGATCAGGCCAAAAGCGGTTACTGCCCACCAGATGCCCAGCAGCACCAGCAGGGTCGCCACGCTCAGGGTAAGCTGACGGCCAAACGGCCAGCGCAGCCTCAATCGGCGCACCGCGACTTTCTCCGTGGATAACAGGCTCATGAAAACACCTCGCGCTGTTGGAACACCCGGCTTAATACATATTCCCGCGTGGCGATAAAAGCGGGATCGGATTTAATGCTGCGGCAGGCTTCGCCGGCGGCATAGCGGCGGCCAAACGCCAGCGGCAGACGCTCGATAATTTTGCCGGGGCCGGGCGACAGCAGGATCAGCTCGCTGGCCAGAAAAACCGCCTCCTCGATATCGTGCGTAATCAGCAGCACCTGCTTGCCGCTGTCCCGCCACAGGTTCAGCAGCAGCTCCTGCATTTGCTCGCGGGTAAAGGCATCCAGCGCGCCGAAGGGCTCATCCAGCAACAGCAGCTGCGGATCGGCGGCTAAGGCTCTGGCAATACCTACGCGCTGGCGCATCCCGCCGGAAAGCTGCCAGATAAATTTCTTTTCCGCGCCGCCCAGCCCGACGCTTTTCAGCATCTGACGGGCCGTTTGATGGCGCGTCGCTTTATCCATCCCGGCCAGCTGCAGGCCAAAGGCGACGTTATCCAGCACGTTGCGCCACGGCAGCAGCCCTTCATGCTGAAACACCACGCCGCGCTCGGCTCCCGGCCCGGCTACGCGCTGGCCGTCCAGCGTAATGCTGCCCGACTCCGGCGTCAGAAAACCGGCAATCAGATTCAGCAGCGTGGTTTTGCCACAGCCTGAAGGCCCCAGCACCACCACCAGCTCTTGCCCGGCAATCGTCAGGTTAATATCTTCAAGCGCGAGGTGGCCGTCGTAGCGGGCCGTCAGATGCGAGACTGAAAGCATGGCGGCTCCTTACTGCGTAAGATTTTTAACAAAGCGGTTGGTGACAAAGCCGCTGTAATCGCTGGCAACCTGCGGCACTTTGCCCTGCTCTTTTAAAAACTGTGCGGTATCGCCGATAGCCTTATCGACCGGCTGGCCCAGCTGTTCAACCTGCTGCTGCGCCGTCAGGTAAGTGTTGCCTTTTACCAGCCCCGGCACCTGCTGTGTCGGCACGCCGCTCAGACGCGACAGTTTGTTGAGGTGATTGTCATCTTTCAGCCACTGCTCAGGGCTGTCCAGGTAGGCTTTTTGCGCCTCCAGCGCGCTACGGGCGAAAGCGGTGACCACTTCAGGATGCTGCTGCGCGAAATCTTTACGCACAACCCAGACGTCCAGCGTTGGCGCGCCCCACTTGCCGACCTGCGCGGAGTCGGTCAGTACCTTTCCTTGCTTCTCCAGCTCGTTCACCGCCGGCGCCCAGACGTAGGCGCCGTCAATGTCGCCACGTTGCCAGGCAGCGATAATCGCGGGCGGCTGAAGATTGACGATTTGCACCTGGCCCGGCTTGATGCCCCAGTGCTTAAGCGCGGCCAACAGGCTGTAGTGAGTGGTGGAGATAAAAGGCACGGCGATACGTTTGCCAATCAAATCTTTGGGATCCTTGATGCTTTTCTTCACCACCAGCGCTTCGGAACTGCCGAGCTGCGACGCCAGCAGAAATACCTCAATCGGCACCTGCTGGCTGGCCGCTACGGCAAGCGGGCTGGAGCCGATATTGCCGATTTGCACATCGCCCGAAGCCAGCGCTCTGACCACGCTGGAGCCGCTGTCAAACTTGCGCCAGTCCACTTTTGCGCCGCTGGCTTTGGCAAAAGCGTCATCGGCCTGGGCCACTTTGGCCGGTTCTGCCGAGGTCTGATACGCCACGGTAACGTCCAAAGCCTGTGCGCTCAGCGCCGAAAAAGAAAGGCTGAAGGCCAGCAGTGAAAGAGTAAATTTATGCGCCATGCTTTGCTCCGGTCGTTATTGTTATAAAAGTGAACAACGCCTTTGTAACCGAGAGCGCTTGCCGCGATAAAGTAATAAAAAATTATCGGTTATAACGATAAGTCCTTAGAAGAAAAACAGGATTTTAATGCCGGAGAGTGGGATTGCCTTTAAGACGTCAGAGGCTGGCAGCAGCGTAAGTAGCGGGTTCGAAAACCCGCCGCAACGGCGCCCGCTGCTTACGAATTGAGAATGGGGAAAGCACTTTGCCTGAAGCGACGTTCGCCAGGCACTCTGCTTAGCGCCAGATAAGCAGCACGCAGGCCGCTGTCAGCACGCCCATCGCCATATTGAACAGCGTCCAGGCGCGACGGCTGCGCAGCAGGCGGCCAATCAGCGTGCCAAAGCCAAGCCAGATCAGGCCGGAAACCAGGTTGACCAGCGCCATCGCAAAGCTGATAGCCATTACCGATCCCCGATAAGCCTCACCGCCCAGGCTGAAGCTGGCGACCGCGCCCAGCGCCATTAGCCAGGCTTTGGGATTGATCAGCTGTAGCAGGCCGCCCTGCCAGAACGGCATTGGCGCTGTGGGGAGAGTGCCGGTATCCAGCCGCTCATATTTCGCCGTGGCGATTTTCCACGCCAGCCACAGCAGATAGACGCTCCCGGCGATTTTCAACACCAGATGCAAAGCAGGATAAAGCAGGATCAGGCCGCCAATACCGAACGCGACCAGCAGCAGCATGACCTGCATCCCGATCATGATGCCGATCAGCAGCCACAGCGAACGCAGAAAACCAAAGTTGGCGCCCGAGGCGGTGAGTAACATATTATTAGGGCCTGGCGTGATCGCAGCGACCCACAAAAAACCCAGCATCGACAAAAACAGTTTCAGTTCCATATGAAACGGGCGCTCCTCACCCCACTTAACAACAAACTTATCGAAGCTAACAGTATGACAAGGATCCGGGAAGCCTTTTGAAGATGAATTTTGACGGGTCGCTGGAAAATACTTTTCGTCCACTGGCGGGCATGAGCAACGCGCATTTGCAAACCATCCTGCCGCGCCTGGTCCGTCGCCGTATCGCTTTGCAGCCGCACTGGCAGCGCCTGACGCTGCCGGACAGTGATTTTGTCGATCTTGCCTGGAGCGAAGATCCGGCGCAGGCGAGCCACAAGCCGCGCGTGGTGCTTTTTCATGGCCTTGAGGGCAGCTTTCACAGCCCTTACGCGCACGGGCTTTTGCAGGCCTGTCGACAGCGCGGCTGGCTGGGCGTGGTGATGCATTTTCGCGGCTGCGGCGGCGAACCGAACCGTCTCGAGCGCATTTATCATTCGGGCGAAACCGAAGACGCCAGCTATTTTTTACGCTGGCTACGGGAAACCTGGGGAACGGTGGCGACCGCTGCCGTGGGCTTTTCGCTTGGCGGTAATATGCTGGGCTGCCTGATGGGCCAACAGGGCGACAGCTGTTTGCTGGATGCCGGCGTTATCGTTTCCGCGCCGCTGATGCTGGAACCCTGCAGCCAGCGGCTGGAGCAGGGATTCTCGCGTGTCTATCAGCGCTACCTGCTAAACTTGCTGAAGCAGAACGCCACCCGCAAACTGCACGCCTGGCCCGGCACGCTGCCTGTCGATCTGACGCAGCTTAAGGCGCTTAAGAGACTCAGGGAGTTTGACGACGCCATTACCGCCAGAGCGCACGGTTTTGTGGACGCAACGGATTACTATCGCCGCTGTAGCGCGCTGCCGCTGCTTTCCGGCGTGCGTAAACCTCTGCTGATTATTCATGCTAAAGACGATCCCTTTATGACCGACGAGGTCATTCCTGCAACCGAGAGGCTGCCCGATTGCGTAACGTATCAGCTGACGCAGCACGGCGGACATGTTGGATTCGTGGGGGGAACGCTGCGCAGGCCGCAAATGTGGCTGGAGCAGCGTATACCGCAATGGCTTTCAACCTGGCTGGACAACGATGATTATTCCCTGGAAAGAACTGGACCCGGACACGCTCGCTAACCTGATTGAAGCCTTCGTGCTGCGGGAAGGCACCGACTATGGCGAGCAGGAGCGCTCGCTGGAGCAAAAAGTCAATGACGTTCGTCGTCAGCTGACAAACGGCGAGGCGGTGCTGGTCTGGTCAGAGCTGCACGAGACGGTCAATATCATGCCTAAAGGCCAGATCCGTTAACGCCTCCCGCTGAGGGGGCAAAAGCCTATCGGCGACGCCGTGTTCTTCTTACCGCTTGGCTAGTCGGAAGACGGCGATCTCGTTTTCCTGACGGCTAAACCGCTGTTCGCGCTTGGCTTTATTGCATAACCTCTGCCGCGCGCTCACCCCTGGGCAGAAGATGACAGGCTATAGCAAAACGTGATAACAATGGCGGAATAACGTTCACAGGAAACTCGTTTATGTCCGCCATACATCCAGTGATTGCCGTGACCGGTTCCAGCGGCGCGGGCACCACCACCACCAGCCTGGCCTTCCGCAAAATTTTTCAGCAGCTGAATCTGCACGCGGCGGAAGTGGAAGGCGACAGCTTCCATCGCTATACCCGTCCCGAAATGGATATGGCAATCCGCAAAGCGCGCGATATGGGCCGCCATATCAGCTATTTCGGCCCGGAGGCCAACGATTTTTCGCTGCTGGAGCAAACCTTCGCGGAATATGGCCGCAGCGGCAGCGGCCAGTCCAGAAAATATCTGCACACCTATGACGAAGCGGTGCCCTGGAACCAGGTGCCCGGCACTTTTACGCCGTGGCAGCCGCTGCCGGAACCCACCGACGTGCTGTTTTACGAAGGGCTGCACGGCGGCGTGGTGACGCCGCAGAACAATGTCTCGCAGCATGTCGATCTGCTGGTGGGCGTGGTGCCTATCGTCAACCTGGAGTGGATCCAAAAAATGATCCGCGATACCAGCGAACGCGGTCATTCACGCGAGGCGGTGATGGATTCCGTGGTGCGCTCAATGGACGATTATATTAACTTCATTACGCCACAATTTTCCCGCACCCATATTAACTTTCAGCGTGTCCCTACCGTGGATACGTCCAACCCTTTTGCCGCGCGCGGCATTCCTTCGCTCGACGAGAGCTTCGTGGTTATCCATTTCCAGGCGCTGGAACAGATTGACTTCCCCTATCTGCTGGCGATGCTGCAAGGCTCTTTTATCTCCCATATCAACACGCTGGTGGTGCCGGGCGGCAAAATGGGCCTGGCGATGGAGCTGATTATGGGACCGCTGGTCAAGCGCCTGATGGAAGGCAAAGCTATCAAGTAACGCCCATCTCATGGCTATGGGTAAGGGTCACGCCCTTACCCAGCATCAGCGCGACCGGGCAATATTTCCCGACCCAAGGCTGACCGCGCGCGCCAGCGCCTTATCCGTCAGCCCGCTGCCGCTGACAATAAAATGCAGGTTGATGCGGGTAAACAGGCGCGGCGGCTTCTCGCGCCGGGTTGACGTCAGCTTCACCTCGCAGTTGTCTACCGTGAAACGCCCTTTTTGCAGAATGGCAACCACTTCCGCCGCGCTACAGCCGCCTGCCGCCATCAGCAGCATTTCCATCGGGCTGGGCGCTTTATCGCCCGCGTTGCCGTCCATCACGATCTGATGGCCCGATGAGGATCCTCCCAAAAAGGTCAGCCCTTCCACCCATTTGACGCTCGCTTGCATAACAAACTCCTCTAATTCATTTAGTTAAGCCGCGGTCGGCTTAGGGCAACTAAAACAGCAGCGCGGCAGATTTCCCGCTATGCTGAAGCGAGACAACAGAAGACACCCATGCAAAGCTGTGCTACAAACAAGGCTGTATTTCGTCAGTACTCTACAGACCAGACGAAACGGGACGACATAACGAGCCCGGCACTCAACAGAGAGCCGAATAACTTTCCTGCATGGGAAGCGCTTGACTATTTCAACGCCTGTCAGGGAACTCTGCCCCTGTATTTAGGCACGATAACAACAGAGGATAACAGCGAATGGTTCTCGGCAAACCGCAAACAGACCCGACACTTGAATGGTTCCTGTCACATTGCCATATTCATAAGTATCCATCCAAAAGCACGCTGATCCACCAGGGTGAGAAAGCAGAAACCCTTTACTACATCGTCAAAGGCGCGGTAGCGGTGCTCATCAAGGATGAAGAAGGTAAAGAGATGATCCTGTCTTACCTTAACCAGGGCGATTTTATCGGCGAGCTTGGCCTGTTTGAAGAAGGCCAGGAGCGCAGCGCATGGGTGCGGGCAAAAACGGCCTGTGAAGTGGCGGAAATCTCCTATAAGAAGTTTCGCCAGCTGATCCAGGTCAACCCGGATATTCTGATGCGTCTCTCTTCACAGATGGCGCGCCGCCTGCAGGTTACCTCCGAGAAAGTGGGCAATTTAGCTTTCCTCGATGTGACAGGTCGCATCGCGCAAACGCTATTGAATCTGGCCAAACAGCCGGACGCTATGACCCACCCGGATGGGATGCAGATCAAAATTACCCGCCAGGAGATTGGCCAGATCGTCGGCTGCTCGCGCGAAACCGTCGGCCGTATTCTGAAGATGCTGGAAGATCAGAATCTGATCTCCGCACACGGTAAAACCATCGTGGTCTACGGTACACGCTAAACCGCTCTGATTGCATGGCGCAATGCCTTCGTTGCGCCTTTTCAGCGGGTACAAAGCAATGTGGCGCCGACTCATCTACCATCCCGAAGTTAACTACGCCCTGCGGCAGACGCTGGTGCTTTGCCTGCCCGTCGCCGTCGGCTGGCTGCTGGGCAATTTGCAAAACGGCCTGCTGTTCTCGCTGGTGCCGGCCTGCTGCAATATCGCCGGTCTGGATACGCCCCATAAACGCTTCTTTAAACGTCTGCTGATCGGCGGCGGCCTTTTCGCCTTCAGCAGCTTTCTGGTGCAGTATCTTGGCGACTATGCCGTTCCCCTGCCCATTATCCTGTTTTCCATGGCCATGCTGCTGGGCGTGACCGGCGAAATCAGCCCGCTGCATGGCAGACTGCTGCCCGGCGCGCTGATTGCCGGCATCTTTACCCTGAGCCTGGCCGGTCGGATGCCCATCTGGCAGCCGCCGTCGCTTTATATCCTGGGCACGGTCTGGTACGGCCTCTTTAACTGGTTCTGGTTCTGGCTGTGGAAAGAGCAGCCGATGCGGGAAACGCTCAGCCTGCTTTATCGCGAGCTGGCCGGCTACTGCGAGGCCAAATACAGCCTGCTGACGCAGCTTGCCGACCCGGAAAAAACGCTGCCGCCGCTGCTGGCTCGCCAGCAAAAAGCGGTCGACCTTATCAATACCTGCTATCAGCAAATGCACATGCTGGCCGCCAGCAACGATAATCACCATAAGCGGTTGACCCGCGCTTTTCAGGTTGCGCTGGATTTGCAGGAGCATATCGCTGTCAGCCTGCATCAGCCGGAAGAGGTGCAGAAACTGGTGGAGCAGAGCCATGCCGAGGCGGTGATCCGCTGGAACGCGCAGACCATTGCGGCCAGGCTGCGCGAGCTGGCGGACGATATTCTCTATCACCGTCTGCCGACACGTTTCAGCATGGATAAACAGCTGCAGGCGCTGGAAAAAATTGCCCGCCAGCATCCCGCCAACCCGGTCGGCAACTTTTGCGCCTGGCATTTCAGCCGTATCGCCCGCGTGCTGCGTACCCAGCGTCCGCTTTACCAGCGCGATCTGATGGCGGATCGTCAGAAACGACTGCCGCTGCTATCTGCCATCAGAAGCTATCTGTCGCTGAAATCCGCCGCGCTGCGCACCGCCGCCAGGTTTGCGGTTATGCTCGCTTTCGCCAGCACCCTGGCGCTCTCCTTTAATCTGCCCAAGCCTTACTGGCTGCTGATGACGGTGATGTTTGTCAGCCAGAACGGCTACAGCGCGACCAGGGTACGCATTCAGCACCGTGCGCTGGGCACGCTGGGCGGGCTGGTGGTGGCCGCGCTGACGCTACGCTTTCAGGTGCCGGAATCGGCTGTGCTGCTGGTAATGCTGACGCTGACGCTGGCGGGCTATCTGGTGATCCGCAAATATTACGGCCTGGCGACGATCGGCTTTACCGTGACGGCGGTATATTCGCTTCAGCTGCTGTCGCTGAACGGCGCCGACTTTCTGCTGCCGCGCCTGCTGGATACGCTGATGGGCTGCCTGATCGCCTTTGCCGGGATGATCTGGCTGTGGCCGCAGTGGCAAAGCGGCCTGCTGCGGCAGAATGCGCACGACGCGCTGGAAACCTATCAGGAAGCGCTCCAGAAACTGCTGGGGGACGAAGAGAGTCCGCAGAAGCTTGCCTGGCAGCGTATGCGCGTTAACCAGGCGCACAACGCGCTGTTTAACTCGCTGAACCAGGCGATGCAGGAGCCGGGTTTCGACGCCCGCTACCTGGCCGATATGAAGCTTTGGGTTACGCACAGTCAGTTTATCGTTGAGCATATCAACGCCATGACCATTTTAGCGCGTGAACATACCATGCTGACGCCGCAGCTGGCCGAGCGCTATCTACAGGCGTGCGAAATTGCGCTACAGCGCTGCCAGCAGCGGCTGGAGTATGACGGGCCGAGTTCCACAAACAACGTGCTGGAGACGGATACGCCCTTTCAGCAGGGCGCGACCACGGTGATGGAAAGGCACATAAAGCGCATTCTGGAACATCTTGGCGTGATGCACACTATTTCTTCGTTGGCCTGGAGCAGCCGACCTCATCATGGCCGCTGGCTGTCGCGCCATTTACGGAAATCAGCCTGATGATGCTGAGCAGAAGTTTTTCGGCGCGTGTAAGCGGCCTGGTGCAGACGACGCGCCTGTTTAGCCGGAAGCGCGAGGCTTCCGGCCTGACGAGTTAAGCCAGCAGTTTTTTCACGGCGGTGGCGAAGCGGTTCATGCCCTCTTCGATATCGGTCGGTTCAATGACCAGCGACGGCGCAAAACGGATCACGTCCGTCCCGGCATTGAGGATCATTACGCCTTCGGCGGCGGCGGCGTTCAGAATATCGCGCGCTTTACCGGCATGCTGCGGCTTCAGCGCCGCGCCAATCAGCAGGCCTTTGCCGCGAATGTCGCTGAACAGATCCAGCTGCGCGTCCAGCGCTTTCAGCGCGGCGACAAACTGTTCGCGGCGCGCCTCTACACCGTTCAGCACTTCTTGCGTATTGATGATATCCAGCGCCGCTTCCGCTACCGCGCAGGCCAGCGGGTTGCCGCCATAGGTGGTGCCGTGCACGCCGGGCGCCATCACCGAGGCGATCTCGTTGGTGGTCAGCATGGCGCTGACCGGAAAGCCGCCGCCCAGCGCTTTGGCGGTGGTCAGAATATCGGGCTGGACGCCGTAGTGTTCATACGCAAACAGCTTGCCGCTGCGGCCCATGCCGCTCTGTACCTCATCCAGCACCAGCAGCGCCTGATGCTGGTCGCACAGCTCGCGCAGCCCCTGCATAAACGCCTGAGTAGCCGGCATCACGCCGCCTTCGCCCTGGATAGGTTCCACCACGATGGCGCAGGTATGGTCGTCGATAACCGCTTTTACCGCGTTAAGATCGTTAAACGGCACGTGGACGATGTCCGCCGGTTTAGGGCCAAAGCCGTCGGAATATTTCGGCTGGCCGCCGACGGAAACGGTAAACAGCGTGCGGCCGTGGAAGGCGTTATGAAACGCGATAATTTTGCTTTTAAAAGGCGAATGGCGTTTAGTCGCGTAATAACGAGCCAGCTTAAAGGCCGCCTCGTTGGCTTCCGCGCCGGAGTTAGCGAAGAACACGCGTTCGGCGAAGGTGGCGGTAATCAGCTTGCTGGCCAGGCGCAGCGCGGGTTCGTTGGTGAAGACGTTGCTGGTGTGCCACAGGGTTTCACCCTGCGTTTTCAGCGCTTCCACCAGCGCCGGATGACAGTGGCCCAGCGCGGTAACGGCGATACCGCCGGAAAAGTCGACGTACTCTTTACCCTGCTGATCCCAGACGCGGCTGCCTTTTCCCTTAACCGGCACAAACTGCGCTGGTGCATAAACAGGCAAAATCACTTCATCAAACGTCGAACGCGTTACCGCTAATTTATCCGCTGCCATTGCCAACCTCATCTTTTTACGTTACAGAGCCACTGAAATTATAATCACAAAATATGCATAAAAAATCACTTTAAGGCAACCAAATTTATTGCCTGAGGAAATTCTTCAGCAGCTGATGCCCCTGCTCGCTGAGGATACTTTCCGGATGAAACTGCACGCCCTCCAGCGGCAAATCACGATGCCGCACGCCCATGATCTCGTCCTTCTCGCCGTCGCGCAGCGACCAGGCCGTCACCTCAAAATCGGCGGGGAGCGAGGCAGCCTCGACGATTAGCGAATGATAGCGCGTTACCTGTAGCGGATGATTCAGGCCGTTAAAAACGCCGCTGTTATTATGCTCAATCAGCGAGGTTTTACCGTGCATTACCTCACGCGCCCGCACAATACGCGCGCCAAAAGCCTGTGCTATCGCCTGATGCCCCAGACAAACGCCAAGCACCGGGATTTTTCCGGCGAAGGCCCGGATAGCCTCCAGCGAGATGCCCGCCTCGTTGGGCGTGCACGGCCCCGGCGAAATCACCAGATGTTCAGGCTTTAGCTCGCTTATTTGCGCCAGCGTCAGCTCGTCGTTACGTCTGACGTGAACATCTGCGCCTGCTTCACAAAAATATTGATAAAGGTTCCAGGTAAAAGAGTCATAGTTATCGATCAGCAGCAGCATACAAGCTCCGGGAAAAAAGAAACGCCGCTATTCTACGCGTTTTCGTCCCGCTCGCTGATGACTTTGCCGAAAGCGGCTTCCAGCAGCGATAAGTCGCCCGCCAGGCTTGCCTTAACGGCCGCCTGCCAGCTTTCGCTGTCGATCAGGCTCCATTGAATGTCGCAACCGGCGTGGATAATCAGCTGTTCGAAAAAAAGCCGCTGGGCGCGTCCGTTGCCGCGCAGAAAAGGATGCAGCACGGTCAGCTCGCAGTAGTACCAGGCGAGCCTTTCCGCCATGCGATCCAGCGGCAGATCGGCCAGACCGTTCTCTTCTTCCAGCGCCTGCATCAGCGCGTTGCCTTCTTTCTCGATGTATTCAAAGTGGCAGCAGGGCGTGTCGCCGATGGCGATATCGACTTCGCGCAGCTCGCCCGCCTCCTCCAGCACATCCTGAAAAAGCGCGCGGTGCATGGCGCGCAGATGAGGCAGACCCGGATTGCGCGTGCCCAGTTCGGGCAGGGAACCCGTTAATAAAAAGCTCGCCAGGAAGTTGGTCGGCAGACGCTGCTGCCAGAGCGTATTTTTTTGCTTGTCGGTGAGCTTTCTGGACATGAGTTCTCCTTGAAGGGGTAATTGCTGCTAAAAGCTTAGCTGATTATCAGCAGCAATCCCCCGACCGGAGCGTTAAGGCAGGATTTTTGCGGAAAGGATCACGACAGGTTTAACCGGCACGTTCTGGTATGGCCCCATATTCTGGGTCGGCACCTGAGCGATTTTATCCACCACTTCCTGGCCTTTCACCACTTTGCCAAAGACGGCATAGCCAAAGTCACGCTGGCCGTGATCCAGGAAAGCGTTGTCCGCTACATTGAGAAAGAACTGGCTGGTAGCGCTGTCTTTATCGGCGGTGCGGGCCATGGAGATGGTGCCGCGCTTGTTCAGCAGTCCGTTATCCGCTTCGTTTTTAATCGGCGCGGCGCCAGGTTTCTGCTGCATATCGGCGGTAAAGCCGCCGCCCTGCACCATAAAGCCCGGGATCACGCGATGGAAAACGGTGTTGTTGTAGAAGCCGTTGTTGACGTAATCAACAAAGTTCTTCGTGGAAATCGGGGCCTTTTGATTATTGAGTTCCAGCTCAATATTGCCAGCAGAGGTGGTCAGCAGCACGTGCGTATCTCCTTTTGCCGCCAGGGCAGAAGCAGAGAGCGTAGATAACGCAAACACGGTGGCGACCGCTGTCAAAGTACGTTTTAACATAAAAGATTCCTTACTTAAGGGCTACAGGCCGAAAGCTGATTGTAAAGAGGCGCTTATCCCTGCGCCAGCGTTTTACCTATTTTTACGCGTGCCGGGCCGACGCAAACGCTTTCGCCAGGCAAAAAACGGTGATATTCATCACGAATATCCTGAAATCGCTGGGGAAACTTGCATTATTTATTTAAGCAGATCACGAATCCAGCTAAACTGCCCGCGCTTAGCGTGAGCGTCCAGCCTCACAACTCTTGACTCCACGGGCCACAACTATGACTAATCGCGATCGAATCGGGCTTACCTGGATCAGCTTTTTCTCCTATGCGCTAACCGGCGCGGTAGTAATCGTCACCGGTATGGTATTGGAGAATATTGCTGACTATTTTCATCTGCCAGTTGCGCAGATGAGCAACACCTTCACCTTCCTGAACGCCGGCATTTTAGTCGCCGTGTTTCTTAACGCCTGGCTGATGGAAATCATTCCTCTGCGCCGACAGCTGATTTTCGGCTTCGTGCTGATGGTGCTCGCCATACTGGGGCTAATGACCAGCCACTCGCTGAGCGTCTTCTCGCTCTGTATGTTCGTGTTGGGCGTGGTCAGCGGCATCACCATGTCGATTGGTACTTTCCTGATCACCCATCTGTACGAAGGCCGTCAGCGCGGTTCGCGCCTGCTGTTTACCGACTCCTTCTTCAGCATGGCGGGCACTATTTTTCCCATTATCGCCGCCGCGCTGCTGGCGCGTTCGCTGCCGTGGTACTGGGTTTATGTCTGTATCGGCGTGATCTACCTGGCTATCTTTGTGCTGGCGCTCTGCTTTGAGTTTCCCGTGTTGGGCAAAAAAGCCGCCGTTCAGAACGTGGAAAAAGAGAAATGGGGCATCGGCGTGCTGTTCCTGTCTGTCGCCGCACTCTGCTACATCCTCGGCCAGCTTGGCTTTATCGGCTGGGTGCCGCTGTACGCCACAAAAACCATGGGCATGGATCTGACCCAGGCTGGCGCGCTGGTCGGCAACTTCTGGACCGCCTATATGATCGGCATGTGGGCGTTCAGCGCCATTCTGCGCTTCTTCGATCCGCAGCGCATCGTCACCGTACTGGCGCTGCTGGCGACGGCGCTGATGTACTGGTTTATCAGCAGCAGCGACGCCAGTATGCTGAAGTGGATCATGATGAGCCTGGGCTTCTTCTCCAGCGCCATCTACACCACCATCATTACGCTGGGATCGCTCCAGACTAAAGTCTCTTCGCCAAAGCTGGTGAACTTTATTCTGACCTGCGGCACCGTTGGCACCATGCTGACTTTCGTGGTCACCGGCCCGATTGTGGATAAGCACGGCGCTCACGCGGCGCTCTCTACCGCTAACATGCTGTACGCGGTGGTGTTCGTGATGTGCCTGCTGCTGGGCTTCGTCAGCAAACACAAGCTGCACGGGCATATGTCCTCGCACTAACGGGAAAGGCCGGGAAACCGGCCTTTTTTATTAGCGCCGAAAATCCACTTTTTCGCTCTCCGCTAAATAAATTGTGCTCGCCGCAGGCTGCGTTTGTGCAATCACCCTTCCCTGACGAATCGAATAACGCGTCGGCACCTGACGCCGCAGCGCATCAAAACCGTTCTCCGCAGGCAGGATAATCAGGTTGGCGCTGTTGCCGCTCTGAATGCCGTAATCCTGCAGCTGTAGGGTTCTGGCGCTGTTATGCGTAATCAGTTTAATGCCTTCATCCAGCTGGCCATACCCCATCAGCTGACAAACATGCATCCCCATATGCAGCACCTGAAGCATATTGGCGGTGCCGAGCGGATACCAGGGATCGAAAACGTCATCGTGGCCAAAGCAGACGTTGATCTCCGCCTCCAGCATCTCTTTTACCCGCGTTACGCCGCGCCGTTTGGGATAGCTGTCGAAGCGTCCCTGAAGATGGATATTCACCAGCGGATTGGCGACAAAATTAATGCCGGAAAGCTTCAGCAGCCGAAACAGACGCGAGGTATAAGCGCCGTTATAAGAGTGCATCGCCGTGGTATGGCTGGCGGTGACGCGGGCGCCCATTTTCTCGCGCAGCGCCAGCGCGGCGACGGTTTCCACAAAGCGCGACTGTTCGTCGTCGATTTCGTCGCAGTGCACGTCAATCATGCGCTGATACTTCTGCGCCAGCGCGAAAGTTTTATGCAGCGACTCCACGCCATACTCGCGGGTAAATTCAAAATGCGGGATAGCGCCGACCACGTCCGCGCCCAGCCGCAGCGCCTCTTCCAGCAGGGCTTCGCCATCGGGGTACGAGAGAATGCCCTCCTGCGGAAACGCGACGATCTGGATATCGACCCAGGGTGCCATCTCGCTTTTCACTTCCAGCATGGCCCGCAGCGCGGTAAGCGAGGGATCGGACACGTCTACGTGCGTGCGCACATGCTGGATACCGTTGGCGATCTGCCATTTCAGCGTCTGCCGCGCGCGGGTTTTGACATCTTCATGATCCAACACCGCTTTGCGCTCTGCCCAGCGCTCAATGCCTTCAAACAGCGTACCGGATTCATTCCAGGCCGGTTCGCCTGCGGTCTGGGTGGTATCAAGATGGATATGCGGCTCAATAAAAGGCGGAAAAGCCAGCCCGCCCTCCGCATCCAGCGATCCTTCCGGCGCGGCGCCGTGTGACTGGGGCGAGATCGTGGCGATTTTGCCGTCGCGGATAGCAATCTGCCAGAGTCCCTCACGCCACGGCAATCGCACATGGTGAATGCTTTTTAATGGAATAGCCTGCATAAACACGCTCCTGAACGTCAGTGGTTTTTTTAACCATACCATCCTTTGTGGCGGAGCGAGACGGGAGCAATACCAGTAAAATCCATAACTTACTTAAAAAAGCTTAAAAATCATCACTCTACCCATAAAGGGGTATTTAAAAACTGGCTTGATATACATCAATAACCCTGGAGTTTTGCGCGCTATTGTAGCGGCATTATTTTGTAATGTGAGGCACAAATGCGCACCCGACTCGTTATTATTGGCAACGGCATGGTAGGGCATCGCCTGCTGGAAGAGCTGGCCGAAAAGGCCGCGCCGGAGAAGTTCGACATCACGGTTTTTTGCGAAGAGCCTCGCGTGGCTTACGATCGCGTGCATCTCTCCGCTTATTTCACCCATCACAGCGCCGAGGCCCTTTCGCTGGTGGCGGAAGGCTTCTGCGAAAAGCATAAAATAAGCGTGCTAACTGGTGAAAAGGCCTTAACAATCGACCGCCGGGAAAAGGTGGTGTATTCCGACCAGGGCCGCGCGGTGAGTTACGATAAGCTGGTGCTGGCGACCGGCTCTTATCCCTGGGTGCCGCCGATTGCAGGCGCCGACGGGAACAACTGCTTTGTTTATCGTACGCTGGACGATCTGGACGCAATCGAAGCCTGCGCCCGTAACAGCCGTAGCGGCGCGGTGATCGGCGGCGGTCTACTGGGGCTGGAGGCCGCCGGCGCGCTGAAAAATCTGGGCATGGAAACGCACGTGGTGGAGTTCGCGCCCGTGCTGATGGCGGAACAGCTCGATCCGCTGGGCGGAAAGCTGCTGCGGAAAAAAATCGAAGGAATGGGCGTTGCCGTTCATACCAGCAAAAATACCCGACAGATTATTGACGGCCCGTCAGGCGGAAAAATCCTGCAGTTTGCGGATGAAAGCCAGCTGGCGGTCGATTTTATCGTGTTTTCCACCGGCATTCGCCCGCAGGATCGTCTCGCCAGAGAAGCCGGCCTTGCCATTGGCCCGCGCGGCGGCGTAGTGATTGACGACAGCTGCCGCACTACGGATGCAGATATTTACGCCATTGGCGAATGCGCCGCCTGGCAGGAACGCGTGTATGGCCTGGTGGCGCCGGGCTACAAAATGGCGCAGGTTACGGCAGACAGCCTGCTGGGTCGGGAGAACGCCTTTACCGGCGCGGATATGAGCGCGAAGCTCAAGCTGCTGGGCGTGGACGTCGGCGGTATCGGCGATGCGCACGGCCGGACGGAAGGCGCGCGCAGCTATCTCTACCTGGATGAAAACAAAGAGGTCTATAAGCGTCTGGTGGTCAGCGCGGACAATAAAAAGCTGCTGGGCGCGGTGCTGGTGGGCGATACCAGCGACTACGGCAATCTGCTGCAGCTGATGCTTAACGGCATCGAACTGCCGGACAACCCCGACACGCTGATCCTGCCCGCCCATGCGGGGAGCAAACCGGCGCTGGGCGTGGATTCGCTGCCGGAAACGGCGCAAATCTGTTCCTGCTTTGACGTCACCAAAGGCGACCTGGTGCTGGCGATCCACAACGGCTGCCATACCGTGGCGGCGCTGAAGGCGGAAACCAAAGCCGGCACCGGCTGCGGCGGCTGCGTGCCGCTGATGACCCAGGTGCTGAACGCCGAGCTGAGCCGCCAGGGCATTGAAGTTAACAGCCACCTTTGCGAACACTTTCACTATTCCCGCCAGGAGCTGTATCACCTGATCCGCGTGGAAGAGATCCAAACCTTTGAGCAGCTGCTTAGCAAATATGGCCAGGGCTATGGCTGCGAGGTCTGTAAACCCACGGTAGCGTCATTACTTGCCTCGTGCTGGAACGATTATGCCCTCCAGCCTTCGCTGGTGCCTTTGCAGGACAGCAACGACAGCTTTCTTGGCAATATTCAGAAAGACGGCACCTACTCCGTGATCCCGCGCTCTGCGGGCGGCGAGATCACCCCAGCCGGGCTGATAGCCATTGGCGAGGTTGCCAGCCGCTACGGCCTTTACACCAAGATCACCGGCTCGCAGCGCATCGGTCTGTTCGGCGCGCAGAAAGACGATCTGCCCGCCATCTGGCAGACGCTGATCGAAGCCGGTTTTGAAACCGGCCACGCCTACGCCAAAGCGCTGCGCATGGCGAAAACCTGCGTGGGCAGCAGCTGGTGCCGCTTCGGCGTCGGCGACTCTGTGGGGCTGGGCGTGGAGCTGGAAAACCGCTACAAGGGCATCCGCACGCCGCACAAGATGAAATTTGGCGTGTCGGGCTGCACCCGTGAATGCTCGGAAGCGCAAAGCAAAGATGTCGGCATCATCGCTACGGAAAAAGGCTGGAACCTTTACGTCTGCGGCAACGGCGGTATGAAGCCGCGCCACGGCGATCTGCTGGCGGCGGATCTGGATCGGGACACGCTTATCCGCTATCTGGATCGCTTTATGCTGTTTTACATCCGCACCGCCGATAAATTGCAGCGCACCTCGCTGTGGCTGGAGAGCCTGGATGGCGGCATCGACTATCTGCGCCAGGTCATTATCCACGACAAGCTGGGCCTCAACGCGCAGCTGGAGGCCGACCTGGCCCGCCTGCGCGAGCGCTTCGTCTGTGAATGGCAGGCAACCCTTGCGCAACCGGAGCGGCTTGCCCGCTTCCGCCACTTTATCAACAGCGACAGCCGCGACCCGCTGGTGCAGAGCGTGCCGGAGCGTCAGCAGCACCGGCCCGCGCGGCCCGAAGAGCGTATTCCCGTCGTTATGGAGGAGCAGCCATGAGCCAGTGGCATAGCGTTTGCCCTTTAGAAAGTATTCAGCCCGCCACCGGCGTTTGTGCGCTGGTGGCGGGGGAACAGGTTGCCCTGTTTCGCCCTCGCGCCGATGAAGCGGTGTTCGCCCTGAGCAATATCGATCCCTTTGCCCAGGCCAGCGTACTCTCACGTGGCCTGATTGCCGAGCACCAGCAAAGCCTGTGGGTTGCCAGCCCGCTGAAGAAGCAGCGTTTTCGCCTGAGCGACGGCCTCTGTATGGAGGATGAGAGCCGCTCAATCCCCGCCTGGCCCGCCAGAGTCCGCGACGGCATGGTGGAAGTGGCGATATAAGCCCTTCTCTCTTTTTCACGGCCGCGCATTGCGGCCCTTTTTTATTGCGAGCCTCCTGTGAACTGGTTTCCTCTTTTTTGCGACCTGCGCCATAAGACCGTCCTGCTGGTCGGCGGCGGCGCCGTGGCCGAGCGCAAAGCGCGGCTGCTGCTGAAGGCTGGTGCGGATGTCCGCGTCTGCGCCACGCATTTTTCCTCCCCCTTTTACGAATGGCAGCAGGCCGGGAAGCTGACGCTGCGGGAAGCGCGCTTCAGCCCTGAACAGCTTGACGGCTGCTGGCTGGCAATAGCGGCGACGGACAGCCATGAGGTCAATCAGCAGGTCAGCGACTACGCCAGCGCCCGGCAGATGTTCTGCAACGTGGTGGACGCGCCCGCCCGGGCCAGCGCCATCATGCCTTCCGTGGTCGATCGTTCGCCGCTGATGATTGCCATTTCCAGCGCTGGCGACGCGCCGGTGATGGCTCGCCTGCTGCGGGAAAAAATCGAAGCGCTGTTGCCGCAGCATTTGGGCAAAGTTGCCGCGTGGGCGGGCGCGTTACGACCACGGGTAAAATCAACCTTTAACGAAGCCGGGCAGCGCAGGCGCTTCTGGGAAAAACTGTTCCACCACGACCGGCTGGCGCAAACGCTCGCCAACGGGGACGATAAGCAGGCGGAAAAGCTGACGGAAGCGCTGTTTAACGAGCCGCTGGCGCAACAGGGCGAAGTGGTGCTGGTCGGCGCCGGGCCAGGCGACGCGGGCCTGCTGACGCTGAAAGGGCTACAGCAGATCCAGCAGGCGGACGTGGTGGTTTACGACAGGCTGGTATCTGAAGAGGTGCTGGAGCTGGTCAGGCGCGATGCGGAAAGGATCTTCGTCGGTAAACGCGCGGGCTATCACTGCGTACCCCAGGAGGAGATCAATCAAATCCTGCTGGAGCAGGCGGGCCAGGGAAAACGCGTGGTGCGGCTGAAAGGCGGCGATCCCTTTATTTTTGGGCGCGGCGCGGAGGAGCTGGAGGCGCTGTCCGGATCGGGCATTCCTTTTTCCGTGGTGCCGGGCATTACCGCCGCGTCGGGCTGCTCGGCCTACAGCGGCATCCCGCTTACCCATCGCGATTATGCGCAGAGCGTGCGGCTGGTGACCGGCCACGTGCAGAAAAACGGTGAGCTGGACTGGCAAAACCTGGCGGCGGAGCGGCAGACGCTGGTGTTCTATATGGGTCTGACGCAGGCGGCGGAGATCCAGCGGCAGCTGCTGGCGCACGGTATGAGCGGCGGGATGCCGGTGGCGCTGGTGGAAAACGGCACCTCGACCCGACAACGCGTTGTGGCAGGGCAGCTGAGCGAGCTGGCCGAGCTGGCCACGCAGGCGCAAAGCCCGTCGTTGATTATCATCGGTCGGGTGGTGGCCTTACGCGAGCCGCTGCGCTGGTTTTAGCCAGCCCATAAAAAACGGCGCCCCGGACTGACTTTCAAGGGCGCCGTTCAGGTTAGCCGTTACGGCTGGGCGACAAAGCCTACGGCTTCGTAGACTTTTTTCAGCGTTTCCTGCGCCTGAGCGCGAGCTTTCACCGCGCCGTCACGCATAACCTGCTCCAGGAAAGCCTCATCATTGCGATAACGATGATAGCGCTCCTGCAGCTCGCTCAGCATCCCGGAAACCGCATCGGCTACCGCGCCTTTCAGGTGCCCGTACATCTGGCCTTCAAACTGCTTTTCCAGATCGGGAATGCTGGTGCCGGTGACGCCGGACAGGATATCCAACAGGTTAGAAACGCCCGCTTTGTTTTTTACGTCATAGCGCACGACCGGCGGCTCGTCGCCATCGGTCATGGCGCGCTTAATCTTCTTGACCACCGACTTCGGATCTTCCAGCAGGCCGATCACGTTGTTGCGGTTATCGTCCGACTTGGACATCTTTTTGGTCGGCTCCAGCAGCGACATGACGCGCGCACCGGATTTCGGAATAAACGGCTCCGGCACCTTAAACACATCGCCATAGAGCGCATTGAAACGCGCGGCCACGTCGCGGCTCAGCTCCAGATGCTGCTTCTGATCTTCGCCAACGGGCACCTGCGTGGTCTGGTAAAGCAGGATATCCGCCGCCATCAGCACCGGATAATCGAACAGGCCCGCGTTGATGTTCTCTTCATAGCGTGCGGATTTGTCCTTGAACTGCGTCATGCGGCTCAGCTCGCCGAAATAGGTATAGCAGTTCAGGATCCAGCTCAGCTGCGTGTGCTCCGGCACGTGCGACTGCACGAAGATAGTGCTTTTCTGGGGATCGATGCCGCAGGCCAGATAGAGCGCCAGCGTATCCAGGGTCGCTTTACGCAGCGCAGCCGGATCCTGACGTACCGTAATGGCATGAAGATCGACAATGCAGTAAATGCAGTTGTAGTCGTCCTGCATGCTGACCCACTGACGCAACGCTCCCATATAGTTACCGATGGTCAGTTCGCCGGAAGGCTGCGCGCCGCTAAATACGATGGGTTTCATCTTTTTCGTCCTGGTCGTTACAGCCCTAATGCGGGCAACAAATCGTTAAAATGGTCAAGCACCAGCGTCGGCTGGCTGCTCGCAATCGGCTCGCCGTAGTTATAGCCGTAGGTCAGCCCTACGCAGGGCGTGCCCGCCGCTTTCGCCGCCTGAATATCGTTGCGGGAATCGCCCACGAACAGCAGTTCGCCGGGCAGCAGGCCAAACTTGCCCAGCACCAGAAACAGCGGGGCCGGATGCGGTTTTTTCGCCGTCACGTCGTCGCCGCCGATAATCAGCGAAAAGCAGTCGTCAATGCCGAGCGAGGCCAGCAAAGGCGCGACAAACGGCGTCGGCTTGTTGGTCACGATAGCCATCGGCATCCCGGTGGCCGCCAGTTTTTGCAGGCCTTCTTTCACGCCGGGGAAGAGTTTACTGCCGCTTTCGACAACGACAGCATAATGCTTATCAAGCAGCACCCGCGCGTCGCGCAGCAGATCGCTTTCCGGCGCGTGTCCCAGCGCCCAGGTCAGCGCGCGTTCAATCAGCACGTCCGCGCCGTTGCCAATCCAGGTGGAGACGCGCGCCAGACCCGCCGCCGGAAGGTTGAGCGACTGCAAAGCGGCGTCTACCGCGCTGGTCAGGCCCGGCGCGCTGTCGGTCAGCGTGCCGTCAAGATCGAACGCCAGCGCGCGAATATCAGTGAAATGAGCCATGACGAGATTTCTCCAGTTCCGTGCGCATATCATCAATGACTTTTTTATAGTCAGGCTGATTGAAAATAGCGGATCCGGCCACGAACATATCGGCGCCGGCCGCGGCGATTTCGCCGATGTTTTCTGTCTTCACGCCGCCGTCCACTTCCAGGCGAATATCGTAGCCGCTTTGGTCGATTAGCTTACGGGCCTGGCGCAGCTT